>Ga0247841_10000234_pt1 | contig 151590 bp, 155 predicted proteins | sample LaCruzMarch2015__2_FD_192410 | JGI IMG/M metagenome (GOLD analysis project Ga0247841, IMG submission 192410) | Freshwater microbial communities from meromictic Lake La Cruz, Castile-La Mancha, Spain - LaCruzMarch2015_18m | ecosystem: Environmental > Aquatic > Freshwater > Lake | place: Spain... | reverse complement strand
AAATTCTCCTTATGCTGCTTTTGCGGTCAGGCCGATTGCTTCAGCATATTTCAGATAGGTCTCCACAGAGGCTACGACTACCCTTGCTTCGATGGCAAGAAGTTCGATTCCAACAAGTGATACCCTTACCCATGCATCAACAACAACACCCTTGTCAAGAATACGATCGATAACCTCTACGAGGCTTGATGAACCGATTGTTTTTTCTACTGACATGATATTCTCCTGTTTTTGGTTTTAAAATCGACAACTCAGCTTCAAATTCCCCTTATGCTGCTTTTGCGGTCAGGCCGATTGCTTCAGCATATTTCAGATAGGTCTCTACAGAGGCTACGACTACCCTTGCTTCGATGGCAAGAAGCTCAATACCTACAAGTGATACCCTTACCCATGCATCAACAACAACACCCTTGTCAAGAATACGATCGATAACCTCGACGAGACTTGATGAACCGATTGTTTTTTCTACTGACATGATATTCTCCTGTTTTAGATCAATAAACACCGTCTTACAAAGAGAGGGACGGCTTACCTCTTCACATATAATTTGCATATACCATGCCAGCATTGGCAATTACAGTTGCCCAACCAACAAAAAAACGAGTTAACTCATTTATTATAAATCATTTATAATTTATTATATTTTAACACTATCTTATATTGTGCTGTTTTGAGACTGATAATGCTTCCCTTATCCTGCTTATTTTCTATTTAACCCCGCACAGGTGTGCGGAAGCATGTTCGCTTTTAATAATTAAGGAAGAAACAGTACCTGCCGGGCAGGATGACTTCTTGATGGATGGAGAGTAGTGACGCGTGGCGGAAGAACATTGCAACCCAAATGGAATCGGCGGATATTGCTCTTACAAATTCCCTTTCAGGTAGAGAAGCCGCCTCTCTTCAGGAAGGCGCTCAATTGCATATCGGAGCATAACCCTTGGCATACGCTGATAATGCCTTGATAAAAAATCTTCAAGCACAGCCAGGTTGCGCTTGCCAACCTCCCTGAGCATCCACCCTATAGCCTTATGAATCAGCTCTTCAGGATCCTGAAGAAGCTTTTCTCCCAGAGCAAGAGTATCCTGAAATTCTCCCAGACGGATGAAATGAAAGGTTGCGATAATAGCAATTCTGCGCTCCCACAACCTCTCAGAATCAGCAAGTTGAAGGAGGGACGTTCGTGGATGGTCATGTAAAAAGCTGCCGACAATATGCGGCGCGGAAATATCAACCAGATCCCAGTTGTTGATACATCGGGTATGTGCAAGGTAGATATCGTAAATCCGCTTCCGTGAGGGTTCATCACCCCGGATAAAACGACGCATCAGCATCAACAGAGCAAGCAATCGATCTTCATGAAAAGCCGACTCAAGCAGCAGAATAAGCTCAGGCATAGGAACATCATCCACCGTCAAGGAAAGTTTTCTCAACACTGGCACCCGAATTCCACGAAAAAGATCACCTTCAGCATATTCACCAGGCCCAGTTTTGAAAAATCTCTGCGCAAACCGGGCCGCCTCGGGATTTGAGAGCGCCTCAAGACATTTCATGATCATGGATGCAGTACCACTCATGATAATATTCCCTCTTAACTTCAAGATTAATCGTTTCCCGAAATCCTCATTATCAACACCTTACGCCTGTTCAGCCAGCTTGCTCCACCGGGCCATCTCTTTTTCAAGCTGCTGTTGAAGCGTATGAAGTTCCGACCCAAGCTGCTGCTGCAACCCGAAATCACAGCCTGCCGACGCAAGACTTGCGGCTATCTCCGACTGACGGACTTCAGCCTCATGGATAGTCTGCTCAAGCAGCTCAAGCTCACGCTTCTCCTTGCCGGAAAGCTTTGAGGGCTTTGGCTTTACCGATACCGGCGGAAGAATCTTCTGAGCCTCTTTCGCTGACAATTTCTTCTCATCCTTTCCCTTGGCCGCCAAAGCTGCTTTCATTTCGAGGTAGACGGTATAGTTACCCGGATAGCGACGAATACTGCCGTTCTCCTCGAAGGCGAAAATATACTCCACCGTCCGGTCAAGGAAATAGCGATCGTGACTGACCACCAAAAGGCAGCCCTGAAAGGTATCGAGATAGTCTTCAAGCACCCGGAGCGTCGGGATATCAAGATCGTTGGTCGGTTCATCAAGCAAAAGCACATTGGGCGAATCAATGAGCTGTTTGAGCAGATAGAGCCGCCGGCGCTCGCCTCCCGAAAGGGTGCTGATATAACTGTACTGGGTTGAGGGCGCAAAGAGAAAACGCTCAAGCATTCTCGCAGCAGAAAAAACTGTGCCATCCTTTGTCTTGATCTGCTCGGCATGCTCCTGAATATACTCAATCACCCGTTTCGAATCATCAAGTCCCCTGCTCTGCTGATCGTAATAACCGATATTCACCGTCTTACCAAGATCAATATGGCCACTGTCCGGCTTGACCCGACCGGTAATCATATCAAACAGGGTCGTTTTTCCCGAACCGTTCGGTCCGATAATGCCGATACGGTCTCCCTTTTGCAGATGATACTCAAACGACTGCAACAGCAGCTTGTCACCGTACGATTTCGATACCTGGTGAAACTCAATAATTTTATCACCCAACCGTCCCGCACCAAAACCGATCTCAAGCTCTTTTGACTTCTGCTTTTTCGGAGCATAAACAAGACTTTCAGCACGCAACATACGCGCTTTCTGTTTCGTCGTCCGTGCCTTGCAGCCACCCCTCATCCACTCCAGCTCCTGACGGACAAGGGCAGAACGCTTGCGATCATCCCGTATCGCCTGCTCCTCCTGTTCAGCCTTCTGCAACAGGTAGCTTGAATACCCTCCGGTATAGGTCACCGCCGTCCGGCCATCCATCTCAATCATGCGCGTCGCCACACGATCCAGAAAATATCGATCATGCGTAATCAACAGCACCGCGCCCTGATAACGACGGATATACTGCTCAAGCCACTCAACACTATCGGCATCAAGATGGTTGGTCGGTTCATCAAGAATAAGCCCGTCACTCGGTACAACAAGCGCATGAGCCAATGCCACCCGTTTGCGCTGACCACCGGAAAGTGTACCCATAAGAGCCTCAAGATCATAAAGCCCCAGTTTACCAAGCACCATTTTGGCATTCGATTCAAGCTCCCATGCACCACACACATCAAGCTCGTGAGCGAGCCGACTCATCCTCTCAATCAACGAAGGATCCTCACTGTGGCGCGTCTCCAGCTCCTTGCAGACAACTTCATACTCATAAATCAGATCCATCGCCTTATCGCTCGACTTCAGAATGGCTTCCAGCACCGTATCCTCAGGATTGAACGGCGAATCCTGCGGCAAATAGGCAATCCTCTTCTGGTTAGCCACCATCACCTTTCCTTTATCAGGCGTTTCAACCCCCGCAAGAATCTTCAAAAGCGTACTTTTACCGCTTCCGTTTGCCCCGATGATACCGATCTTGTCACGATCATCAATGCCAAACGAGACATCCTCAAACAAATGTTTCAGACCATATTTTTTCTGTAACCCTTCAACTGTTAAAAGCACCATACCTCTTCACCATTCCTTATACTTATGTTCATTCATGCCCTTCAAAACCTTTCAAAAGAGCGGAATATAACGATTACATCCCGTTTGGCAGCCAACTCATTGTGCACCGTTTAAACAATAAAAACTGGTACCAACTTACAAAAAGAGGAGTTATGCTGTCAGAACGAACGCAACGTTTTTTTTCTCTCCAGTTTCCTGTTCCCCTTTTTTTTCATAAACTGTGCTAATACAAAAACAACATGCAGGAAATTACCCCTGCAAAACAGAGTAAAATCACCATCAAATAACCTCAAATGAGTGAACTGGAAAAATTGCTGGCATGGGGCGATCTACCCGTACCTGAAGTATTACATCAGCTTCCACACCAGCAGCAACAGGAAGTTGCAACCTGGGCAATCAATATTATCAGCAATAAAACAGAAGGGCTGGACGATCTCTACAACGCCATAAGCATGATCGTCAAATTCATCCCCAATTTCATGGTCATTCCGCTTATGGTCGAACACATCCGGCCCCGGATTGCCGCCGAAGTATGCATCAAAATGGGCATTGACCAAGCAACCGGATACGCAAACGACCTGCCCCTGGAATATTTCAGCGCAGTTTCCAAGCACCTTGATGCCGAGATGATGGCCAGAATTCTCGAAAAAATGAAACGGCACACCGTCGAAAAATTCATCCACCACGAACTGCAGCAGTGCCAGACCCGTGTACTCGACATCGCCATACATCTCGATCGGCACCTCCTTGAAATTGTAGCAAAACTGGTTGCACTTCCCGAACCTTCAACCGATCCTGACAACAATCCGCATGAAGCGGTGATTGAAAAAATCAGGGCCATGCAGTAATTAAAACCCTGAACACACTGAAATTGACCAAAAACACAACAACTCCATCGCCTAAAATTCAGAGACCATTTGCATATCTGATAAACAGAACAACGTTCAATCGCTGATGGAAAAGTTGCAACACGAGCGCTACTCTGGCAGAAAACCGGCAACCGGACAGATCCTTGAAGGCAACCCTATGGTAATAACCATACCTCCCCCAGCAGGACACTCAACAGAAAGAGTTCCACCATGTTTATGGACAACAATGTCATAACAAATACTTAACCCGAGTCCGATACCTTTTCCAGGTTCTTTTGTACTGAAAAACGGATTAAAAATATCTCTCCTGATTTCCTCCGGTATGCCTGGCCCGTCATCGGTAATTGAGCAGAAGACCTTGCTGTTGTCGAACCAGGTATGAAGCGCGATTGTGCCGGGAGAGCTCCGATTCTGTGACTTGATTGCATGTGCACTATTGACAATCATGTTGAGAAAGAGCTGATTAATCTGTTCCGGATTACAGTATACCGAAGGAAGCACTTCATCAAACCTGGTTTCAATCCCGGCAATGTCACGATATTCATGACGGGCAAGAATAAGCATATCACGGAGTCCCTGATTGAGATCGAACGAGACCCGCTCATCAGGAGCGTGAGTTATGGAGAAATTCCTCATGCTGTTGATAATGGTTGTCATACGCTCGAAACCATTATTTGACTCGGAAAAGATCATCGGAATATCATCAAGCAGCATATCAATGTCAAGCTCCGCCTCCATTCTGCGTAGCTTTTGCAACTCGGGAGCCAAAAATCCACCCATCGACTCCACTTTTCCTGTAATCTCCCGGTACTCGTTTACAAGCAACAAGAGATCGTCAAAATATTCCTTTTGGGTCGAAAAGTTGATCTTGATAAAATTGAGCGGATTATTGAGCTCATGGGCAATACCGGCAGCAAGCTGACCAATCGAGGCAAGTTTTTCATGCAGAATCACCTGCTGATGCATTATTTCAAGCTCTCGGGTACGTTCTGCAATACGCTCTTCGAGTGTCTTGTTAAGATGAAACAGTTTTTGTTCAGCCAACTTGCGTGCAGTAATTTTGGTACTGGTACCGATAATCCGGTAAATACGACCATAATCATTGCGAACCGGATTAAGAACCGTCTCCCACCAGCTCACCTTACCCATGAATTTCAGATTCTCTTCAAAATGTATGGAACTGCCTCGACGCACACAGGCATCGTAGTTGCCGATAAACTTTTGAGCAATTTGAGGAGGAAAAAGCTTTTCGGGTGTTGCTCCAACAAGCTCCTTATTGCTGATTCCTGTCAGTTGTTCATTAAGCGGATTATGGCCTTTATACTGATAGGAACCATCTGGAAGGACGTCAACAACAAAAATGGAATAATTGACCTCTTCATAGATACTTTTGAGAAACAGCCCGTTTTCAAGCAGCTCCTGCTCGTACTGTTTACGCCTGTTTTCATTATTTTTGCGCTCTGTAACATCACGGATCAGCCCCATCATGCCCGATAAATCCTGCCCCTGAAAATAGTGAACATGAACCTCCCCGTAAAAAAAATCTCCGTTCTTTTTCCTGAACCTGAACTCTACAACCTGATCGATCAAGACATCCTGCAAGGTTTTATTGAATATGAGAAGCGCTCCCGGAATTTCATCTTCAGCAAGATACTCGGTAAAGTGATCCCCGATAACCTCCTGGGGGGTATAGCCAAAAATCTTTTCAATAGCCTGTGAGGCATAGGTCAGAACTCCACTCCTGTCAGAAACAAAAACCACCTCAACCATCTGTTCCGTAATCGTACGAAACTTCAGTTCACTGTCACTCAATAATTTTTCGGTCTTTTTGCTCTCGGTGATATCAAAAACAATAGCATAAAGAAATTCCTTTCCTGTAATCTCTATCTTGCTCGAGAAGACCTCCACATCACGCACAGAGCCATCCGAACGGCAATGACGAAAGAAAAAACGGTTTTGCTTTGCTGAACGGCTTTTATCAAGATTATTCTGGATCTCTTCAACAGTGATCGGATTGATTTGCCTGATATTCATCTTCCTGAGTTCCTCAACAGACCACCCATAAAAGTCTGCTGCCGCACGATTGGCGTCAACAATATTGCCCGTATCAGGATCGAGAAGAATCTTGACCGCTGCATGACTTTCAAACAGCTTCCTGAAACGCTCTTCACTGATGCGCAACTCCTGCTCAGCCTGATTGCGTTCAGTGATATCATGAATGACTGAATAGAGAAACGCTTTGCCCCCAATCTCAATTCGGTTACTGAACACCTCCACATCCCGCACAGAGCCGTCAAAAAGGCGGTGGCAAAAAACAAATCGGTTTTGCTTCGATGAACGGGTTTTTTCCATCTCTTTCAGCACAACATCCGGTGAAAGGAGATTGATCTGCTGAATATTCATCTTCCTGAGCTCCTCAATCGACCAGCCATAAAAGCTGGCGGCTGCACGATTGGCATCGACGATGTTAGCCGTATCAGGATCAATAACCAGCATCACGGCTGAATGTTCGTCGAAGAGTATCCTGAACTTTTCCTCGCTTTCACTCAGGCACTCACCCGTTCGAAGAGAAGTAATCCGCTTCTCCTCCTCTTTCTCTTTCAGGAGCGCTTTCAATCGAGCATTTTCCTGCTCTAACCGGAGTAACTGTTTTTCCACCAAATTGATTATTTATCCTCTATTTTGGCCCGTCTTGCATCACCATCAACCAACAATCATTTTTGTAACTTTTATAACTTTTGCGACAAAAAAGTAACAATTTATATCGTATGAACCAATGAGTCCAGGACACGATCCCTACCCTGCAAACCGACTTACAAAAGAGGTTACATCCCAAGAAAAGCCCTCTTGACCTCCCTGTTATTCAGCAGCTCCTCACCTGTTCCGGTAAGCACAATCGCTCCGGTTTCAATGACATATCCCCTGTGGCTGATGCTCAGTGACTGATAGACATTCTGCTCAACAAGAAGAACCGTAACACCACTCGCATTAATGGTACGAATAGCGCCAAAAACCACCTCCGTAAACAGAGGCGATAATCCCAGACTTGGTTCGTCAAGAAGCAGGAGCTTCGGATTACCCATCAACCCCCTTCCAATGGCGAGCATTTGCTGCTCCCCGCCAGACATGGTTCCACCCAATTGATTGCGTCGCTCGGCAAGTTTCGGAAAAAGGGCAAAGACCCGATCAAGGTTTATCTGACGCTCTTTCTGGTGCAGGTAGCCTCCCATCATCAGATTTTCGACAACGGTCATATCAGGAAAGATCTTTCGTCCCTCCGGAACATGCACAATCCCTCGCTGAACAATAGTGTGCGCTGCAAGTGGACGAAGCGATTCATGATTGAAGGTGATGATACCGGTTGACTTTATAATCCCGGAAATGGCTTTAAGAAGGGTTGATTTACCGGCGCCATTGCTGCCAACAACAGAGACAATCTCTCTCTCGGCAATCGTAATGTTGACGGAGCGCAGAACAGGCATTTCACCGTATCCCGCATGAAGATTTTGAATATCAAGCATTGTGTCCACCTCCAAGGTATGCGGCTATGACATCAGGGTTATTGGTAATCTCTTCGGGCGTACCTTCCGCCAGCTTTTCGCCGGAGTTCAGCACAACAATCCGGTCGCAGATTGAGGTAACCGCTTTCATATCATGCTCGATAAACACAATGGTCGCCCCCTGCTTCCGAACCCGACGAATGATCTCAAGAATGGTATCGGTTTCCGTATGGTTCAACCCACCGCATATTTCGTCAAGAAGCAGCATTTTCGGATGGGTCGCCAGCACACGCGCAAGTTCAAGCTTTTTCTTCAGTCCTATAGGCAACGATCCGGCAAGTTTATCGGCATAATCACTCAGGCCAACTGCCTGCAAATTCTCCCTTGCAATCGCCTCAGCATCCCGGGTAGCATTGGTGATGGCAAAGGCGCCGATCATGACATTCTCCAGCACTGTAAGAGTTCCCAGCGGCTTGACCCTCTGCCAGGTTCGTACCATGCCCAGACGACACACTTCGTCAGGACGCAGGGTATTGATTTTTTTGTTATCAAAGATCACATCTCCGGAAGTTGCCGGGAAAAAGCCGGTCATACAGTTAAACAAGGTGGTCTTTCCAGCGCCATTTGGGCCTATAAGACCGAAAATCTCTTTTTCATCAACCGAAAAGCTGACATCAGAAACAGCGACATTACCGCCAAAATGTTTACTGACATGACTGATATGGAGAAGATGCTGTATCATTTCACCCTCCGGAAAAGCCCAAGAATACCTTTGGGCAGATAAAGTATGCAAAGCACCGTAATGATACCATAGACCAGCACATGGGCGTGAGCCAGGTTCTCTTTCAAAAAGAGCCCCATGCCTGAGGTTTCCGATACCAGACCAGCCTTGACCAGAGCATCCCCAATAAAATTTGAGCGCAACATCTCGGCAAGCGGCACCAGCAAAACTGCCCCGATCACCGGCCCCCAAAGGGTTCCAACACCCCCGATAATTGCCGTCAGAATGATTTCAATGGAGAGCCGAAGATCAAGAACTGCCGAGGTATCAATAAAGCGGATATAGAGACCATAAAGACTTCCAAGAACAGAGGTCAGGGCTGCGGATATCAGCAACGCCTTGTTTTTGTAAAAGGAGAGATTAATGCCCAATGAAGCTGCTGCATCCTGATCCTCGCGGATTGCCTGTAAATAGAACCCCGTCTTCGATTTCCGAAGATAGGCCGTTATACCAAGGGAAACCACAAGCACCAGCAACATCCCGTAATAAAAGGGATTCTTGCTGTTCAGGTCAAGCCCCCACAAAGAGAGATCCGAGAGCAGAATCCCCTGTGCGCCTCCCGTAAACTCAAAATTGAGCACCGAAAGCCTAACAATTTCAGCAACAGCAATGGAGGCCAACGCAAAGTAATGACCTCGCAACCGAAACACAATGCTTCCGGTAATGAGAGCAATAATGCTGGCAACAACCATACCTGCCGCCATGCAGAGAAGCGGGTTGAGATTGTAGAGCGTGATCAAAATCATGGTGGTGTAGGCGCCAGCTCCGAAATAGGCGGCATGACCAAAGCTGTACTGCCCGGCATAACCGCCAAGGAGATTCCACGCCGAAGAGAGCGCCGCCATCATCAGCACCGAAATCAATATTCCCGTGAAATAGGGATTCTCCCCCATGAAAAGCGGCACCACAGCAGCCATTGCCGCAAGGATAACGATAAGTGCAATCTGTTTCATTACTGCTCTCCTTTTTTACCGAACAACCCTTGAGGACGAAGAAGCAGAACCGCAAGAAAAAGTACAAAGACCACAACATCCTTCCAGTCTGTTGAGATGTATGTCGATGACATTGCCTCAACCACGCCGATAATCAGCCCGCCGACTCCAGCTCCAATAACCGAGCCAAGACCGCCCAAAACACAGATCGTAAACGCCTTCAGCAAAAAACTGTGCCCGGCAAGCGGATGAATATAATAGGTTGGCGCTATCAGTGCACCGGCGGTCGCAGCCAGGGCCGTACCAATACCAAAAGCGATTGCGCTCATTTTAGCAACATTGATGCCCATCAACTGAGCAGCCTCCCGGTTTTGGCTCGTTGCCCGCAGAGCCATGCCAGTACTGGTTTTTAAGAGAAAAAGAGAAAGCAGTGCCGTAATCCCGCAGGTAATGAGAAAGGAGATCACCAGAGGAACAGAGAGGAAAATGCCTCCGGGCAAATTGTATGCGCTGCTTGAATAGGAGGTCGTCAATATCTTCGGATCACTGGTAAATGCCAGAAGCGCAGTATTACTCATGATAAGACCAAGACCAACGGTCAGGAGAATCTGGTTTTGATGGGGATGATGGATAACACGATTGATAAAGAGCTTTTCCAGCATAAATCCGAACAAAAAGGCTACAGGCATAATCAGCACCAGCGACAGATAGGGATCAATATGCAGCAGGGTAAAGGCAAAATATGCCAGATACATGCCAAGCATCATCAAATCACCATGAGCAAAGTTACTGATATTCATAACGCCAAAAACAAGGGACATCCCTATTCCGGCAAGAGCATAAACCCCACCGGTCAGTATTCCTGAAAGTAACGATTGAAAAAACAGCATGATAGATCTCCCTGTAAAATGAACTGATCAGCCAGCGAACCCATTTCACAACAATAACGCAACAAACCAACAGGAAAAAAGCGCCTCCAGCAACGTTCCGGAGGCGCCAGATTTCCAGTTGCACTCTGAACAGATGCAACTGCGACTTAACGCTTGAAGGGATAGATCAGCTTCTTTTTGCTGAACTGAGCAGGATAGACCGTTTCATACTTACCGTTTGCAATCTGCTGCACCAGCATCGGATGGTTGTTCTGATTGGTAAAACCCCCATAGTCAGCAAATTTGACTGGCCCCATAATACCATTCCAATATCCTCCCTTAAGAGCCGCCTGAAGTTTCACGGCACTTTTGGTGGCGGATGCCGTAATCGCCATAATCCTCATGGCTTCATAAGCACAGGCCGCATGATAGGAGGGCTCCTTCGCATATTTTGCCTTGTAACGAACTGCAAAATCGGCCGCACCTGGCCAATTGACGTCATCAGTCCACTGGGTAGCAGAAATAACAAGATTGGAGATTTCAGTCTGCTGGGCAAACTGAGCCGTTGTATAACCGGCACCCGCGCCAAGAAAAGCCTTTGGTGTAAGTCCGATCTCCCTGGCCTGGCGCATCAGAAGAATAGCATCAGCATCATACGAGACCAGAAAAACAAGATCAGGATGAGCAGCCTTGACTTTTGCGAGTGAAGAGCGGTAATCGGGTTGCCCCTGCTGATACTTTTCGTTGGCAACCTCCTTCAACCCCATTTTCAGAGCATTCTCCTGGGCAGTCTTGACCGTCGATACACCAAAATCAGTTGCGGCATAGACATAGGCGATCGTCTTCGGTTTGTACGGCGCCACCGCTTTCATCAGCACACTTGAATAGACGTTGGCAGGAGCATTCAGGCGGAAAACATTCTTGTACCCCTTCATGGTGATCTCCTCCTTGGCTGCTGCAGGAACAAGCAGTGGCACCTTATACTGATCAGCCCTTGAGGCAACAACATTTGCACACCCCGAGGTATAAGGGCCAACAACACCGATAACGGCATCACGAGTCACCAGCTTTTCATACGCCGCAAGAGCATTTTTCGGGTCACCGCCATCATCTTCCCTGACAAGCTCAACCTGAATTCCCTTGGCCTTCAGATCTTCAATTGCCATAGCCGCGCCATTGGTCAGATTCTCGCCAATTTGCGCCTCTTTACCGGTGATTGAGTTGATAAATCCTATCTTGACTGGAGCTGCCGATGCCTGTAACGGAAAAGCCAACAGGGCGGCTGCGATAATCGATAAAAACTTCTGTTTCATGTACTGTCATCTCCTCTGGTTAGGGTTATTGACCTGCACTGAGTACTACGGATGAAGCTTTTGCTTGAGGGGTTGAAGGCTTTTGATGGTTCATGAAAAAAAACACTGTCTGCAATCTACAACACATAAAAATAATAAGGAAGCCTGAGCCTCCTTTATTATCGACAAGATCCGTGATGGAAACAACAGAATGTCATCACGGAGATCAACGCAGTACAGGAGCAGCCGCAGACTCCTCTCTGATCACATTCGGCACACCAACCGCACCGGTATAAAAGACAACAAGAGATGCCGTTACCCTGCCGGAATTATAACCATTATGCAGGGTATTGATGACCTCAAGAATGGCATCACCCTTCCTGAATACAAAGGTACGACCATCTTTCAGCTCAACGGTAAGCTCCCCTTCCAGCATATAGGCATAAACCGGCACCGGATGCTTGTGCCAGCCAGTTGAACCCCCTGGAGGAAAATTGACTACAAGGGCCGTCACCTCTGGCTGAGCTGTCTGAAGATAGCACAGCGGATCACCATTACTCGACATGGACGAGGTGATCAGTTTCTTTACCTCAACATTCCGGTACTCCTCACCATTTGCCGCACTGTTCAGGACAAAAAGCAAAAAAAGCGCGATAACACTCTGTACAACTCTCATGCATGCTCCTCCTTTTGAAAAATTAGCATTCGTCGGTGCGTATACTTTCGCCCGGAAATTCAGGCCTCAGCGTACACGCTACCCTGCAATATAATCAGCGGTATTTTAAAGTTTCACTGCTGAGTCGATGGCCGTATGGAGAGAACAAACCATAACGGCCTGCCCAAACCCCGACCATGAACAGATCGATCAACGGCTGAACGTCCAAGCCTCAACAGCGGTATTTCATGGCTATGAAACCTGCAAAACATTTGCATCTGATCATGCAATTCTCCAGATTGTTCCTGATACCCTATCCGTCAGAACGACTATAACGACTCATTGATGGGCAGTGAAATAACAAAAACAGAGTTCAGCGAGGAGGATTTCCGGCAGTTTCACCAGAATCTGAGAAAAGAAACACGGATTCTGATGGAGTGGTTTTCCTCGGATCTCTTCGATAATCACCAGGAGATGTGCGGCTTCGAACTCGAAGCATGGCTCATCGATCAGCATTGCGCTCCGACTGCCAGAAACGAGGAGTTCCTCCAGCGGGTCAACAATCCCCTGGTTGTGCCCGAGCTCTCAAAATATAACTTCGAACTCAATATTGCACCGCATCCTCTGGATTGCCATCTCCCGGAATTTCTGAAAAACGAACTACAGAAGCTCTGGGATATCTGCACTATCAATGCCCGTGACATGGGATGCAATACCCTTCTGACCGGTATTCTGCCGACCCTGCAGGACAGGATGCTGACGCTTGAGAACATCTCATCGCTGAAACGGTTTCACGCGCTGAACCACGAAATTCTGCGATCGATATCTCGTCACTCGCTTAAAATTCACATAGAGGGAGAGATGGAGTCGCTGGATCTCGTCCATCATGATGTCATGGCTGAGGCGGCAACGACGTCACTGCAGATCCACTTTCAGGTTCCCGTCAGCAAGGCGGCGGCTGTTTACAACATCGCCCATATACTGTCGGCGCCGATGGTCGCACTCACAGCCAACTCCCCGTTCCTCTTCGGCAGGGAGCTCTGGGATGAGACACGCATTCCCCTGTTCGAACAGGCTGTAAAAACCCCTGCATTTGTTGATCTCTCCGGAAGAGTGGTTTCGCGCGTCACATTCGGACGGGATTACGTCCGTGATTCACTCAAAGAGGTTTTCCTCGAAAATCTCGACGGATTTCCGGCGCTCCTGCCGATCACTTTCGATCAGGATTTCAGCCTGCTGAACCATCTGCGCCTGCACAACGGAACCATCTGGCGCTGGAACCGCCCTCTGATAGGATTCGGTGAGGATGGTCGCCCTCATGTGCGGATCGAACATCGCGTACCACCGGCAGGGCCTTCGATTCCGGACATCGTAGCCAATATCCTCTTTTTTTTTGGCGCGACACTTCACCTGCAGCCCGAAGTTCCGCAAGCTGCGATATCGTTCGAACAGGCTCGCTCGAACTTTTACGCCGCCTCACGCTTCGGGCTTGACGCCAGGGTCACCTGGAGTTCGGGAAACACCATGCCCGTGGATACTCTTCTGCTGCAACAGTTGATCCCCGGAGCCATTCAGGCTCTTGCCGAACGAGGAATCGACAGTCATGAGCTGAAATACTACCTTGTCGATATTCTTGCAAGACGCGTAGCGACCCGCCAGAATGGCGCCTGGTGGCAAAAAACCTTCATCCGGCATCACGGCCCCGATTTCAGGGCGATGACCCAGGCATACCTCGAAAACCAGAGAAAAAACATTCCTGTACACGAATGGAGCATCTGAACCAGTATCATCCGCCCGATCTGCACCTCTTCGATCGACTTCCCGACGGCTTCACCGGAATCGCGATAGAAAAGCTCGGCTCTATCCTGCCCGGCCCTTCGCTCATTCATATCGATGGTGAAAAAGGGGCGCCACTCTTCGTTTCGATACTGCTGCACGGCAACGAAACCACAGGGTTTACAGCCATGCAGCAACTCCTCACCGGGTTCGGAGCACCCCACCGTCGGCTGCCGAGACCGTTGCTGCTGTTTGTCGGCAACGTCGCCGCTGCTCTACGGGGAGTGAGGAAACTCGACGGGCAGGCCGATTACAATCGCATCTGGCAGGGGGAACGCTATCCGGAACACCTGCTGGCACAGCAAGTTCTGGCGGAAATCGTCAAGGCGGCTCCGGTTGCTGGCATCGACCTGCACAACAACACCGGCAAAAACCCGCACTATGGCTGCGTCAACCGGCTCGACCAAAACTCCCTCTCTCTTGCCCGGCGGTTCAGCAAAACCATTGTCTGGTTTACCGAACCGCACGAAGTCCTTGCGGTCGCACTCTCCGCAATTTGCCCTGCGGTCACGCTTGAATGCGGAGTTTCAGGAGATACGGCAGGGACAAAGCATGTGGAAAATTATCTCCGCCACTGCCTTGAACTTCCTGAGGAGAGCCTTTTCACTCCACCAGCGAATCACCATAACGATCTCTTCCATACCACCGCAAGGATACTCCTCTCTGAAGGCATACGGCCCGGATTCGGCCAGTTCGATGACAATACTGATATCTGTTTCCGTGAGGAGCTCGAAACACTCAATTTCGAGAGGGTGCCAGAGGGAACGGAACTGGGTCGTTACCGTAACGGCCGTCCACCGCTCATGGTCATCGACAACCTGAACCACGACGTCACCGACCACTACCTTCTTTTCAGCGAGAACCGCATTCTCACCAGGCTGCCAATCGTGCCATCAATGTTCACACGCGACGTGAAGGTTATCCTGCAGGATTGCCTCGGCTATATCATGGAGCCTTACCAGGCAAAAGAATAATCAGGCCGATCCACCTGCATTCAGCTCACAAATGATCCTTCTGCCAAAACCACCGATTCATCAGCAAGAAATGTGCCTCAAATGTTTCGCATCTCTCCGAGTAAATTCGGATGGCGATCAATGAGTTTTAATAACTTTACCAGTGGAGCAGGAGGTCGGCTTTCACCTCTTTCATATCTGGAAAAAGCCATTTTCCCGACACCAAATAACAGCCACGCCATCCTGAGTTTCACCATATTTTACTATTGTTTACCGTTCAAGATAGCATGATTGTGTTGCTTCATGGATTTATGAAAAAAAATCTCAGGCAACACCGAAAACCGAGCTGCAATTGGCAAAAAAAGAATGCGGAGTACATAATGACATAATGACATATGTCACCCCGATTTCTCCGGCTTTTCAGCATAAGAGAGAATATAGTCCAAGCCAGCGTAGACACTCTCTGCAGAGCGATGGAATGCTGATTTTGCAAACGTCCTGGCAACCGGAGGCAGCTTCCTGACAAACGTTTGATCTCTTGACAGATACTCATGAAGAGGCTGATAGACATCGTCGCGTATTGATTTGATGTCGATACTGACGAATCCGGCGCTCAAGAGCTTGCTGGTGTATGAGGGAATCAGATAGTAATTTTCCTGCGGAATATTGAATTTACCTGCCACAAGACTCCATGAAATCCATTGCTCCATCAGCCTGAAGGGATTACCGGACTGTTTGGTCGGGACAATATCGGCCGTCACCAGCCTTCCACCCGGTCGCAACACCCGATACGCCTCCCTGAAAAAATCCTCACGGCTCCTGTAGTGGAAAGCGCTTTCCAAAGAAACAACCAGATCGATGGATTCATCTGCAATCGGCATCTCTGTTGCCGAACCTTCCCTCAAATCGATCATATTCCCGAACCCTGCATCCGCAACATGTATCCGGGCCCGCTCAACCTGAGAGCGTGTGATATTCAGACCAATGATTTTTTCAGGTTTCATGATCCTGGCCCAGAGAATATCCTGGTCGCCAAAACCATACCCGCAATCCAGCACCACATCACCTGCAACCATACCACCCCGTTCCGCCACCAGAAGAGCAAGCGCTTCACTGGCCTCATCAATGGTATCCGCATCCCGCCAGTAGCCAAGATTCAGATAGAGCCTGTGCTCGGTAAGAGAAGTGGTACCAATCAGATCATAGACTTCCGTTGTCTCCAGTCCATGGAACGGATTGAGAAGCCAGTTGAGATATGCAAAAAAACGACCCGCTGTGTTGTCTGACATGGTTTTTATTCTTTTCCGATGAAGAGGTCAATGTCGCTTGCGATGGCTGGCTATCCCGGCAGTTGTTCGAGAAAACGCTGGCGCAACTCATCGGACGGCAACATGCATTGCTCTTTTTTTCCGAACAACTGATACCGGTTATGCGCTATCAGATCGTACAACACATCCCGCAGGGGTTCGGGAACCGCCTGGAATACGGTGAGCAGATTCCAGGGCATGTCGAGTCTGGAGGCGATTTCAATGGCAGCGGCACTTCGGGTAAAGGCGCGGTCACCCCTGACAAGAACGACAGTGTCAAGACGCGACGTATTGATGCCAAAATGCTTGAGTAACGACGCTCCAAGAGGAGACTGGGCCGGAGTGAAAGAGAAATGCCCGGCAGTATCGTGCTCAAAAATAAAATTCACCGAAAATTCGCACAGATTGCAGACACCGTCAAAAATGACAATGTTTTCCGGAAGAGCGGCCGAGGACTTATCCATCTGGTTTGTAACGTTCACGATTGCATTGAAGACTTCCTGACAGATAAAACATTCATCTACTCAGACCATCAAGTCCGGAGTTCCAGATAGCTGATGTTCAGGTTTTCATAAAGATGACCGAAACGAACAACTCGAAAACCGATGAAGAAGTTCCTGATGCCAGGGGTTGAACCACGAGTTCCCGCGTAACGCACGGAAATCTGTGTCATCATCGTACCAGTCTCCTGCCTCTCCCGAATGTTCCCACCATGTTGGATAATTTCCGACAGTAACGTTGCCTCGGTAAAACAGACGCGCAGCCCTGCTGTTGTGGAAAAACCAGCTTGACCGAGCGGGTTGCACCAGTCGTTGGGCTATCAGACACCAGATGATGTCTATGCTTCGGCATCAGGCGGTGGAGCAAGGATTGTGGATAAATTCGATGAAATGGGGCAGCGCCTTTCCGCTGCATGAACAGGTCAGGCTACCAACGTAAACTCAACCTCTTTTTGTCTACCGGTTGGGGTCCACTTCACCACTCCCCTGAATCCGTTCATCAGCAGGAAATATGCCTCAAACGTTTCGCATCTCCCCGAGTAAATCCGGATGGCGATCAATGAGTTTCAATAACTTGACCAGAGGAGCAGGAGGTCGACTTTCACCTCTTTCATATCTGGAAAAAGCCATTTTCCCGACACCAAATACCGATGCAAGTTCAGCCTGGGTAAGATTGAGTTTTTTACGGATACGACGAATGTCTTCACCGACATCCCCCTTCACCGAACGTAACAACCCGGCCTGCGCCTCTGTATAACGCCGATAACTCTCGTCGTCCCAGACACCTTCGCCGCAATGCGAACAGAACTCTCCATGCATTGCATGCAAAGTCAGCGATTGCCCTCCATAAGCAAGCGTTTCATCAAGAACTTTTTTAACCATATCGGGATGGCCGCATACAGGACATTTCATCTGAACCTCACTTCATTTTGCCTTAAACTGAATAACAGGCGCTCTTCCATCAACATAACCGGTAATTTTGATATAAACAGCCACGCCATCCTGAGTCTCACCATGATAGACATCCTGCCATAGTTGATGGTCGGCATGAGTTGTCATAGATTTGTAAAAATCTGATCGTGAAAGAGAAAGCACGACCAAGCGCATCTCAACCTCGGTTAAACCCAACGACAAGCCGCCACGTAATGCTGTTACAGTAAACGGTCGGGAGCTTTCATCGGCGACGATAGCTTGAACCTCGTCGAGATGGTAATGTGGTGTTCGTTTCTCCAATTCAGCACATTTTATCCATTTTGATTAATTTAATCATTTAGGATAATTCTGCAAAAATGTAATCAGATTGCTGACTGAAACTGAACTATGAGCACTATAGGGAAATAAACAGCAGCACCTCTTGTTGAGCTACGTGCTCGCCAAGCGAATCCCACAGATCAGCTTTTCAAAGTTTCCCTGCTGAAACAAGGGCCGCATGGATAGTTTTGAACGGCAAAAGAAGTGAAAGCGGTGCATCAAGCAACGGCACTGCCCCATAGCTGGCACACCACTGTGCAACCAGATCATTCTTCGCATCGATGAGAAGAGCAACACCGCCAACCTGTGCAGCAACAAGCAAGCAATAACTGCCCACCCATACTGCGGCCCTGAACAGATCGGTCAACTGCTAAACGACCAAGCCTGAACACCGGCACCTCATGGCGGGCTAATCCTCGTTTGATCACTTCCGGAGTTTTCTCATAGGTAACAGACGCCGGGGCTATACTGTAAAAGCCGAGAATCTTCCTGACGTCACTATTTTCCACTGCCAGAAAAGTTTTGGCCCCGCCACTGATATGAGTTTTTCTGGCATGACGCCACAAAAACTCATTCAAGGCTTCATCCCCGCAATCAAAAGCAGACCGGCGGTCATGGCTTTTGGTGATCGGCTCTTCGTGCCACGCAGGAAGAGTCATGATCGCTTCGGCAAAGCACGTGCTGCTGCCATGAGTTTTGCATTAGGTGGCGGAGGATCTTCCAGCAATTTCAGGACATGTACGCGATCCCTCCCTGTAAGCTCTATCAGTTCGTACTGATCGATTACCTTTTGAGCCGCAGAAACAACGGTGCGGGTGACAAACTCCGTCAAATGCGTATTCTGTATTGCCGCAGCACGCATCAAAAGAGACTTCTCTTCCGAAGCAATCCGCAGCGACAACCTCTCGTTACCTTCTACCGGAATCTGTGGCATAACCATACCCTCCTGTTGGTTCATCATGACTATTCACAGGAATATAGGACGTTATTCGAGACGTACACCTTCAAAGCGTACAAAACATCATAACTGCCTTATATTCAGCAAGAGCCTCTCCCGGTAGACGGACTCTTGTAACACAGGACTTGGTTCTATATATTCAGGCATAAGGCAGCTCTCACCAGTTGAGATAAAATCATGAAGATTTTCAAAAACAAGTGGTTTGCCAAGTTCGCCAGGGAAAAGGACATTCTCGACACTGACCTGTGCGAAACAGTAAAAGATGCCGAGAGTGGGCTTATAGATGCAGATTATGGAGGCGGAGTTATCAAGCAGAGAATTGCTCGACCAAATGAGGGGAAATCAGGCGGCTTTAGGTCAATTGTTCTCTATCGCGCAAAAGAAAAAGCATTCTTTGTTTATGGCTTTCCAAAAAAGGACAAGGATAACATAAAAACAGACGAGATTCGATGGTTCAAAAAGATGGCAAAAAGCACTTTTGCACTTTCCGAGGAACAGCTCGAACAACTCATTACAACCGGGAATTTTATACCTGTAGAACCCAATGAAAATGACTAAAACCTACAAGAGCGATGCATTTGCAGCGATCCATGAAACCATGTCAGGCATGTATGATGCTGGTGTTATCGACAAAAAAACGATGCGCCAGTTTGACGAAGCCTGCCTGACACCGGTACATGAGTTCAGTGCAACTGAGATTAAAGCCTTGCGTGAGCGTGAGGAGGTGAGCCAGACGGTTTTCGCCCTGTACATGAATGTGAGCAAAGATTCAGTCAGCCAATGGGAACGCGGACTCAAAAAACCGGCAGGCCCGACACTCAAGCTCCTTTCTCTAATAAAACAGAAAGGGCTGTCAGCTATTGCCTGACTTATCCTTATTGATGGTTTTAGAGCAGCCTACACAAAGCTCACCGTAAATCAGACCGAGGCTGCGTTTTAAAAATAGCACCCCGCTCCATTCAACGGATAATCACATGATGCAATGTTCCCGGCGCATCAAGTCTCGCTCCTCTCGGCATGTCACCTCCCCACATGTTATGCTGACTGATTCTTTACTGTGAGTAATATATAAATATACACCGGCCTCTTCTCTTATTGAACAATCTCCCCTGGGGGCGAAGCCCCCTGGAAAAAACTCAATAGACCTTCAGCAAATACATCAGCAGGTATGTGCAGTTCCTTGTGCAGAAGCCGAATCTGACGGATCGATAACGGGCGCTTCCGGTTTAACAGGTCACTTGTCCGGCTTTTCGATCCGATAATCCTTGTCAAATCCTGTTGGTCCATCCCCATTTGATCCATTCGAAATTCAATGGCCGCAATGGGATCAGGACCATCAATGGGAAAGTGCTCTTCTTCGTAGTTTTCAATCAGAATTCCGAGGATTTCAAGCTCGTCACCATCCTTTGTATCCGTTTTTGCATCAAATATCTCCTCAAGGCGTTTGAGCGCCTGCTGATAGTCTTGTTCTGTCTTTATCGGTTTGATTTGCATGACATTCTCCTAAATCATTGTTGCATCAATTTTATCATATTCGGCATGCGTTCCCACAAACCGGATGAATACCTGATCGTAATCAGAGTTAATCATTGCAGATTGAGAATTTCATTAAACTGGCAATCAAACAGAGCATCGTCTGACTTGATAGTCCCGTTAAACTCATAGCGAATTTTCAATCGTGAGCGATGGTTGGGTTCAGCAGGATTAAAAAGAAGATCGACATCACGTTTTTTGGTATCACAATGAGCATGAGCATCCGGCTGACCTTCATTTCCGGAACAGCAGCCGAGAAGATTGGCATGGTTGAGTTGTTGCCCAGGATATTTCTTGCGGGAGTGCCAATGCTCTACTTTCATATTCCTGTCGTCAGGCTCAATGCGACCCATGCAGTAAGCACAGAGAAACCCCTGTTCTGCAACAAGTTGAACTCGTATATCCTGTTTTACCGGGGTAAAGTTTTCTCCGTCAAAAACCGTTCCTTTTTGCAACCGATAGTGCTGCAAAGATTGTGGTTCCGTACTCTTGGTAATAGGAGTCATTCGCCAACTCCCCTTTCGGGCTCCAGCATGGCAATGGTCGCTTCAGCTTCCACAATATCGGGAATGGAGCCCTTCAAATCGACTTTCAGTTTTTCGATAAGCTCCTTTGCTGCTTCAAACTCATCATGGTCGATTTTTGCTGCAATCTCTTCAATACGCTTCGGGACAGTGCTGTTGATTCCCGGATCATCCATCAACTCCCGAAGAATTTCTGCCGAGTTCAAACCGATGGACTGCCGGGGAATGGTAAACTTTATGTGGTTATCCTCCTGGTAAAGCAATCGAATAGATTCAGGTGCAACTTCACTGAGTATCTGTGGCGAATGAGTTGTGACCACAAACTGCACATTCGGAAAGACCTTTGTGAGATTGGTAACCGCTCTTCTCTGCCAAGCTGGATGGAGATGAAGATCTATTTCATCAATCAGGATAACCCCTTCGCCATCAAGTGGATTCTGCTTCCGGGGATTTGCAATTGCCAGACGACGGGCAATATCGCCGATCAGCGCAATAAAGCAGGTTTCACCAACCGAAAGCGAATCAATTCTCAACTCCTGATCTCCTTTCGTTACAACCATGCGAAGAGGCTGACGCTTTATCCTAAAGTCATGGTATTCAGGCAGAAACTTCTCAAGCGCACTCCGCACGGCTTGCAACTGCGGATCAAGAAACTCCATTGGGGTCGACGTTATTGAGTATGCCTTTGGCTCGAAGGTTCTCATTTTCAATATCTTCCCGTTCACGGAACCACTCAAAAAAGAGGCGAAAATTCGCACCGCTGCTCAAAAGGTTATCGTAGACTGAGATGGGATCAAATTCGTGCCTTGTTCTTATTCGTTGAGGCAAATCAGTATCCTTCACTGCCCGATCAACAGGATAACAGGTAAAAACAGGCAGGGAATGATCTCTCTCCAACTGATGTCGAAAGTGACGAACAATATCCTGAAGAACGGTAAAGTTACTCATGCTGAGAGCGTGTGTTCCTATGCGGTTTTTTGCTATCAACCACTCGCCAGAAGATGTTTGAACGGAAAGAAGAGAAAATTTCGCTCCATTTTTAATCTCAACATCCTTGATATAACGCCCCTTACCTGAATCACGTCTCGTTCGCGACGTGAGCCACGAGAGCAACATGGCCAATGCATCAATAACCGTCGTTTTCCCACCTCCGTTTACCGCAGCGATAACCGTCAGACCCGATTCAAATGGAAGGCACAACTCCTCAATACCCCGAAAATTCTTCAGTGTGACTGTCCGGATTTTCATCATGAGTCCATAACGATCTGTAACGTGGCCGATAACTGCTTTTTTCCTCTTTTAAATTTGGTGAACAGTTCGCTTTCAAGCAACAACTATCTCCGTTTTGCTTGAACACGTTAATCCCGGCTTTTTAGTGCTTTCGAGCTTTGCTTTTTCTTTGAGAATCCGTTTCAGGAGATCTTCTGCGGGTTCGTCGTTGGGGTAAGAGGTGGCGAGTTCGCCTTTGAATGCTTTGGCGAGTACTGACTGTTCGATTTTTTTAACCTCTGATGTTTACCTTTTTCCTTGCCTTTTTTCCATAACCTGACCCGGCTTCGTGAACTTTTTCTGCTGCACGGCCTTGAGGAGCGGATAGCAAAGCTTTTGATCCTCTTATCCTTGATGCAGATTTTTTTTGAACGTGTGCAGTGCTCAATTCAGCCTCACTCCCGCTAACGCTTTCCGGTATTGCAATGAGCACTATACCAAGGGCAGCCTCAAACTTTGCTATGGTTTCAAGGGTAAGATTTTCATTCCCCTTGAGCAGTTTGCTTACCTGCTGAGGGCTGACTCCGGTTTTTTCAGCAAGCTCTTTCTGCGTCATTCTATTTGCCTGTAAAGCACCAAGAATACGCAGTGCAATATTGGAAGACCTCTCCAGCCAAGCCTCATTTACCTCATCGCGTAACGCTTTTTCCATCCACCGCGAAGGCTCTTTTGACAGGAGGTTATCAATTTTTTCTTTCATGTTGCTTATGGTCATCGGTTCATATCTCCAGATATTCAAAATCAGTTTGGTCTCGTAAATCATGGTCAACAAGGAATTGCCTGACTTTTTCAAGTTTCTGCAGCTCTTCCTGCAAATATGGAGCCTCCATGTTACAGTGTTACTTTTATAGCGCCACCGGTGATAACAAAACAGTTTGCCGCAAAGCGTATTGCATAAATTCGCAACCATCGTTTTTCCCTGTTGCCCCGTGCCTTGCTTTTCTGCAGAGGTTTCAGGGTATACTCATTGTTGTTGAGCGGCTGAAAGATATTCTGCAACACTTGCTGGCGGCCTGAAATGCCGTTCTTCGCAAGCGAAAACATGGTTTGCTGCAGAAGTTTCGCCTCATGACGAGTAGCTTTAACCGCTTGTTCAACAGATATTCCTTTGTATATGCCACTTTGTACTTCACTCCTGTGATCCTGAAAAAAGCGGTAAAGATAACCCGTATCCCGAATCCAAAGGTCAAAAAGCCGCTCAAACTCGTCAGGCTGACTTGCGGCAAACCGGATTGCGTACAAACCTTCCCCGGTAACCCTGTCGGTAATAATACGAACCAGCTTCAAAAAAATCAACCTATAAGTTTATTTTTTGAATTTTATTGAGCAACTGCAACCTGATGTTGCGGAGGTCGCTAGAAATTTCAATGAAGTGCCAGCGGCCAAATTCGCACTTATCCTGCACGTCACACTTTTAGATTAAATACCGAGCGCCTTTGTCACCTCGGCTTTCAGTTGCGGATAGGAGAGGGCTCCGGCAGTGCGCCATTTCAGCTCTCCACGGTGAAAGAGCATGAGCGCGGGAATACTCTGTACCTGGTATCGGGATGCCGCTTCGGGCTGTTTATCGACGTTCACCTTCACCACCGTAAGCCTGCCTTTGAATTCTGCGGCAAGCTGTTTGACCACTGGAGCAACGCTTCTGCAGGGTCCGCACCACTCTGCCCAGAAATCGACAAAGACGGGAAGAGGACTTGACTGAATGAGATCATGGAGTGACTGTGCCATAATGAAAATTTTTTGATTGATGATACCGGTCAAGAACGTAAAGATTTTATCACTCCTTTATCAACCCTGATTCCTCTTCTTTCCGTTCTCCCTGCACAAGCTCCGCTGACCAGGTTATGTTGCACCCCGACGCTCTCAGCATGGCGGCAACGCTGCAGTACTTCTCCATCGAAAGGCGCACGGCTTTTTCACATTCGGCAGGGGTGCAACCTGGACTTTCAAGGGTGTAGAGTATCTGGATTGCGGTAAAAACCTTGGGGTGCTCTTCAGCCCTTTGAGCCATCAGCCCTGCCTTGAGGAGGAGCGGCTCTCTTCTCATCTTTTTCAGAATGCTGATGATATCCATCATGGAGCAGGCACCAAGCGCTTCAAGGACGGTATCAGTCGGAGAGGCTGCAGAGCCGGTACCTGAAAACTCGGGAGAGGTGTCAAAAAGGGTTTGATGGCCTTTGCCATCTATGCCGGAGAGCGGCATTTTTTCATTGAACGTGACAGTTACATGCATATCTGTTTGGAGAAAAAAATTAGCCGAATAACGAGCTTGTTCTACCTTTGAATGGCAGCAGTACCAGTAATGCTTTCGAAACATGAAACTTATAGAGAGCGGCCCCGGTTAGAGCAGAACAAAAAGGAAAATAATCAGAAAAAAGTAACTTACGCTCCCCCCGAAATGAGGCTGAAGCGCCTCGGCAGAGCGGTAAATTATCTGACCAATCTATGAATGATCTTTTAAGGAAGCCAAGGAAGGTCTACGTTTCACGGAAAATCGAGTTTAATGCCGCTCACCGTCTTTTCAATCCGCTCTTTACGGAGCAGGAGAACCTTGAGCTTTATGGGAAATGCAGCAATACATTCGGCCACGGGCACAATTATCTGCTTGACGTGACCATTTCGGGCATTGCAAACCAGGAGACAGGTTTTCTCTTCGATTTGAAAGAGCTTAAAACCATCCTTGAGGAGGAGATCATTGCCCGGTTCGACCACAAACACCTGAACCATGACGTACCGGAACTGCAGGAGTGCGTTCCTACTACCGAAGTGCTCGCGGTGCTGATATGGGATATTCTTGAAAAACGACTGCACAACATCAATAACCGGGAGCTTTCGCTCCATGAAGTGACTATCTATGAAACAGGAAAAAATGCCGTCCGCTATCTCGGAGAGTAACCACCTTTCTTCAGGCAGGAGGAGCTGCTACGATGATGACGACTGCATGGCGGAACATGTACAAAACGACCCCATGATTATCAACGGGATCTCCAGTGCGGTCTCTGCCATGCTTGAAGGAATCGGAGAGGACCCTCACCGGGAAGGGTTGCTGAAAACACCTGAACGGGTTGCGAAATCGCTTCGCTTTCTGACCAAAGGGTATCGTGAGGATCCTGAAGAGCTTTTGAAAAAGGCGGTTTTTACCGAGGCCTATGATGAAATGGTGCTGGTGCGGGATATCGACCTCTTTTCAATGTGCGAACACCATATGCTCCCCTTTTTCGGCAAGGCGCATGTTGCCTATATTCCTGACGGTAAAATTGTGGGGCTTTCAAAGCTTGCCCGGGTGGTTGAAGTCTTTGCCCGCCGACTCCAGGTACAGGAACGGCTTACCCAGCAGATCCGGGACGCCATTCAGAATGTGCTGAACCCGAAAGGTGTTGCGGTTGTCATTGAGGCAAAGCATCTCTGCATGGTGATGCGTGGCGTTGAAAAAATCAATTCTGTCACCACAACCTCTGCCATGTCGGGTCAATTCATTACTTCACAGTCTACCAGAAGTGAGTTTCTGCGTCTGATCAAGCCGTAACTCTCCCTTGTCTCTTCCCCCATCGCTCCCGGAATCAAACCTCCGGGACGATGAGAACAAAATGTTCAGGCTACTCCTCTTCCAGCCATCCTTTTACAATTGTCCGCCCCGCCTCTACCGCTTCAGGCAGCAGGAGAGCAACTTCAGGACTTAATTCCATGGAGAGTTCAAGCTCTTTGGGAGGAACGCCAATCAGCACAAGCTCACGGGGCATTTTGCCGCGCAGCCGGGCAAGTCCGAGCAGTTCGCTGAATCCCATTTGATGCGAGGACATTTTGCGATGAATAAAAGCGGGTAGTTCATCATTGCGATAGACATAGACCCTGCGCTCATAGTCGCGGGGAATGAGTGCGTCAAAAACAATGACGGCATCGCACGACTCGATGTAGTCGAGCAGATAAATCCCCTGGGTTCCGCCATCGATACAGTTCACCCGTTCGGGAAAATCCGATGATTCACGAAAACGGTTGAGAGCTGCAACTCCGAAACCCTCATCGCCATGGAGCACATTGCCAAGGCCGATAATATTGATACGATTGTACTTCACAGCAAAATTGATTGGTTGAGCATGATAACAAAAAGCCCACTGCGGGAAGGTTAAACCTCTGCAATGGGCTTTAGACAGAACAAAAACAGATAACGCAATACTTTCCACTCAAACAGGTTCTTCTTCAACCTTGTGCTTGAAGCCGGTAATGATTGAAGAGGTAACGCTGGTACGATCGACCACATCGTGACGGATAACCGCATAAAGGTGCATGATAACATAAATCGGCAACATCCATGCCCCAAGATGGTGTATGAAATGAAGGGTGTAGCTGCCGCCGAAAAGAGGAATTATCCAGCCAAACAAGGTTTCGTTGAACCCTCCCGGATTGTTTTCACCATACATTGCCAAGCCCGAAAGAATCATGAAGGTCGAGCCGCAGAAAATGAAGACAAAGTGAGCCAGAGCTGCAACGGGGTTATGACCTACGTAGTTCGGCTCATCCGTGCGCAGAAAGAGATAGGACTCAACCTGCTCCCTGAAGGGCTTGCCCCACCAGGAGGGCGACCAGGGCCTGAAACCGCCAAAGCGGGCATATTTATCACCACCAAAAAGCGCCCAGTAGAGGCGGAAAAGAAAGTTGGCGATAAAAATAAAGGCAAAAACGAAATGCATATAGCGCCACCAGCCCATGCCCTTGTACCAGACCGCTTCACCGAGCGGAGGGCTCAGCAAAGGGGCGGCGATATACATTCCCGTTACAAAAAGAACCACCATACACAGGGCATTGATCCAGTGATAAAGCCTGACAGGCAGCCTCCAGACGTAGATTTCTTCTATTATTCTCCCCATGACACAGCTCCGTTTAGACGATTGTAACCGATGTAATCTCCTTGCCGTTCATGTCAAAGAGATGCGAGGCACAGGCAAGACACGGATCGAATGAGTGCACCGTTCTGAGAATCTCAAGCGGTTGTTCCGGATTGACCATCGGCGTACCTTTCAATGCTGACTCATAAGCTCCTGAATTACCATTGGCATCACGCGGAGAGGCATTCCAGGTGGAGGGAACAACAATCTGGTACTCCTTGATCTTCTGCTCCTTGATGTGAATCCAGTGACCAAGCGAACCACGGGGCGCTTCAGTGTAACCGAATCCCTTGCACTCTTCAGGCCAGGTTGAGGGATCCCACCGCTCACTGTTAAAGGTACGGAGATCACCGGTTTTGATATTGGCAACCAGTTGATCGTAGTAATGGCGCATGAAGCCTGCCGTCTGCTTGCATTCAATGCCTCTGGCCGCAGTACGGCCCAGCGTCGAAAAGAGCGCTTCAGGGCCAACACCAAGTGTTGAAAGCACCAGCCCGACGGTATCCTTGATCATGGGGTCGCCCTTGGCATAGGCAATCAGCACGCGAGCAAGAGGGCCAACCTCCATCGGATGATTTTTCCAGCGCGGGGTCTTAAGCCAACTGTACTTTTTGTCGGTATCGAGATGCTCGAAAGGTGGTTTTGGGCCGGTATATTTCGGGGTGGTCTCTCCCTGCCAGGGATGCAGACCCTTTGCATCTCCCTTGGTGTAGGTATACCAACTGTGGCTCACCTCTTCGGTTACCTGTGACGCATCCCTTGGATCGACATCAATAACGGTCGTGAGATCCTTGTTGAGAATGGCTCCCCTCGGCCAGAGCAGCGTCTTGAAATCTTCAAGCGTTGTCTCGGGAAAATCGCCATAACTGAGATAGTTGCCAAGGCCTCCGCCATACAATGAATCCTTGTAATATCCTGCAATGGCAAGCAAATCGGGAATATAGACCTGGTCGATAAAAGTCTGGGTTTCGTCAATGATTTTTTTAATCATCGACAACCGCTCGATATTGATAGCCGTATCACTGTTGGGATCAATCGCACAAGCCATACCACCCACCAGATAGTTTGGATGAGGATTCTTGCCTCCAAAAATGGTATGGATCTTGACAATCTCTTTCTGGAAATCAAGCGCCTCAAGATAGTGCGCAACGGCAATAAGGTTCACTTCCGGTGGAAGCTTGTAGGCCGGATGGCCCCAGTAACCGTTTGAGAAAATGCCAAGCTGGCCGCTTTCAACAAAGCCGACAAGGCGCTGCTGCAACTCCTTGAAGTAGCCTGGTGATGATTTGGGCCATGGAGAGATGCTCTGTGCTATAACGGAAGCCTGTTTCGGATCGGCCTTGAGAGCGCTGACAACATCGACCCAGTCAAGAGCGTGAAGGTGGTAAAAGTGCACCAGGTGATCCTGGGTCACCTGTGTTGCATTCATCAGATTCCTGATGATACGGGCATTGGTCGGAACCGCGATACCAAGTGCATCCTCAACGCAACGAACCGATGCAAGGGCGTGTACGGTCGTACAGACACCGCAGATACGTTCGGCAAAAGCCCATGCATCCCTCGGGTCGCGTCCTTTAAGAATCACCTCAATCCCTCGCCACATCGTACCGCTGGAGTAGGCCTCCTCAATCATATTACTGTCGTTCAGTGTCGCCTCTATTCTCAAATGTCCCTCAATACGAGGAATCGGATCAACAACTATTTTTTTGGCCATGAGCTACTCCCTGGGTTAAGCTTTATCTTGATGATCATGCTTCTCTGATTTTGCCTTCTTTACAGCGGTCACTGCAGCATGTGCGGCAGCGCCCGCAGCAGCGGCACCAACGGCAACAATACCAATTTTGTCGGCATTGCTGTCAGTGCCAAGGAACGGGACATCGGCAAGTCTCTGGTAGAATGGACCTCTGTCCCAGAAATTCGGCTCAGAGCAGCCAATACAAGGGTGACCGGAACCTATCGGAAAGCTTGTGCCCCCGTTCCACTGTATCTTGGAACAGGAATTATAGGTGGTTGGACCTTTGCAACCCATCTTGTAGAGGCACCACCCTTTTCTTGTCGCTTCATCATCAAAGCTTGAAACAAACATGCCTGCATCAAAAAAAGCACGCCGATAGCATTTATCGTGAATCCTCGTGTTATAAAAAGCTTTTGGACGACCAAAACGGTCAAGTTCAGGTAAGGTGCCAAAGGTATGGAAATGGGTAATAACACCGGTCATCACCTCTGATATCGGCGGACAGCCTGGCACCTTGATGATGGGCTTGTCTTTGATAATATCGGAAACCGGAGCGGCGCCGGTCGGATTGGGGTCGGCATTCTGCACACAACCAAATGAAGCACAGGCGCCCCACGCAACAATTGCTGCGGCATCGGCTGCAGTCTCTTTGAGAGTATTCAGAAAAGAATCGCCGCCTACCATGCAATAAACACCATCATCTTTGGTAGAGGCGTTTCCTTCAACAGCGAGGATGTATTTCCCCTTGTACTCTTTCATGATCCTGCGGCGCTGATCCTCAAGCTGATGACCTGCAGCCGCGCTGAGAACATCATCATAATCAAGGGAGATCATGTTGAAGAGTATGTCTTCAATAGAGGGGTGGGATGATCGGATAAAAGACTCGGAACAGCAGGTGCATTCAAGGCCATGAAGCCAGATTACCGGAGTCCTTGGTTTCTTCTCCATTGCCTCGACAATAGTGGGCAGCAGAGATGGTGAAAGACCAAGATAGACTGATGTAAGGGAGCAGAACTTCAGAAAGTCTCTGCGGCTTACCCCCCTCGCTCTGAATACATCGGCAAAGGTCTGATTACTTTGCATCACTACCTCCATTTAATAATATCAGTTTATCTGGAACTATTTCTTAAGAAAATAAGAGAATTAAGGGTTTTATCCTTTCATTTCCGAAATGATCATCATAAAAACTCAATATTTAAAAGGTAACAATTGTTTTCTGAACTCCCATAAAAAAACCCCGTTCATCCTTGCGAAAAACGGGGTCTAAAGCATTGACTCAGGCTCTGCTCACTTCACTGGAAAGGTAATGCCAAACATGGAGGATGAATGCATGGCAAAATCAGAGAGCGGTGTGAAAAAGAGACCGAAAAAGATGGTCAGAAACATCAGGAAGGCCATCAAAATTTGAGCGGTCATCCCGGGGTTCATATTCCTGTCGTCAGGCTGTTTTGATTCACGAAGGAACATGTTGAGAGGAATCAGCATGTAGTAGTAGAGCGATATCACACTGGTCATGATACCGATAAGGGCAATCCAGATGTAGAGGGAACCTTTGTCGAGCAGTGCAAGGAAGATCATAAACTTGCCATAAAAGCCCACCGTCGGGGGAAGGCCGACAAGAGAGATCAAAAAGACGGTCAATGCAGCACCTGCAAGCGGCATTCTTTTGCCAAGGCCACGATAATCGTCGAGGTTTTCACTGCCGGTTTTGTTCGAGATAAGAATCACGACATAGAATGCTCCGAAATTCATGAGGAAATAAGAGAGCAGATAGACAAGGGTCGCCTGGGTACCAATCTGGTTGATAAGAATGACACCGAGGAGCAGATAACCCGCATGAGCAATGGAAGAGTATGCGAGCAAGCGTTTGACATTTTTCTGCCAGAGAGCCACGACGTTGCCATAAATCATTGAGGCAACAGAGAGGATCAGGAGCAGCGAGAGCCAGTCAAAACCAAGAATATCTTCGGAGGGAAGAGCAGCATGGGGCACAGCGACATAGAAAAAGCGCATAAGCAGGGCAAACCCTGCTGCCTTTGAGGCAACAGAAAGATACGCGGTAATGGGAGTCGGGGCTCCTTCATAGACGTCGGGCGTCCAGAAATGGAACGGTACGGCACCAATCTTATAGCCAAATCCGGCCAGAATCAGGAGCGTAGCCAGAATCATCAGGAGCGGATCGTAGCCATGTGTGGCGAGCTCGGCGCTGATCTTGATGAGATTAGTCTGGGCAGTAAGACCGTAGATGAGTGAAAAACCGTAGACCATGAGGCCTGATGAGACTGCGCCATACACAAGATATTTCAGGGCAGCTTCCGATGAACGGGCGTCGCGTTTGAAATAGCCGGTAAGAATATAGGCGGTGAAACTCACCAGCTCCATCGAAAGGAAGATCATCAGCAGATCAGCAGAAGAGGCCATCATGATCATACCGATTACCATAGCTACGATGAGCGCATAATACTCACCCATACTTTTCACCTCCCGCTCGAACTGCTCGTCAGCCATCGTAACGATAACGGCAAGCATACCGGAGAAGACGGAAAAGTATTTAAAAAAGAGAGCAAACTCATCAAGGACATACATCCCGAAAAAAAGCTCTCCCGCTGGCAGGCTATCCTGCTGGTAAATGAAGACGACGCTGCCCGCAAGCCCGAGAAGGGTTGTTATGGAGAGCAGATTGTTTTTGCGCCCTTTTGCTACGAGATCAACCAGGATCAAGAGCATAAAAAGCACGGACAGATAAATTTCAGGTATAAAAAATCCAACGCTTGCTTTCAGACTCGCAATTATACCTTGAATTTCAGCACCTGATGGCAGCTCGAACATAATTCTCTTCGTTTATTCTTTAACCTCAGTCAATTCCATTAAATCACATCTGTGACATCACCACGGGTGAAAGCACTTGAACCAACTTGTTAATGCTCGTCGTCAGCATACCGAGCACAGGCATCGGATAGATACCAAGGAAAATAGTAATCACAACGAGCGGGACAAGCATGGCAAGCTCACGTCCGTCAAGATCAAGCTTTCCCTTCCAGTCATGAAAATGGATATGCTCATGACCATCTTCACCAACTTCAAGATCATAAGCCGCATCATCCCTTCTCTTTCCAAGGAACATCCTTTGCAGAGACCAGAGCAGGTAAGCTGCACCGAAAACAATGCCGAGCACCGAGACAATGGCAATAGGCCTTGTTGTTTCAGAACTGAAAGCGCCAACAAAGACCAACGCTTCAGAGATAAAACCACTCAGGCCAGGAAGACCAAGAGAGGCAAACCAGGCAACCGTAACAATGGCCGCATAGACCGGCATGTATGAAGCGAGTCCGCCGAATTTTTCGATCTGGCGGGTATGCGCCCTGTCATAGATAACACCGACCAGAAGGAAGAGCATGGCGGTAATGGTGCCATGATTAAACATCTGATAAAGCGCACCAACCATACCTTCGCTGTTTCCGGCAGAAAGACCGAGCAGCACGTAGCCCATGTGACTGATAGAAGAGTAGGCAACCATTTTTTTAAGATCCTTCTGTGCAAGTGCACAGAAAGCGCCGTAGATAATGTTGATTGCGCCAAATATTCCTATGACATACATCGAGGCCTGAAAGACCTCAGGAAACAGCGGAAAGTTGATACGAATCATGCCATAGGTACCAAGCTTCAGAAGCACACCGGCAAGAATAACCGAAATAGGTGTCGGCGCTTCAACGTGAGCATCAGGAAGCCATGTATGGAATGGAAACATGGGAACCTTGATAGCGAAACCAATAAAGAGAACAATAAAGGCGACATAACGCCACACAACATTATCGGGGCCGAGAATGGCATCCTTGATATAATTTTCCTGGCTTGCCATGGCAACAAGGCTGAAGGTATGGTTTCCGGTCAGCGGATCGATGACACTGAAATAGAGTCCGATCATGACAAGAAGCATGAACACCGAACCAAAAAGCGTATAGAGGAAAAACTTGATCGCTGCATATTCACGGTTAGGACCACCCCAGATACCAATAAGGAAGTACATCGGAAGAAGCATAACCTCCCAGAAAACGTAAAAGAGGAAGAAGTCAAGCGCTACAAAACAGCCCATCATAGCCGAGGCGAGCAGGTTGTAGAGGATAAAATAGCCCTTCACCTGTTTCTGAATGGTCCAGCTTGAAAGAATACCGATTGCCGAGACAAGGGCAGTCAGAATCACCATGGTGACCGAAATCCCATCAATACCAAGGAAATACTCAATGTTCAGTGAACCAAAACCACCGAGATTGAGACTGATCCACGGAACCCTCTCAACAAACTGGAATGAGCCCAGCGGACTTCCCCCTGGCCCAGCGGTTATTCCGGGTAGCGCAGGATCATAACCTCTCCAGATCAGAACCGCCAGCACTCCCTGGGCAAGAGCCGCAAGCAATGAAACAATTCTGATTATCTGCTTTTGCGATGAAGGCACAGCAAGTATTACCAGACCGGCAATAATAGGCAGAAAAACAATTAAACTCAGCATGTTCCGTGTCTGTAAGTTTTCAGATTAAAAGTAAATCTATCTTAGTAGATCAGTCGTGTAAAATAAAAAACAAAGTAACCAGCAAGCACAAGAAGCAACATCACAACATAGGTTTGCACCTTGCCGGTCTGAAACTTTCTCAATACAGCGCCCGTCGTATTGACGGTGAAAGCTGTAAAATTCACGAGGCCGTCAACCACGTTTCTGTCAAATCCATCATTGAGGAAAGCGAATTTTCTGACAAGAAAAGCAACGCCATTGACAATTCCATCAACAACATTGGTGTCGAACCAGGAGAGCATTTTAGCAATAACCATTGACCCCTTGATAACCGTAGCATCATAGATCTCATCCCAGTACCACTTGTTAAGCGAAAAGAGGTAAAGTGGCCTGATGGATTGGGCTGTTTTATCAGGATCGATAATCCTGAAGACGTAAACCACAAAGGCCATACCAATACCGAGAGCAACCATCAGGGTGGAAATATAGATTGCGGTGTAGTGCGCAGCATGTCCGGCATGAACGATTTCTGCCTGGCGCGGATCCGAGTAGACTTGTCCGCCATGTCCACCTGAAGCAACACCATGTTCGGCAACACCATGAGCAGCTCCATGTTCAGGAAGAGCGACTTCAGCAGCCGGAACAACTCCCGCAAGATGCGGTGCAACCGTACCTGCAGGATGGGCACCTATCTGTGGATTGGCAGCCCCCACAACCGTTGCCGGGGTCGGAATCATCTTCATAAACCACCCTTTTGCGCCATCAAGGGGATCCGGGGAATAGACAAAGAATACGGAAAGTGTTGCCAGAACGACAAGTGGCGCCCGCATGTTCCATGAAACCTCATGCACTCCATGAGCGGCATGGTGGTCGTCGGTATGCGCATCATGACTGGCATGTGCATGATGAGCCTGATGATGATTGTCGGCTGGTTTCAGGTGCGTGCGACTTTCACCGAAGAAGACAAGCCATATCTGGCGCCCCATATAGAAGGCGGTAAGCATGGCAGAAAAGAATCCAAGAGCAGGAATGAGATAATAAATACCGCCACCCTCAACCTCGGCAAAACCGAGAGCGCCAGCAAGAATAGCATCTTTGCTCAGAAATCCGCTGGTAAGAGGCAAACCGGCAAGGGCAAGCGTTGCAAGGGTAAAGGTTGCAAAGGTCCATGGCATCTGTTTGCGAAGACCGCCCATCCAGCGCATGTCCTGTTCATGGTGCATGGCATGGATAATGGCGCCTGAACCAAGAAAAAGGCAGGCTTTAAAAAATGCGTGCGTAACAAGGTGAAAGAGTGATGCCGAGTAGGCGCCAACACCAAGACCAAGAACCATGTATCCAAGCTGCGAGACCGTCGAATAGGCAAGAACCCTCTTGATGTCGTGCTGGGTAATGGCAATTGTTGCGGCCATAAAGGCTGTCATGGCACCGATAAAGGCAATAACATGCAGTGCGTCAGGTGTCAGCATCACAAAGATGCGGGCAACAAAGTAAACGCCTGCGGCAACCATGGTAGCCGCATGGATCAGGGCCGATACCGGTGTCGGGCCCTCCATGGCATCCGGAAGCCATACATGAAGCGGGAACTGAGCCGACTTGCCTACGCAGCCCATAAAGAGAAGGATACCCGCAGCCGTTAACCAGGCATTGGAGAGAGCAAACTTTCCTGCTGCAAGATTGGCATAGATCTGCTCGAAGCTGAAGGTGTGGAACTGGGAATAGAGAATCAGAATACCCAGCCACATGCCGATGTCGCCGACACGGTTGGCAAGAAACGCCTTTTTCTGTGCATCAGCCGCACTATCCTTTTCAAAGAAGAATCCAATAAGAAGATAGGAAGAGAGACCAACGAGTTCCCAGAAAATATAGATAGCGAACAGATTATCGGATAATACGATACCAAGCATGGAAAAGGTAAAGATTCCAAGATAGGCAAAATACCTCCCATAATTCTTGTCCCCTGCCATATATCCGGTTGAATACAGGTGAACAAGCAAGCTGATAAGCGTTACCATTGTGAGCATAATGGCCGTGAGGTTGTCGATAACAACGCCCATCTTGATCTGCAGAGGGCCTACGCCCGGCACATTGCCCAAATCAATCCAGGTAAAATCCCAGGCAATCCTGAATGCCGGATCGTAGGTCTGCACAATGACCGACCAGAAGATATAGGCAGAGATGCCAAATGCTGTGCCAAGTATTCCAACTCCAAGAAAATCACCACTTCTGGGAAGACGGCGATTAAAAAAGATAAGAATGACAAACGAGAGCAGCGGCAGCAGCAGTACGACTATTGATAACTGAATTAAACTGTGCATGTTCCTTTAGTTTACACCGAAAAAAAATTAATACTTTTGGAGCTGTAACGCCCTGTTACTCTTTCATGGAATCAATACTTGAAACATCGACGCTCTTGAATATCTTGTAAATATTGATCACGATAGCGAGAGCAATGGCAGCTTCAGCGGCGGCGATAACAATAATAAAGAGAGCAAACATCACCCCTTCCATCCCGCCGTTATATTTTGAGAATGCCAAAAAATTGATGTTGGCCGCATTAAGAATAAGCTCTACACCCATCAGGACAACGATGGCATTTCTCCTGGTCATGACGGCAAAAAGGCCGAAACCCAGCAAAAAGGCCGATATTGTCAGGTAATGATTGAGTCCAATAGTCGTCAACTGTTCCATACTGTAATAGACTTATTAATTCGTTAGTTACCAGGCTTGTCGAAACGCGCGAGAAATGCTGCCCCGATAAGTGCTGCAAGCAGCAGAATCGAGACCATTTCAAACGGAAGAACATAGCGTGACATGGTTTCAAATCCAATCCGCTCCACAATACTGCCCTGAAGCATGGTTTCGGAGGGCATCCATCCATGCGTGGTATAAAAAGTATAGAGCAAGCCTCCAACAATGGCGGCAAGCAAAAGCGTACCGGGAATGATATGAAGCACCTCACTTTTCTGACCGACATGCATGATGCTGTTGGTAAACATCACACCGAAAAGCAGCAGAACAAGAATACCACCCACATAAACAACAACCTGGGTAACTGCAATGAAATCAGCACTCAAAAAAACATAGAGAGCAGCCACACCAAAAAAAGTGAAGAGCAGCGAAAAAGCAGAATAGATAACATTCCGCGTAAAGACGACAAAGGCGGCTGAAAAGAGCGTTATGGCCGCAAAGAGATAAAAGATGACCGTATAGGTTGGGTTACTCATAGTGTTAGAGCACATTAATTGGTTCGCCTGATTCTCCGCCCTTGCTTGCCTTAAGGGCCTCCGCTGCCTTCTTCTCCTTTTCCGCCTGCGCCTTGGCCTGAATTTCAGCAAGCTTGCGACGTTTGGCCTCAGCCTCAAGATGGGAAAGGTTTCCGAAATGATAGATAAAATTGCTTCGGTCAAACTCAGAAAAATCACTTACCGGAGTATGCACAAGACATTCCGTCGGACAGACTGTTGTGCAAATACCACAGGTCATGCACTTTGCCACATCGATATCAAAAACAGGAATCCAGAACTTTTTCTGCTGTCCATCGGAGGTTTTTCCACAAAGCGCCATATCATCCGGAGCAACTTTGATGGTCTCCATAGTAATACAGGAAATCGGACATGCCCTGACACACTGACCGCAACCGATACAATCTTCAATTTTATTATAAAGACGGTAGCGACCATGCTTTGGTGTGGGGATCACCTCCCTCGGATACTGCAGGGTGCAGAGACCGTCAACCTGACGGAAATAATCCACATCATCAAGACCAGCATCACCTTTGCGATGGATGGCATTGAAAAAATGCTTCAGGGTGATTCCCATGCCGGCAGCAATCGTAACTGCTCCGGTTTTTATATTCCCGAAATACTCACTCATAATCTATACGTCATTACATTCCCGGTCATTGACTGTTGAACTCTCTTAAGGGACATACACTTCCCATATTGCGGTCAGCACAAAACTGATAAAGGCAAACGGCGTCAATACTTTCCAGCAGAGGTACATCAACTGGTCAACCCTCAAACGGGGAAGAGTCCAGCGAAGCCACATCTGCACAAAAATAAAGAAGAACCCTTTCGATATAATCCAGAATGCTCCCCAAACAGGCCCGTTTGTCCAGTCGTTCAGGGCAATTGCTCCGAGGTTAGGCAGAGGAGAATTCCATCCACCAAGAAAGACAATGGAGATAATGGCTGAAACCATGAACATGCTGCCATATTCAGCAAGAAAAATAACGGCGAACTTCATGCCAGTGTATTCAGTAAAGTAACCCGCAACCAGTTCCGATTCCGCTTCCGGAATATCAAATGGAGCGCGATTCACTTCAGCAAGCGAAGCGATAAAATAGATGAGGAATGGAAGCCAGGCAATCGGCGACTGAAAGAGGAAAAAGTGTGCAAATCCCCAGGTGCCCGACTGCAAAACGGTAATCTGCTGCATATCAAGTGTACCAGCCATCATCGCACCACAAAGAAGCGCAATTGCTGCAGGAATTTCATAACTCACAATCTGGGCAACGCTGCGGACCGCTCCATAAAGCGACCACTTGTTGTTGGAACCCCAACCGGCAGCAAGAATACCAACAACTTCAATTGCCACAATGCCGATTGCAAAAAACAACCCGACATTCAGGCTTGCCCCGATAAAGGCGGAACTGAAAGGAAGAACAGCAAAAGCAAGGAAAGAGCCAACAAAAAGTACACCAGGGCCAATAACAAAAAGGAACTTGTCGGCTGATGCAGGAACGATATCCTCTTTCTGCAGAAGTTTCAGAATATCGGCAATCGTCTGCAGAATACCCCATTTGCCAACCTCCATAGGACCAAGGCGATCCTGCATGAACGCTGAAATCTTCCGTTCACCATAGACACCGTAAGTCAGCGAGTAGAGTGCAATAAAGACAAGGGGAATGGCTGCGAGAATAACTAACCCAAGTGGCAAGCCAAAAAGATAGAACCCGGCAAGAGCTTCCGACCAGGAATTGAGACTGTTACCCATAAGAAAAGGCATGCTAAATTGCGATAAAGCCGTTGAACTCATCTATCAACCTCCCCAAGAACGATATCGATACTGCCAATAATAGCAACAAGATCGGGTATCAATTGGCCTTTTGAAAGGTCCTTCATTGCTGAAAGGTTGACAAAGCAGGATGAACGCGCCTTGCAACGAAGAGGTTTTGTCGATTTTCCATCACTCATAATGTAAAAACCAAGCTCGCCACGGGGATTCTCTGCGCGGGCATACACTTCGCCTGCTTTAGGACGGATCCGTTTAGGAATGGCCGATCTCGGATTGAAACCCTCAGCAGTTGGCATCTTGTCGATACATTGCTCAATAATTTTAAGGCTCTCGTCCATCTCATAGGCACGCACCAGATGGCGCGAAAGGCAGTCACCAACCACAGAAACCTTGCCATCGGGCACCGGAACAGAAAAGTCAAGCTCCGGATAGACCGAATAAGGGTCGTTTCTCCGTAAATCCCACTTGACACCTGAACCGCGAAGCATGGGACCCGACCAGCCATAGTTGATAGCAACGTCCGCTGGCATGATACCGATCCCTCTGGTTCGTTTGACAAAAATCTCGTTCTCGGTAAGCAGGTTGCAAAGCTCTACCGCTTTAGGCCTGAAATAAGTGACGAACTCCCCGACCCTCTTGAAAAAATCAGAAGGCACATCATAGGCGAGACCACCGATCCATATATAATTATAGAGCATTCGGGCTCCTGATGCCCATTCAAGGAGACCAAGAATAATTTCACGATCACGAAAACAGAAAAGGAAAGGCGTAAATGCGCCAAGATCAATTCCATAAGTACCGATAGCAACAAGGTGTGAAGCTATCCGGTTCAGCTCGGCAACAATAACACGGATAAATTCGACTCGGCGGGGGATCTCAATATCAAGAAGCTTCTCAACGGCCATAGCGTAAGCCTGCTCACTGTTCATGCTGGCCAGATAGTCGAGGCGGTCGGTATAAGGCACAATAGCCGGATAGTCAACATGCTCACAAGACTTTTCAAAACAGCGGTGGAGGTAACCAAGATAGGGCTCCGCCTCGGTAATCACCTCACCATCGGTAAGACACTCCAGCTTGAGAACACCATGGGTTGAAGGATGCTGCGGGCCCATGGCAAGGATCATCTGCTCTGTAGCAAGATCTTTTTCAATCACAACGACATTGTCGTTTTTTCGGGTAACCCTGACCGAACCCACTCCGGCTATATCTAATTCCTGCATACTTGAGCTGCTTTTACTATTTAAACCACTGTTAGTAGGGTACCTTTATTCCGTGATAGCTCTCCTGCACCTTATAATCCTTGCGGAGCGGAAAACCTTCCCAGTCCTCGGGACAAAGAATTCTTCTCGGATCGGGATGGCCGGTAAAAACCATGCCGAACATATCATAAGCCTCCCTTTCATGCCAGTTGGCTGTATGCCAGACACAGGCAACACTCGGTATGGATCCACCATCACGGGCACACTTCACCTTGACAGCCAGCTTATGATTGAATAAGCCAAGAGATTCAAGATTGCAGACAATACCTACTTTCTCCTCGGCCTGATAATCCACACCACTCAGGCATGCCATGTAATTAAACTTGAGCTTTGCATGATCACGCATGAAGAGGGCGATATTAACCCAGAGATCTGTGTTGAGAACCTCAAAAAACGGCATGGTCTCATTGGCATCGAAAGCCGACACTGCAGAACCAAATCGTTCCTGGATAATCGCATAAGCCGCTGCACTCTCTGCTGCCGACCGCGAAACAACCTTACCTTCTTCCATCTTAAAGACAGTATGCCTGTTTATTTAATTATGCTCCGGCAGCCTTGCGCTCCCGCTCAATAACAAACTGGGGATCAACACTTTTTTCAGCCAGCTTCTTCAGTGCATCCGCCCTTGAAAGACCAATCTGCTCCATCCGGATAAGCTCCTGAACCTTCATCAAACCACCAATAAGTGACTCAGGTCTTGGAGGACATCCTGGTACAAAAACATCAACAGGAATAACACGATCAACCCCCTTAAGCACATGATAGCCATGTTCCCAGTACGGACCTCCGCAGTTGGAACAGCTTCCCATCGATAACACATAACGAGGTTCAGGCATCTGCTCGTAGAGACGAATAACCCGTTCCGCCATCTTCATGGTTACGGTACCGGCAACAATCATCAGATCGGACTGACGGGGAGAGGAACGAGGGAAAATACCAAAACGCTCCAGATCGTAATTGGAGGCATTGGTCGCCATCATCTCGATAGCACAACATGCGAGACCAAAACCCATAGGCCAGAGCGAAGAGAGCCGAGCCCAGTTCAAAACATTGTCAACCGATGTTATCAGCACATTGTGCTGTGTTATCCCGGCATCAAGTAAACCCATAACATCTAAAAAATATGGTGAATAGGAGTTAACCCCTGAGAGCGCCTGACTTTCCTGACGGCATTTCAGGCATTTTCGGAATATTTGGAGTAGGCCTTACCCAATCCAGATCCCCCTTTACCCAGGCATAAGCAAGACCAAGCACAAGGATACCGGCAAAAACAAGAGCTTCAATCAGCGCAAATTCGCCAAGTTGCTTGAACACGGTCGCCCAAGGGTAAAGAAACACAACCTCAACATCAAAAATGATGAAGATAAGAGCTACAACATAAAACCGGATATTGAACTTTACCCAGGCACTGCCTACAGCCTCTTCGCCACACTCATAGGTTGAGTTTTTGGCTGGATTCGGTCTGCTTGGGCGCAGCATTCGAGCTGTCAGATAACCACCGGCTACAAAGACAACTCCGAGGGCGAGGAAGGCAAAGACATTGCCAAAATTACTCAGGGTCTGATCCATACAAGGCCATTTTGAGTTAATCCCGGTCTAAAAAGCAACACATTTTGATTCTGCATATAACTTCAGTGCAGGTGCGCAAATATAAAAAAAAATTCCTTTGATCACAGAAAAAAAGAGGCTTCATGCTGCACACCCGAGGATTTATTCTCAAACCATGCGCATTTAATCTGAAAATACGGTTTTTTTAATCATAAATTATTCTTTCAGGCAATCAATGGCCTTCGCCATAAAATTTATTACCAATTTGCATAAATACCCTTAAAAGCACATAGACCACAAGGAAAACAATCACAAGAACAACCCCTTGCGCGACAAGCCATGAGCCGGTAAGCGCAAACACTCCCTGCCCAAGTGTGGCAATAACCACCATCCAGATAATCGGCGACCAGGCAATTCCAAGAATAATCGGCAGGCCGGTTTTCATAAACCGTTTCTTGGTCTCAAAATCAGGAAAGAGTTTCATGGTATTTTAAAAAAAGAGGCTTCCGATCTGCTCAGCCAATGCGGCATCGAGCGTTTTTAATAATTCATACTCCCTTTTCAGCCCTTTCATATCCCCTCTCGCCAGATAATACATGGCGCTCTTGCTGTGTGCTTCAGCATTGTCAGGTTCAAGATCAAGCGCTTTTTCAAAAGCCTCCTTTGCCTTGTCATACTCACCAAGATCAAGGTAGGCATCGCCCAAAACACAATAAATTTCAACATAGTCAGGGTCAATCTCCAGCGCTCTCTTCAGCGTCTTCAAAGCCGCCTCTTCCTTGCCAAGCGTAAACTGTACAAAACCAAGATGTTTGTACGCAGGCATACAGCCCCTGTCGAGCACAATGGTTCTCAGCAGATCACAGGCCGCTTTTCGATAAACACCCATCGAAATATTGGTGACCGCACGTGCATAGAGGGCCTCCGGGTCACGAGGCTTGACCTTAATGCAGCGGTCGAGCAGCTCAATTGCCTCCGTGTTGCGCTGAAGGTCAATATAGAGTAACGCCAGAGCATATTGGTGAACGGTATTCCCGGGCTCCTCCCGAAGTGCCAGCTCCAGTTGCTCTCTCTCTTTGTCAAGTACAGCGTTCAATGGCTCAAAATTTTACGGTTTACATGCAATACTCTCAAAAGCTGACTGCAGATTGAAGAGAGCCTGAAGTTCATCGAGCACCTCATCGGCAAGCCAGCGTCCAAATGCCGGGGAATCATTGATACAGCGGACATACTGGAATACAGGAAATCTGGCCTGTTCAAGCTTCTTGCAGGCATCATACTCGGTTTCACTATTATCGGCAAAAAAGCCATAGGGAAACATAACCACTCCATCATAACCCTCACGCTTGAACTCCAGCAGCGCCTTTTCAATCGTATCAGAAGTCCACTCCCCTCCTGTTGAATGATTCATGCAACCCTGACGCACATCGTGAAAAATATTTTCAGGATCCGCCATGATCTTGCGTTTCATCACCTCAAAAAATGCGATAGTCTCCTCAAGACCAGTAAAAAGTTTCGGAGGATTTCCTGCACGATTCTTCACCAGCGTGCCATGAATAACCAAAACAAGACCGATTTTCCCACCTTTACAAAGACGCACAGGAGCGGAAAGCTGGCTGAAAAGGTACTCAATATAAATACGGTGAAGGCGATCCTTTTTCCACAGTTTGCTCATCACTTTTACCTTGCTGAAGGACGTATCACCATAAAGGTCGATAACCATCTGACATGCCACACCGCAGGAAAACGCCGATTCCACAGGGATCATAGGCACAACAACAATACCGTCATAATCATGACGCAACTGCGGAAGCATCACATCGAGATAGGGGGGAACAAAATAATAGGCATCGACTACGGTAATAGAAGCCTTTGCAAGCAAAGGGCTCCCGCTTTCAGAAATAGCCGCCGCAACTATTTTTGTCTGAGCACGATTGATGGCAAGGAGCGAAGAGCAATAACGATTGAGCTTCCAGTTGATATAATGCCTTGTTGAACGAAAATCAGCAATAAAGTAGATCATTGCTGTCGGTATTTTGACAATCTGGCGAGTAACCACCTTAAGAATTTTCCGTGAACTCGGCCAGAGGTTCCTTACAGTAACCTTTTCAACCTCTCCGTATGTAGTGACCACAACGGCATATCGCTTCTTTTTCACAATCCTGTCCACCACTGTAACTCAGCAACCATGAGAACAAAACCAACGATAGCCCCCACAAGGGTTTGCATTAAGTTATGGGCTTTCAGAAAAATTCTCGACCACATCAGTATCGGCACAAGAAGCAACAACCACAAGGCAACAGCGCCAAACTGCATAAAAAGCAGCCCAACAGATGAGGAGAGTGTGAAGAGATGAATGCTGATCTTCCATTGCAGGGTAATGAGCAGGATAAAGACCGTATTGACCGCATTAAACAACAGAATACCCGTAAGAATCCTCGGAGGATGCAGTTGTTTCATAAACTCATAACCAAGGGCATTGACCGCAATCAGCACCAGCAATGGCAGAAAGCGCTGCTCCCTGTAAGGAATATTATAATCAGAAATCTTCCCCACCTTTTTCAGGCCGGAAATAAGAAGGACTGGAGCAACCGTACTTGAAAAAAAGAGCACCATCAGGTACGAAAGACTTTTCACGTCATGACCATATCCAAGCAGAACAACCGCGATATAGACTGCAGGCGCAACAACTATCGGACTGATAACCCAGGAGATAACGTTTGCAAAACGGTGTAGGTTAAACGGCATAGGCTCAAAAACGTATAAACCGAAATGAAAATTTTAGCGTCATACGCCGCAAAAGTATCCCGAAATATAGTTTTTTTTAGAAAAAAAACCACGTATATTCTTATCCTGTAATGCGAGAGTGGTGAAATTGGTATACACGCTAGTCTTAGGAACTAGTGCCGTGAGGCGTGAGGGTTCGATTCCCTTCTCTCGCACCACTCAGAAACAGGCCAAAGTGGCGGAACTGGTAGACGCGCTGGACTCAAAATCCAGTGAGTGAATAACTCGTGTGGGTTCGATTCCCATCTTTGGTACCAATATCAGCAACCCAAGCAATTTAGCGGGACACTTCTCCATGAACAGAATGTATTCACCATGGCGTGAAGTTTACATGCAGTCTTTCAAGGATGACAAGCCTGCTGCTGAAGATGGTAAATCGGTTTTTGCCGATATTCCCCCGGAGGATGATGAAAAGCGCTTTGTTCTTTACAGGGCAAAAAAATGCTTCATCATCATGAACCTCTACCCCTACAACTGCGGGCATCTCATGGTGATTCCCTATCAGCAGACCCCCGACCTGTTAGAGCTTGACAAGGAGACAAAACTTGAGCTCATGGAGTTGACCGACCTCTCCATCAGGGCTCTGAAACTTACCGTTCGGCCCCAAGGGTTCAATGTCGGTGTTAATCTTGGAAGTATCGCCGGTGGAAGCATCGATAACCATATCCATTTCCACATTGTTCCACGCTGGGAAGGTGACACCAATTTCATGCCCGTCCTCGCCGACGCAAAAGTTCTCAGCAATGATATGCGCTCCACCTATAAGAGCCTGAAAAAAGCTTTCACTGACCTTACCCAGGCAGAAGAACAATAGCCTCCTGCATGGAATGGAAACCGTTCCCTGCCCGATAAGTGGCTCTACCAACTTCACCCCCTGCCTTCAGGTGCCCGACCATTTCGACTCTACCGGAAAAGAGCGATGGCAGCTTCTGCGATCTTCTGCCTCAGGGCTCATCATGCTCAACCCCCGTCCTGACAGCTCCGAAATAGCCCGGCATTACCACTCTGAACACTATGACCCTCACCTGCTGGCACAAAACAACCCCTCCTTCAGGGATAGAACATACCTCGCCGCACGATCACTCCTTCTTGGCTACCGAGCCTCACTCATCCTGAGAGAGTGCCGGACACCCCTGCAGCAAGTTCGCATACTTGAAATCGGCTGTTCAACCGGAGATCTGCTGAACTATTTTCACCGACGAAAAAGGATTCCACTCCATAACCTTTCCGGAGTGGAACCCGACAGCGAGGCTGCGGCATACGCCAGGGAGCGCTTCAAACTGAATATCTCCCCTTCACTGAGCGATGCAACTGAGAGAGAAATCAGATTTGATCGCATTGTCTTGTGGCACACCCTTGAGCATATTCACGCCATTCACGAAACCCTTGATTATGCGGCTAAACAGCTTGCAAAAGAGGGAACGCTGATTATTGCCCTGCCCAACCCGGAAAGTTATGATGCAAAACAGTACAGGGAAAACTGGATAGCCTGGGACGCACCACGGCATCTCTACCACTTTGTACCCGAAACCCTTGAAAAACTGCTGGAACAGCATAACCTGCGGGTTGTCAATCGCCAACCCTACCTCCCCGACTCACTCTACAACACCCTGTACAGCGAAAAACTTCGCTGCAGGAGAGCGAAAAAAGGGTTTCATGCTCCGCAATGGGGAAACGCACTGCTGAAAGGGATTGCAGCAGCAGGTATCGGAGCGCTGCTGCCAGTGAAAGCTTCAAGTCTGGTCTATTTCGTCAGAAAATCACAGACATAAACGAACGGCCAGTGTCAATTCCATATTGGCACGATTGTAGGGGCAGGCCACAGCGTACCCTTTTTCAATATGCGAGAATTGACGAAATATAAAACGAGATATGTCAAAACCCTTTAAGAAGATGTCCGCAAAATATTAGCTGGTTTCGGGAAGTTTTCGGAATGACTTGTTGCTGAGCTTTTATCACGGATATCAACGTGGCATAAAAAAACATTAACTCAATTTTCATAAGCATGACGGTTTCTCTTTCAGACACTGAATAAAAATGGCCTGACCGATAACAGGATGCGGCTGAGTTCATCTTCATTATGCTTCATAAGCTCATCCATCCATAGCTCATTTTTGTTATCGGGACAACCATCTGCAAGAATTTCGCCAATTTGCTCAAAACTCTTTCTGCATTTTGTCTTTAACTTCTCTGGTTCAGACAGCACTCCAAGAACAAACACCCTGTTTTTCAGATCATCCGGAATATCGCATGTCACCCTATGTAACCGTTCTTTGTGAGAACACCCTTCGTAACAGTCAAAATCAATCAGCAAGAGGACAATACATGCCCTGTATTTTCGCATTTCCGGAACAAGTTGAGCTGTAAATTTCGACACCACCTTTCGCCAGCCTCCCGCGAATTTGTCAATGATAATCGAGCGGGCGTTAATATTCAGGGAAAGCGTAAAACCGATTGCAATTTTTTCGTTAGCCTCGTCTTCCGGCAAAACAATGACATGCGGCTTTTCCCTGTTTCCACTCATAGCTCTATATCTCCACGAATAAGGGATTCTGCGAGATTGCCGTTGAAAGGTATATCACTGAGCAATCTTATCAATGTTGGTTCCAGATGGCTTTTCCGATCAAGCACAAAAATGTTGTCATTCGAAAACTTGCGGATAGCTTCTTCATTGTGTGAAGTTACCAGAAGTTGGCCGCTGCATTTGAATGACCGGCGCAATGCTGTTATAAAATGTCCAACCTCTGACAAGGAGAGATAGTTGTCTGGTTCGTCCCAGAAGCAGAAAAGCGGTCCATAAAACTTATTAGCAGCAAGGACAACAGAACAGAGAAAAAAGCATTTTTCGCCGTCCGATAAGTCTTTAAAGTCAAGTTTAAGTGTTGCCTGGTTTGCTTCAAATTGAACAACCATACTTTTGGCATCTTCGCCAATCACCTTGTTCTGAATATCCTTGATATCAGGGATCACTTCACGGAGATATTTATCAAGCTCCGTATAAGCTGCTGGATAAAGACTGAGCAGGCCGGAAAACCACTCTCCGAAGTTTGATCCATCACGTTTGGCTTGAAAGGTTTCACCGCTGGACTTTCCCGTCATAAAACCCGGAATTGGAGCTAAGATAATCATGTTGGCAAGCCATGTTCTGAAAATACGAAGGGGATCAGTTTCTGACTTTTCCTGAATTACCGGAAGCGCAACAAGATGCCAGTCAACTGAAAACTGAGGCTGATGATTTCCCGGGCTTTTGGCAAGAGTAACGGAAGCCTCTTTTCGGAGATAAACCGGCTGCTCAGAAACGATAAGTTGCTCTTCAAGAACGCGAAGCTCTTTGAATTTTTCCGGCAAATCAAAAGCAAGCACATATTTGTATAAATTCTCGCCCAGCAATATCTCTATTTCAAAGCGCATCGGCACATCGGATCTTCCACGTGAAAAATCCTTGGACTGAACAAGCTCTTTTACTCTGTTTACACCTCTGCCGATAGATTGAAACAGCTCCAGCACATACGATATGGTGGATTTACCTGAACCGTTTTTTCCGATAAGAAGAGCTGATTGGAATTCTTTTAAATTCAGCTCAAAATTTTCCAGACATCTGTAGTTGTGTACATAAAGTCTTTGAATCATCACACAGCAATTTTCTATTAATCAAGCAATACATCCTGAATGACCAACTACGTGAAATCACTGAAGATCACCATCACTTGAACAAGCTAATCAGGAGCAAAACGCACATGGATTATTGTTCAGGTCAATCAACCCTGTAAAGCAACCTCAACACGTGAGCGCCCCAAGGCCTTTTCGAGCTGAACGCCTGCTACAAGATAGTCGTAAACGGCCTGCAGATAGTTGGTTTTTGCCTTGTTGAGCTGGAGTTCGGCATCCGTTAACTCAAGACGGGAGCCAATACCCTCCTTGAAACGGAGGAGCGATATGCTGTAGCTGCGCTCTGCAACACTTATGGTTTGGGACTGCACCTCAATTCTCTTTTGCGACTCCCTGAAATTTAATACCCGAACCTCAATTTCAGCCCTGATGTTTGCCCTCAAATCTTCAAGCCTTGTGCGGGTCTGCAGTTGGGCTATCTTTGCCTGCTCAACCTGGGAGCTGATGCGATACCCTGTAAAAATCGGCATGGTGAACTGAAGGCCAACTGAAGAGGATGCTGGCCAAACCGAATCAACGGTACGGACATCATCATTAAATGCTGTTTGCGTCTCCAGCTTGCCGAATGCCGAGATCACAGGAAAGCGTTCGGCACGCACAGCGCTGACTTTTTCACCCTCTGCCTTGACCTGAAAATCAAGCTGGCGAAGATCGGGCCTTGCTTCAAGCGCCTCACGATATGCCGCAGCAATATCCGCAGGATAGGTGGCCGAAGAGAGTTCAAGCCTGCCGCTTAGCACGATACTGCTGTCGGCAGGAACTCCCATCACATTTTTCAGCTTGGTCATGGTAATCGCCACCCGGTTTTGCGCTTGCAGAAGATCGGGGCGAAGATTTTCAACCGAGAGAAAGGCCTTGAGGGTATCGATATCAGCGGCAATACCCTGACGGAACATGGCGCGAGTATCCTTTCTTGACTGCTCCCAGCGGTCAATACTCTGCTCAATGAGCTTCAACTGATCTTTGGAAATGAGAGCATCAAAATAGGAGATCTTGATGTCGGCAACAACGGACGCTTCAGCATTCAGGTAAGCCGCCTCGCTCATCTTCCGGACAATACTTGCCGCTTTTATACCAGTAAAAGCAGATACATTGAAAATTGGCTGACGAAGATCAAGTGTGGCATGTCCGGCATTATCTGAACTTGTTTCGAGTGTGCTGGGAAAACCCTGGCCCGGCGGCAAGAGCAGCACGGAGGATTTCAGTGTGCGGGTATAGGTAAATCCGGTTGTGAGCTGAGGCAGCACCTCCGACCATGTCTCCCGGATTTTCTGCCCGGCCATATCCCTGTCAAGCCGGGCAATTTCAAGCATACGACTTCTCTCAAGCCCGATACGCACGGCATCGTCAAGGGTTATTGACTTTGTCTCCCCCGCAGCGGCGGCAGCATGCAACGACAAGGGAGAGGTGAGCACAAGGACAGTCAGCAGCAACAAAAGTATCGGTCTCATCCTGTTCATAAACGGGTCAGTCTTGATGAAAAAAAACTTGCCTCCAGCCTTCTGGAAACGCAACGGCACGAAAGAATATACAAAGAGCATCCGGTTTCATAACAATCAGGGTCTGTATCGCTCACTCCACAACTGGCCAAGGCGTTCCCTGATATACTTTTCACGCCCCTCTTCTCCGGGCCGGTAATAGGCTTTCGGCTCCATTCCTTCGGGGAAATAGTGCTGCGAAACAAAATGGGATGGATAACTGTGGGGGTATTTGTAGCCGACGCCGTACCCTTCATTTTTCATGAGTTTGGTCGGCGCATTGCGCAGATGGAGCGGAACAGCGAGATCCTGCATCACTTTGGCCTCACGCATGGCTTCGTTGATGCCCTCATAGCTTGCATTTGATTTTGGCGCGGATGCAAGATAGGTAACTCCCTGGGCAAGATTGATGCGTGCCTCGGGCATACCAATCATCGCTACTGCCTGAAAAATCGAGATGGCAAGCGTGATGGCGTAGGGATCGGCATTACCGATATCCTCGCTTGCGAAGATGACCATCCGCCGTGCTATGAATTTGGGATCTTCTCCTCCCTCGATCATGCGGGCAAGCCAGAAGAGTGCGGCATCGGGATCGGAACCCCGCATGGATTTGATAAAGGCGGAGATGATGTCATAATGGTTCTCTCCTCCCTTGTCGTAGATCGGCGCCTTGTACTGCAGGGCACGCTCAAGCAGCTCCCTCGTCAGCACCATTTCTGAAGCGCCTTCCGGGAAAAGGGAGATGGCCGCTTCGACAGCGTTCAATGCTTTACGTGCATCGCCGCCGGAAAACTGGAGCAGAAAATCGAGGTCGGTAATCTCAATGGAGAGATCCCGTAACAGACGATCCTCTTTCAGCGCGCGCCGAATAACCAGCTCAATCTCCTCACTGCCAAGAGGCTTGAGAATATAGACCTGCATCCTGCTCAAAAGAGCGCCATTTACCTCGAAGGAGGGGTTTTCGGTCGTTGCCCCGATAAGCACGATGAGCCCCTGTTCTATCGCATGGAGCAGCGTATCCTGCTGCGCCTTGTTAAAGCGGTGAATTTCATCAATAAAGAGGATGGTTCTGCGACCTGAACGGCGTGATTTCTCAGCCTGCTCAAGCGCTTTGCGCACCTCCTTTACTCCGGAATCGATAGCTGAAAGCTGTTCAAACGAGTAGTTGAGTGATGTGGCGCAAATTTCAGCGAGGGTGGTTTTACCGGATCCGGGAGGGCCCCAGAAGATCATTGAGGGCATCTGGCCACCGGAAAGAAATTTGCGAAGCGGCCCGTTTGCTCCTACGAGATGCTCCTGCCCTGCCATATCATCGAGGGTATGCGGTCGAACCCGTTCGGCAAGGGGCTGAAAAGAATCCCCTGCAGATGAAGCGGCGGAAAAGCCGAAAAGATCGGACTGCATGTTTTCCGTGTCCGCCATTTAAAATCCATGCTCCCTGAGCCATCCCTCATCAATTTTTGAAGCGACGGCGACAGAAGAGGTATGGTGACCAAGCTGGCGGGCCACATATTTGCCAAGAATATCGAACTCAAGGTTCACCCGGCTTCCTGATTTCAGCTCATTAATGGTGGTTTGGGCAAAGGTATACGGGATAACCGCCACAGCAAAAAGCAGGGGCTCAAGCTTTGCAACGGTCAGGCTGATGCCGTCAATCGTTATTGAACCGGCAGAGACAATAAAGGGGCTGAAGGCGTCAGGAAATGCGATCCAGATTTCACGGCTGGAACCAAGCTCCCTGATTTTTTCGACAACGGCAGCACAATCAACATGGCCGAGCACAAAATGGCCGCCAAGGCGATCCTGGGGACGAACCGCCCGTTCAAGGTTAACCAGAGATCCATGATGGAGCGAGCCGAGCGTTGTTTTGGAGAGGGTCTCCTCGACGGTATCGACCTCAAACCACCCCTCTCCAAGAGCGACAACGGTCTGGCAAGCGCCGTTGATGCTCACACTCTCGTCAACAGAAAGATCAGCAAACTCTGCAGCATTGCTGAACTGCACCCTGAGCCTCAGACCTCCCTGACGCCTTGTCACTCCCCCCACCCGGCCAACATCCTTGATAATTCCAGTAAACATGGTATTCCTATTCACTTCAATAAACAAACAGCATCATCATGATACATCAAAACCCGGTTTTCCCGGCTCAATATGTCACCCCTGACCGTAGACAACAAACCCTGCCGCTGGCACCGTAATTTGTACCGCAGAACCCTCAATTGGCATAACAGAAACACTCCGACCGAGCTGAAGAGCATCGGTAGAAAAAAGACAGGTCATGGTACTGCCCGCTGCATAAATAGCGCTGTCTACCACAATCCAGAGGGTAAGCTCGCGCTCGGTATCGGTATTGATTGCACAAAGAGATTCCGAACCGGCAAAAATTCGTGACCAGGCAATCACCCAGTGCAGCTCTCCGTTGACTGGCTGAGGGTAGTAAAATTCACCATCACGACCACTCTCCGACACAGGCCGCAGATATTGCCGGCCACGGGAAAGCTCAAGATGCTCGCGACGCAGACGGGTTACTTTCTGCACAAAGTGGTAAATTTCGTTCTTCTCATTAAAAAAGTGTTTTCCGCTACTCCTGAAAGAGCCAAAATCACCTCCAAACATGCACTCCCGCAGAAACACATCACTGAAGGAATTATCATCCGTACGCGGATCAGCGCCGTTAAAACCCTGTTCTGTACCGTAATAAATGCAGGGAATACCCGCCGAGGTCAGGTTAAGGCCAAGCGCTGCAGGAAGCAGACGGGCACTTCGGGCAGCATCACCAGCAAAACGAAATTTGTGATTGACGCCAACCTGGTCGTGATCGTCGAGCATGGTGACAATATGCTTTGAATACCATTGATGGCTCCGGCGGTTATCGAGAATACTGTTGCGGAAGAGATCAAAATAGCCCTCCTGCTCTGCCGTATCGGGATTTCCGGGGCTCCTCCACCCTTTAACCAGAAACTCAAGTTTATCGGGAAGATCATCAATACCAAGCGCAGCATCAAGACCGGTGGTATCAAGAATGGTTGCCGCATAAGAACGACCACCGGTGATTTCACCAATAATCGTAAAATTTTCCTTGCCGATTGATTCAGCAAATTCATGGATGGCGGTCGCAAAAAACCTCACCGCCCCCGGCTCCATATGCTTGACCGTATCAAGCCGGAATCCGTCAAGATCGGCAAAAGCAATCCAGAAGCGATAAACATCAGTCAAATAACGAAGCGCCGGAGAAGGGGTAAACTCCTTGACACGCCGTTCGATATCCTGAACGACAAAAGGATCACGAAGGGCATCTCCAAGATGGATATCCTTGAGCGAACAAAAATCACCATCAAGAAACTCAGGAAAAGAGTCCCACTGCATGATCTCTCCATGACAGGTCCAGGTATCGGGCGACTGCAGCTCTTCAGGCCAGACAGCCCCGTCAGGCCAGGCTCCGTTTTCAAAACAGGCTGGAGCTGTGTTGAAGGGAATGCTACCCGCCTCACCACTGGAAAGCCGGTAACCGCTGACTGGCCACTCTCTTCCTTCCGAATAAAAATAGCGCTGATTACCCTCGTAGGCAAAAACGTCACCAGCATGATTGATGATGATATCAAGAATCACCCTGATGTCAAGCTCGTGCGCCGCCTTCACAAACTCCTTCAGCTCCTCTCTGCTACCGAAATGAGGATCAACATCAAGAAAATTCTGGATACCGTAACCATGATAATCGTTACTTCCCGTTACCTGCCTGAAAACAGGACTGACCCAGATAGCCGTTATGCCAAGCCTCTTGAGATAACCAAGCTTCTTCTTCATCCCGGCAATGGTACCGCCACACCACTGTTTTCCTGATTCAAACCAACTCGTCCATTCCGCCGTACCACTGTCGGTCAGGGGGTTAAAGGGTGGAGTCGTACGTTTTCCCGAGTGCCTGGCCACCGGCCTCCCTTTTGTATCACCAAATCCACCATACTCCCGGCCATCAGAAAAACGGTCAAGAAAAAGAAAATAGAGCACCTCATCCGACCATGAGGCTGGGGAGGGATAAAAAGGACGTTTTTCAACGAGAGACTGAAAATCTATATCACTGAGCCGTCGTTCAACGGCAGGAACAGATATACCTGCAGCTTTTGCACTCATTATCATGATGATTTTTATGGTTGAAACACTTACGCAAGAACCTTGAGCGCTGCACTGTAGTCCGGTTCTTCGACAATTTCTGCCACCTGTTCGGTGTAGCGCACGATCCCGTCAGCATCAATAATAACAATGGCGCGCGAAAGAAGCCCCTTCAGAGGGCCGGTAGCAAGAGTAACACCATAATCCCTACCAAATTCGGGAGAGCGAAAAACGGAGAGCGAAACAACATTTTTCAACCCCTCGGTTTCACAAAAACGTTTGTGGGCAAAGGGCAAATCGGCGGAGATACAGAGCACAACCGTATTGTCGAGCGATGAAGCCTCCTTGTTGAATTGCCTGACTGAAGCAGCGCAGACTGGCGTATCAAGACTCGGAAAGATATTGAGAACTATTCTTTTACTTCCGAAATCAGCAGGTCCGGCTTCGGTGAGATCGGTTTTCACCAGACAAAAAAAAGGAGCTTCTGAACCTTTGGCGGGAAGAGTCCCGACTGTTTCAACTGGAGTGCCCTTGAAGGTAATCTGTGCCATAAAAATAGTTTCCGGTTAAGATTGATAAGGAATAAAGAGCAATAAACAAAGCGAGCGAAGATACAACAGCAATTCAGGCGAATGCGTTCACTACAAATTCTGGCACCATCAATCCCACTGACTGCCGCCGCGAGAAACCGTGAACCCTCCTGCACCAAAAAAGAAAACGGCAAGTGAGCCAAAGAGATAGAGTATCTGGAGTTCAAGAGCATATCCACCATGTGCTGTCACCGAAAAAAGCTCTTTGGTATGAACAAGATAAATTGCCATAAGCATGACAATTGACATTGCGAGGGCTGCCTGGCGGGTATAGAGGCCCAGTATCATAAAAAGCGGGGCCAGAAGCTCCCCAACAAGAATTCCGTGTGAGAGATAACCCGGAAAACCCGCCTTGAGAAGCATCTGCTCCACAAAACCATATCCGTGCTGCAGTTTATGGACTCCATGAAAAAGCATCATGGTGCCAAGCGAAAGGCGCAGAAGCAATTTGCCAAGGTCACTATTATCGACAAAACGGTCAATGAAAAGGAACCTCCTTTTAGGATATTTCTTAACCATCATAACCACTGTTTTTAGAGTTATCTCCGCTCGATACTCCCCTTCAGGATGCAACGTAAGCCTCAAGAAGCAGATCATGACCAAAAAAGTGTGGTCTCCCGAAACGCAGATCCACAGCCTGATCCGGCATGCTGACACCAAGCGGCGCAAACGCGCTCAGGGCATCTCCACCAAAGAGTTTCGGCGCAACAAAGATAAGGATTTTATCAACAAGCTTTTCACGAACGAATGCAGCCGACAAGCGGCTCCCTCCCTCGACCAGCACCGAAAGGATGCCACGTTTATGCAACTCCACAAGCGCCTGGCGAAGATCAAGTTTACCGACATGCTCATCAACAAAAAGCACCGTCACACCTCTCTCCCTCAACTGTGCAACCTTTGGAGAAGCCGAAAATGAAGTTGACGCAACAACAATTGTTGGTGCCTCAGATCCGAAAATTTTCGATTCGAGGGGCAAACGTAACTGGCTATCAAGAACAACTCTCTGAGGATTACGCCCGGAACAATTCCTGACGGTCAGTTGCGCATCATCGGCCCGAACTGTAGCCTCACCAACCATCACCGCGTCATAAATACTCCGAAGGCGATGCACCTCACTTCTCGACTCTTCCCCCGTTATCCAGCGGGAGGCTCCAAGCGAGGTCGCAATTTTACCATCAAGGGTCTGGGCCAGTTTCAGGCAAACAAAAGGTAACCCTGTGGTATGGCTTTTGATGAAAGCCTCATTACAGCCGATACACTCCGCTTCCAAAACCCCTTCAGTAACCCTGATCCCCGCTGCCTGCAGCTTTGCAATCCCCTTTCCAGCCACCTTGACATGAGGGTCCCGGCAACCAATGACAACACGGGGTATCCCCTTCTCAACAATCAGATCGCTGCAGGGAGGAGTTTTGCCAAAATGGGAACAGGGCTCAAGTGTAACATAGAGTGTCGAATGATGAAGCAACGCCTCATCCTCCACCGACGCAATGGCATGGACTTCGGCATGAGGCCCCCCAAACTGCTGATGGTAACCTTCACCAATAATTTCACCGTCACAAACAATAACCGCGCCAACCATGGGGTTAGGACTAACCGATCCGGCACCCAGCACGGCAAGTTCAAGGGCGCGCCTCATAAAAAAAAGATCATCACGCTGCACCATCTTCACCCCCTCTGGTCACTCTGCACGTTGACCTGCACCAGCCTGATGCCGGAAAGCCTGAGCAATTCAGCGATATGCTCTATTTTATAGGGTTTATCATAGTAGATGGTCTTGATACCCACATTTATGAGCACTTTCAGACAGTGGATGCAGGGACTGGCCGTAATGTAGATATCGGAATCCTTTATCGATACGCCATGCTTTGCAGCCTGGGCAATGGCATTGATTTCAGCATGGATGGTGTTAACACAGTTCTCCTCGACAGTCCCATCAGGATGAATGCTGCGGTAGATACGGCAATTGCTCTCGTTACAGTGAGGAAGTCCGGATGGCGCTCCGTTGTACCCGGTCGAAAGAATATTGTTCTCCCTGACAATCACCGCACCGATATGACCCCTTGTACAAGTCGCCCTGCGTGAAATAAGATGGGCAACGCTCATAAAATATTCCTGCCAGCCAAGTCGCTTTTCAGTTGCTGAACCTTCATTTCCTTCCACACCCGGGCAGCAACATCGGCTCTTCGTTTCTTCCGGCATAGTCACGTTATTTAATACATTGTAAAAACAGAATCAGGATTTTACCTAAAATAGTCAAAAAGATCGTGCTCACGCAACCTGTTCAACAATCATGCAACGCAATTACTTTACCCTCTACCACGCAGCAATGGAACTGCATCAGCGTCTTGCGGGCGGCCATCTTGCAGAAATCTTTTCAGAGCATAAAAATGAAGTGACCCTCAGTTTCATCACTCTCAGCGGTCAACACCTGCAGATTCTTGTTGTCACCCATACCCCTCTGCTCTGCCTCTATACCAGAGAAGGTGAAAAGAAAAAAAACGTCAATTCAGCAAGCCTGCTGACCGAACTCAACATGCAAGCCGTAAAAGGTGTTACCATCTCTCCTTCTGACCGTGAGATTCATATCCATTTTGCCATTGACGCCTTTCTGGTACTGCAACTCTTCAGTTCAAACACAAACCTCTTTCTTGTCAGGGAAGAACGCATAACCTATGCCTTCAAGCATAACAGCTCACTTGCTGGCCAGCCCTGCCCGGCAGCTCATGACAAGAGCAGTGTTTTACGGGAACTCGAAAGGCTTGCCATGAACAAAACCCTTTTTCTTGAACGCTATAACCATCTGAAAAGCGAAAACGGCGCAGAGAGCATTTCTGCCACCATTCCAGGCTTTGACCGTACACTGGTGCATGAGCTGCTGCAACGCGCCAAAAACGAGCAAAACCCGGAAGCGCTCTTCACCAGCTTTCAAGCTCTCTTTTTCGAACTGCTCGACCCACAGGTTACCGTGTCAGAAAAAGAAAACGGGGAACCGGAATTCACTCTCCTGCACAACAGCCATACATCCTGCCGCTCTTTTGACTCTGTTCTTGAAGGGCTTGCCCACTACAGCATCACCATGCGCCGCTATCTGGAGACGAAAGATGAGCTGAAAGGGATGCGCTCAAAACTGCTGCGACAACTCGAAAAAAAACAGAAAGCTCTCGAAGGATTCAGCCCCGACCTGCTTGACGGATTTGCCCGGAACTATGAACAATGCGGCCACTTGCTCATGGCAGCTCTCTACCAGCCAGGAAATGATCGAAAAAGCATCACGGTCGAAAACATCTTTGAACCTGGAGCGCCAGACATAACCATTGCATTGAAAGAGGCTCTGACCTTGCAAAAAAATGCGGAAGCATATTTTTCAAAAGCATCAAACACAAAAGAAAAACTCCGAATAATAAGGGAGAGGCACCTGCTGCTGCAAAAAGAACAGAGTGCACTCGAAGAGCTTCTTGCCGCAACAGAGAAGATCTCCAGCCCAAAAGAGGCTCGCCGCTTTCTTGAACAACAGAATCTCCGTCCGGGCGGCGCTCCGGCACTAAAAAATATCCGCACGGCACCAACATTCAGAACAGTAGACCTCACTCCAACCATTACCCTTCTTGTCGGAAAAAATGCGGCAAACAACGAGCTGCTCACCTTCAGCCATACCAAGCCCAATGACATCTGGCTCCATGCCCGGGGAGCCTCCGGCTCACACTGCGTCCTGAAAGGCACAACACTCAGCAACCTCGCAGTAATCCGGAAAGCCGCCGAAATAGCCGCATGGTACTCATCAGCAAAACACTCCTCACTGGTTCCGGTGATCTACACCCTGAAAAAATATGTCCGGCGCGGCAAAAAACTCGCTATCGGCCAGGTGATCGTCGAGCGGGAAGAGGTGCTGCTCGTAAAACCATCAAACAGGCTCTTCAGCGATCCTGCTTGATCAGCAGCAACGGAATGGAGATACTTTGCCTCAGAGTCCTTGAAACACTGCCGAAAAGAATTCTTTCCGGCAAACTGTGACCATGGGCAGCCATTGCCACAAGATCATAATGCTTCTCCTCAATCTCCCTGAGAATCTCCTGCTCCGGCTCTCCGCTTCTGATTACCACACGCACCCCAATCCCCTCTGCCTCCAGTTTCTGGCGATATTGATCGAGAATACGCGTTGTCTCTGAACGAAGAAAACGATCCTGGTCGAGGGTGTGGGAATGGACGACATGCAGCAGATGCAGCGTGGCGCCAAGCTGCAGGGCAAGCGCCGATACCTGTTCGACAAGAAAATCATCAACCGGCGAGCAGTCGATGGCAACAAGAATCTCCCGGTAAACCTTCATCTCAGTCTCCTCCGGTTATGGTTGTATAAAGAAAATAGCTGTTGAGAGCAATAACAAGCAGAGAGATGAGAGCGGCTGCAAGAAACTCAACCGTACCGCTTCTGAAACTGCCCATCACCCTGCGGCTGCGACAGAGCATCAAAAGAGGGATAAGGGTAAAAGGAAGCTGAAGGCTCAAAACCACCTGGCTCAAAATCAGAATACGAAAGGAATCAAGACTGAAAAGGATGACGAGAAGAGCCGGAATAGCGGTAACAAAGACCGCAACCCGATAGAACATCGTTCGCGGATCCGCCGGTCTGCCCAGAAAACCTGTTATCACATCAGCTTCCGCCATGGAAGAGGTGATAGAGGAGCCGACTCCCGAAAAAACAAGCGCTACGGCAAAGAGCAGTCCGGCAAGTGGCCCGGCAAGCGGTTTCAGTGTTGCCGATGCCTGCTCGATACTGTTGATGGGAATATCATTGTGGAAAAACACGGCAGCCGCAACAATAATCATCGAAGAGTTCACCACCCACCCCAGTGTCATGGCGAGGATGGTATCCATCTTTTCATAGCGAAGCAGCTCCCTCTTCTCCTCCTCCGATATCCCCCACTCCCTGCTGTGAATGACATTTGAATGGAGAAAAATATTGTGCGGCATCACCAGCGCTCCAAGAATCGCCAAAGCAACATAAATGCTCTCCCGCCCAACCCTCGGCACAACCAGGCCGGAAGCCACCCCGGACCAATCCGGTCTCACAATGAAAAGCTCGGCAAGATAGCAAAGAGTAATAACGCCAAGGAAACCCACAATGATGGTTTCGACCCGATGGTAGCGCTGGCTGATGATCAGAAAAACCTCCAGAAGCAGTGTCAGCAAAGCTCCCATCCAGAGTGGCATACCCAGCAACAGGCTGAAGCCTATAGCGCCTCCAAGCAGCTCGGCAACATCAGTGGCAATGCAGGCAAGCACCACACTCACACCCAGAAAAGCGGAAACCGGCTTAGGAAAATGGTCGCGGATATTGACCGCCAGAGACTTTCCTGTGGCAATACCGAGTTTGGCCGCCATATGCTGAATGAGCACCAGCATGAGCGTACCAAGCGTAACGACCCAAAGCAGCTCATAACCAAATTTTGAGCCCCCTTCAATATTCGTCGCCCAGTTGCCTGGATCAACAAAGCCGACCGTTACCAGAAAGCCTGGCCCAAGAAAACCAAGAAGCGTCTTGAGCGAAAAAGTCTTCCTCTCCGACCCTCTCATTAGAGAGCGTGCTTTTTTACCCAGGCAACATAGCGCTGCATCCAATTCTGCAGGAAATGCCTGCTCGCAGTACCAATGTTACCCTGTTCATCAAAAAGCCCCTCTTTCATCTGAATAAAGGCTTCAGGCTGCCCGAGGGTAGGAACATCGAGAAATGCAAGAATGTTACGCAAATGCTGTTGAGCCAGAGCCGTTCCGGTAGAACCAATCGAAACACCAAGAATCCCGGCAGGCTTTCCCGCCCATACACTCTTGCCATAAGGACGCGAACCATGATCCAGAACATTTTTCAGAAGGCCCGGTATTGAACGGTTGTATTCAGGCGTCACAAAGAGAATGCCCTGAGCTGCCTTGATATCAAGCTTCAAACGTTTGACAGCATCAGCAGGGTTTGCATCATCATCCTCATTATAGAGCGGCAAATCAGCGATCTGTACCTCACTGAACGAAAACTCCGCAGGGGCAAGCCGCACAACTGCACGCGCCAGCTTACGATTAAATGAATCCTTGCGAAGAGTGCCGACAACAACAGCAATATGGTATTGACTCATCATCATGCCTGATTAAAGGTTTTTTTGCTGCTTTACAATCCTGAGGCCGGGCGCATCGCCTCTCCGGCTTTCTCCTTCAGGGTACGGAACTTGTCACTGACAGCCTCAATTTTCGCCTCCCACGCCGGATCAGGTCTCACCATTTCAGCCTCCTTCAAAAAGGTGAGCAAGGTCGAAGTACAGGCAATCGGATCAAAAAGAATCCATTTTGCCGATATGCCAAGAAAAAGAGAGAAGACAAAGAGCGCAAACTTGACCAATCCCCATGAAGAGGGAAGAAACAGGGTAAGAGCGCCAAGGGGAAGCATAAAGGCAATGGTGGTCAGAAGCACAAAGAGGTAGCTGAGCAGCGTCAGCGCCACGGCATTCTTCAGCAGCGCTTTCCATGACTGACAGTAAATGATAATGCCTGATCGGGCAGCATCAAATACATTCTCATTACCGGTACGAAAGGTATAGGCGATAACCGACTCATCAATATAGGTAAGGCTGAAATTCACGATGCGCTGCACAACTTTGGCAAGACCTTCAAGTGCGGGTATGGGCAAAGCATTCATCACATTGAAGAGCGTCCGGTTGAGCGAAACAAGTACCCCCTTCACCAGTTGATCAACGAGAGCAAGAACACTTACCTCCTTGTAGTATTGCATCACCCGCTCTTTTGCCCATGCCGTCTGGGAAATCCCTGATGGTAAACTCCCTTTTGCAGCAATCTCCGTAATCAGGGCAATATGACCTGCCTGAAGAAGATAGAGCACATATTCACGCAGAAGCCTGAAACCAAAACCACCGGCAAGCAGGGCAATAATGAACAGCACAACCGCAGCTCCGCTACCGAAAACACTCCCGATAAGCACAAGAATGGCAAGAAAGAGCGCCACAACAAAGGCTATAGAACTGTACACCACTGTCCGGTAGAGAAGATAGACCTTTGTTTGCGCCACAATTTTGATGGCTTCACCAAGTTGCAGACCCATAACTATTTTTCTTTATTAAGGTTAGTTATCAACAAATGATGATAAGTGACGTATTCCTTTCTTACGCCGCCTAACCCAATAATATAGCAATCCTGCAACTTCAACAGGCATTGAAATGAGCTGCCAAATGATTACTGCTCACAGACAAGTCGGAAACCAATAACATTCGTTCGCAAGGAAGGTCGGGCATTATAACGGTAAGCTGACCGACAGAGCCTCGCCTCGCGATTCCAACTCCCACCACGAAGCACTCGGACCAAACCAGTTGCCGTACCCGCTGGATTGGCAACCGTTCCATTCGATAGAGATTCATCATAGGAGCTTCCGCTGTACCAGTCACTGCACCATTCCCAGACATTGCCATGCATGTTGTACAGCCCCCAGGCATTTGGAACAAAATTATTAACAGCAACAGTGTTCTGTCGGTAAACCACCTTATGATTATTGAAGTAGGGATTGCCTCCTTTATGGTTTGCCTGCCCGGTCGTCAGATTCTCTCTGGTATTAAAAGGGGTTGTGCTGCCCGCTCGGCAAGCATACTCCCATTCAGCTTCCGTCGGCAGACGAAACACCTTTCCTGTTTTTTCCGTCAACCACTGACAGTAGGCAACAGCATCATGCCAATTCACATACAAAACAGGATGATTATCTTCACTCCTCGGTCGATCCTTGCCAAAAACTCCTTTAAACCAGTAGACTCCATCTTCCATTTTTTCTTCACCATGACGCGGAATAAAGCGGAAAAGACCTTTTGACGCATCAGACCGGTAACCTGACTCTTCCGCATATCTCCTGAACTCGGCAACGGTCACAGTATATTTGCATAGGGAAAAAGTACTCACCCATACCTGATGCTCGGTTTCATCGCTTCCGCGAAGCAATTCACTCGCAGGGCTGCCCATCGTAAACTCGCCACCATCTATCAGAACGAAGTTCCGGAGGTAAGAATCATCATTTTTATCAAGAGTACCCGAAGTCGCATCCGTATAAAGCTGTTCAGGTGCGACTTCACTGGAGCGTTCCTGTTTTTGGCCCAAGAGTTTCGTAACCAGATTCATTCTACCTTTATTTATAATTATTAATACCTTGAAATCATTGTTAGATAATAGCAACAGAAAAAGTCCGAATCGACAAGCTTCCTGAATCGGCGCGATTAAGTTGCTAACCGAGACTGTTCATATAGCGGAATCATAATACCCTGTCATAAGAATACGCCCATAACTGGCAATAAGCCCAAATATTAATTATCATATTTCATAACAGTTGCCACCAAAAAAAACGCCGTATAACCATCAAAAAAAAGCTCCCCGAAGCAACAGATTTATAAGCATCTCGTGAGAACTTGTTTGATATTTTTTTAGTGTGCCATTGCAGTGAGTCGCGGCAAATAAAAAAACAGTTGCTGTCAGGAATAGCCGGGGGGGGGTTACAGTAAGTTACTCCATGGTTATATCGTCCAAAAACGTATAACCGACACCATGGGATGTCAGTATTGGAGATTGCGTATTGTGCAATTCTATTTTTTTACGCAAGCGGTTAACAAGCGACTGCAGTGAGTGCTGGCCAGATTCGTTATTCAGATAGCCAAGTCTCGTCAGCAGTTCAAACCGAGGAACAACTGCGTTGGGGCTTGCGACGAGCGAGGCAAGAAAGTCAAGCTCTTTGTTGGTAAGCTGAATCGCGTTTCCCTGGGGAGAGAGGAGAATCCATCTCCGGCTTATAAGTCGCCATTTTGCGTGTGGTTGCGAAGATATTGGTTGCGGTCGGGTCAGGATGTGCGATGGTATCGTTGGTTTGGCCATACGGCTAAGAAGCCCTGAGATTGCGGCTGAAAGTTGACGAACATCAATCGGCTTAACCAGATAGAGATCAGCGCCAGCATGATGGCCAGCAAGCTGGTCATCAATTGCATCGCGACCGGAAAAGATAATGATGCGCATTTCAGTGTTCTTTCTGACATACTCAGCGAGGATTAGACCACTCTGGTCAGGAAGACCGACGTCGAGGACAACAACTGCGTAGGGCTCTCTGAAGATGTGCTGGTAAAACTCATGAGCTGAGCTAACCGCAGTGACAACATACCCCTTCTGCGTCAGGTAAATTTGAACACATTTCAGGATCGCTTCGTCATCTTCGACAATGAGTATCCTGCTTCCGGCCACTCCCTGCGGTATCGCGCAGAATCCCTCCTCCCCCCTCAACAGTTTCGGTGTTGTCAGCTCTCTCTTCTCTTCACCAGCATTGTCCATCTCAACCTTTAGAGTATCCGGATTTTGGAGTGCATTACAATTATTGCCACACAGAGCAGGACTGAAGTGATAGCAAAAAAATACAGTCAACTCAGCAGCACCCGCGTGTAATTTAACGACATATTATCGTTATTCCTAATAGATAAAAAAGGTTACGCCATCGCCCAGCTTCGACATAATTTGCATTTCCCGTATTAAAAAAGGAGGCGAACACAAAAAACGGAGAACCAAAGTCCCAACAAATCCATGGAGGCGCAAAGCATTTCTCCTGCAACGAGAACCATGATGCTCTTTGCCTGAGGAGTTGAGTTGACCTGCGCCACTTCTTTTTACAAAGTACAACGAATTAACAAAAATTTGTAACCCAATCTCTTTTTTTCTTTTCAACAGTGCAGAGGGATTCGTCCGCAATCGAATCGCTGACGCAATTTTATAACAGGCGATTTTGTTTCTGACTGTTGTTGGACTTACCTTGATGAGGCCTTTGTCTCCCGCTAACTTGTATCTATTGAATTTATGGAAACCTATAAACTTGTGCTACCCGAACATCTTAACCATTACGGCTTTCTGTTCGGCGGCAACCTTTTGAAATGGATTGACGAAATTGGCTATATCACAGTCTCTCTTGATTATCCCGGCTGCAACTTTGTGACCGTCGGTATGGATAAGGTGGAATTCAAAAAAAGCATTCGGGGCGGCTCTATCCTCTGTTTTGTGACTGAAAAAAACAAAATCGGTCATACATCGATTGAGTATACCGTGCGTGTCTACAAGAAAAGTATAGAGAGCGGTGAACGGGTTATGGCTTTCAGTACGCATATCACCTTTGTCTGTCTTGATGACAAGGGGGCAAAAAAAGAGCTCTGCTGCGGCTATAAAGAGAAGGGTGAAGACAATAACTGCCTCTGAGTTCTTTTTCGCCTCATCCCCGTCAACGGGAAGTATTGAAAACCGAACCGTTCAGGCTGGCCATAAGCGAAATTCCGACAGTAGCCATAACAGCATTGGCCAGCCACATTGAGATCATGGGATCAAGGATCCCCCGCTCAGCAATTTTCTCTCCTGAAATCATCAGCATCCAGTAGAGCACAAACAGAAAAAGCGAGATGGCAGCACCAACACCGAACCCTCCCCGTCTGGCAAGAACTCCAAGAGGTGCACCAACCAGAACAAAAACAAAACAGGCAAGGGAGAGTGCATATTTCTTGTGATAGGCTGCCATATAACGATTGTACATGCTCCGGTTTGCTTCGATATTTTTGAGCTCTCCATCAAGCCGGGCAAGCTGACGATCAACATAACCCGCAGCTTCCGCTCTCGTTTTGTTGGCCATTTTTGCTGTTATCATCCCCCCTTTTGCACGAACAGAACTGCTTTCAGCCATGCGTTCTCCCAGGGTTTCAAGCGGCATCTGGATCCTCTTTTCTGATGCGGCTATCCTCTTCCTGAATTCATCGCCAATAGTTAACAGCTCTTTAGCAGAAAGTTCGCCATCGCCTGAACGCATTCGGCTCTCCGAAGAGCGTGAAAAACCAAAACCGGATGATTCAAAAACAAAACGGTGCTTCTGGAAGCTCATGTTTCGATAGCTTTGGTGATCGGGTTGGCGTACCTGATGAATTTCGCCATTGAAAAGCGTCATCACCAAATAGTGATCATCACCACTAAAGTCAATAGTACCCTTTTCAGCCGTCACCATCGTTTTGTAATCCGATCGTGAGGCATCATAGATAACGATACCCCTAAGCTCCTTTGAGTGTTCATCTGTGCTGCGAACAAAGATGGAGTAACCATCCACAAGAGTTGAAAAAGCATTTTCGGCCAAGCCAAAGGCCGGTTTGGAGCGCGCAATATCAACCATCAGCGATTTCGCATAATAATTTGCTTCGGGAAGCACGACATTGTTAAAACGCTCAACAAAGAGTGAAAGAAGCAGGCCTGCAAGAAGAACAGGCATCATCAACCGGTAAAGAGAGATGCCGGAGGCCCTGAAAACGGTCATTTCAGAGGTGGTCGTCAGGGATCCGAATGCCATGACAACCGAAACGAGAACCGCCATGGGCGCCGCAAGCCCAACCATCCAGGCCGACTGCAGCAGAATGAGTTCCACCATCGCAGTAAATCCGATTCCCTTTCCCATAAAACGATCGGCAAACGTAGCAAAGAACTGAAGGATCAAAACAAAAAGAATGGTGACAAAAGCAAACAGGAACGACCCGACATGCGCTTTCAGGATATAGCGATCGATGATTTTCATAAAACAGCTCTCTTTTCTCCCCCATGTAATGATGACCTGAGCGTAACGGGCAGGTTCAAACAGCCTGACGAACATGAATATAACCTATTCTCCCATTCTCCATCTATACCTCCACCACCTTTGCCAGAGGCATTGTGCAAAAGAAACATCCCCGAAAATCTCCTCCCCATAAACCCTGCGCTGGTGTTCACCTGCCCAGATATCGAACAACAGAAGAGGGTAACATCGTCAAAAAACGTTAATGATGAAGCAAAGAGTCAAAAAAGCTTCAAAAAAAGACCTCCAAAAGTTGCACAGAAAAAAAATATCTTTATATTTGTCACTCATTAAGCGGGAATAGCTCAGTTGGTAGAGCACAACCTTGCCAAGGTTGGGGTCGCGAGTTCGAGTCTCGTTTCCCGCTCAGAATAAAAACAAAAAAGCCTCGTCACTGAAACGAGGCTTTTTTGTTTTCATTCTTAATCTAACCCGTTTAAAAGGCTCGAACAGCCCGAACACGATCAAGGCCATACGTCTTGCTGATGACATAATGGGTACCATTACTGAAATTCTGCAACCATGCAATATCCGCATTATACTCCGACGAACTCCAGTAGTAGCCGTGGTTATCTGCAAACCCGCCGACCGCACCCTTATTGAGATAAAGCTGGTTCAACTGCTCCTTGTTTGGTAAAAACCAGTCTTGACAGCCATTGCTCACAAAATTATCACATGCAAGCCTGGCATCACTCCATGTAAAACCCCCTTCCTCCTTGTCAGATGAGTACGCTGGCATATCGGCTTTGGCAACAACAAGACCATGCTTCCCCGTACCATCAACATAAAAAACAATCCCGCCGCCATACTCTTCACCTATTGCGACACTCTCCTTTACGGTTTCCGTCACCTGCTCTTGCAGCAATGGTAAAGGATTACCCCACTCTCTTGCAGCCTCTGACTGGTATTCAGATTCAGAGCCTGAGCGCCTCTCATACAAATCACCATGACGAGAACTGCTTTGATATGCAGTATGGAACACATGAGCCAATTGCCTGATGGAACTGGTGTAGCCAACCAATAACTTATTTTTCATGGGCTAAAGAATTTATCGATAAACAAAGACTTATGTCCGCATACCACATGTATATATTTTCCGTAAAAAGTATAGCGGAAATATATATAATTATTGCATAACAAATAGTATTTCTTAACCACTTTGCTCTTTTATTGCAGCTCACGCAGAATGAGACCAATCCATCGCATCTCCTGCCCCACAAGAAGAGCACTTCATCAGATAGAGTAATGTACTGTATATTTAACGTATTCCTATCAACAATATGAACACAAAAACAAACTATGAGGAAAACCAGCTATATTTTTTTAAATTCCCAGCCACATAAGCGGAAAACAAGACTGTCCTCTATTATCCCGGGCTCTCCCGGACCGTCAGAAACAGCTCAATTCTGCTGAATTGTTAGAAAATATACGGAGAGGTGCGAGAGTGGTTGAATCGGACGGTCTCGAAAACCGTTGTGCGCTTCGGTGTACCGTGGGTTCGAATCCCACCCTCTCCGCCAAGTGATAGTCCAACATCATCCCATGATGTCCGAAGAGCCCTGTAAAATCAGGGCTTTTCTTGTTTCCAGGTCTACCCTTGTTTATATTTGTTTTGTGAAGTCCAAGCTTTTTGGCGGTGTTTTTGGGGGTATGATGCCACCAAGGGTTTTTGGATACCCCCAAATAAATATTTACGCCCATGCCAAAACGGATAGCACCTCTTTCTGATGCTCGAGTGAGCAAGGCGAAGCCAACAGACAAGGAATACAAGATTGCGGATGGTGGAGGCCTGCACTTGCTGGTGACACCCAGCGGCGGCAAGCTTTGGCGCTTAAAATATCGTTTTGATGGAAAAGAAAAGTTGCTTGCTTTTGGAAGCTATCCCGAAATTTCTCTGGCGATAGCACGGCAAAGGCGGTTGGAAGCCCGGATGCTCTTGGCAACCGGGCAAGACCCTGGAGAGGTGAAAAAGGCTGTTCAAAAAGCCGCTGCTATTGAAGCATCTTCTACGTTTGAGTTGGTCGCCGATGAGTGGTATGAAAAGAATGAGGCGGTCTGGTCCACCGGTCATGCTACGACTGTTAAAGGGAGGCTTAAAAAAGATGTTTTTCCTGCATTTGGCGGCAAGCCGGTTACGGCTATTACGGCTTCGGATGTTCGGACTATGCTTCTGAAGATAGAGGCCCGTGGGGCAGTAGAAACGGCTGTCAGGATTAAAATCATTTGTGGGCAGGTGTTTCGGTATGCCGTGGCTACAGGAAGAATGGAGCATGACCCTTCGGCAGCACTTAAATCCCAGGAGATATTCCGGAAACGCATAACCCGGCACCATGCTGCGGTTACGGATCCGAAAGAGTTGGCTCCCCTGCTGATGGCGATTGATGGGTATCAGGGAACCTTTGTGGTGAAATCGGCCCTGCAATTAACTCCCCTGCTGTTTGTCCGCCCTGGCGAACTGCAGAAGATGGAGTGGAGTGAACTTGACTTGGAGGCTGCTTTGTGGTTGATTCCTGCTGAGCGCATGAAGATGAAACTGCCGCACGTTGTCCCGCTTGCCAAACAGGCCTTGGAGATTTTTAAGGCGCTTCAGCCTGTGACTGGATCCGGACGTTATGTTTTTCCTGGCCGGACAAGTTCACGCCCCATGAGCGATAACAGCGTCAATGCAGCGCTCCGGTACCTTGGTTTCGACAGAGAGACGGTAACCGGTCACGGGTTTAGGGCGACAGCGCGAACGATTCTGGATGAAGTTCTGGGGTTCCGTGTTGATTTGATTGAGCACCAGTTGGCTCATGCGGTCAGGGATCCGAACGGACGCGCCTATAATCGGACATCGTTTATTGATGATCGCCGTCAGATGATGCAAAGATGGGCGGACTATCTGGACAATCTGAAAGCCGTCGCAATCTTTGCGCCGGTTGATGCTTTGGCGGTACCACGGGAGAGAAAGGCGCTGAAATAGGCGCCTTTTTTGTTCCATCTCCTTCCTCATATCTCACTCTTTTACCGGCACACTGGAATAATCGATCAGACCGATCTGATCAAGCAGGGCGCTATTTCTAACGCAACGTTGGGCTAAATATTTTTTTTGCTTTTAATCCACTGATAAAGGACACTTATAGAGGACAGTCGGAACTCTTTGATAAGAAGAAATACATTGTGACATGAAGAAAAGATCACATTACGAGCCCTTACAATCATGTGTTCAAAAGGAGTTAACGAGGAAAATCGATGATGCGTTATTAAAGATGAAATCGATAGGAGATACGGACCCTTTGGGGGGGTGGCCTTGCTTCCCGGCTGAATCTTGATTTACAGAAAGTGGTGGATCATAATAACAGAATCGGATTGCTTGCTCTTCCTGCGAGCAAGAATTATTCGGCGGCATCCGCTCTTGATACGATAAAGAATATTGACGCTTTGGCGCTCTCTGCAAGCCAGCAATCTACTCTCAAAATAAAAGAGGTGTTGGAACCGGTGAATCAGCTTGCATTGCTTGCTGCTCCTTTTGCCTATGAACGTTCGGGGTTGTACTGTGTGGATTCGGTAGTTGACTCTGCCACTTTGGCTGTTAACGCGGCTTACAAAAAGGCACAGGATTGTCAGGAGATGGTGGATTATAATAAAAGCCTCGGAATGCTTGCTGCTCCTTTTGCCTATGAACGTTCGGTGTTGTCCGGTTTGGATTCGGTAGTTGACTCTGCCACTTTGGCTGGTAACTCGGCTTTCAAAATGGTACGCGATTTCCAACAGGAGATGAGGGATCAAAATAAAAGCTTCGGAAAACTTGCTGCTTCTTTTGGCTATGATCGTTCGGGGTTGTCCGGTGTTGACACTGTCACTTTGGCTGGTGGTGCGACCTTTCCGTTGCATTTTGGTATGCAAAACATTTTGAGCCAAAGTGACCCTTATGAATGTTTTCGCGAGGAATTTCAGTTACCTCCTGTGATTACGTTGAAGCCCTGTATTACTGTTGATCACAACTGGGTAACTCATGATCCGAAGTACCCTCTGATAATAAAGAAAAATTGTCCTGAGGAGGAGTATAATCCGAATCAGGACGAAATGCGAGTACGTCTGCTTGAAGCCGTGGATACGTATCTTGAAAGGCAATCAAAAAAAATTCGGCAAACAAGAGAGCGATTGGAGTTTTGTGAAACCGAAGAGCTTAAACAAAAACAGGAAGGAGTGATACAGGCCCATGATCGGCTTGTGCAATGGGCAGAGACTATTGAGAGAGATTATCTGCTGTTGACGGAAGAAGAATTGATACAGCAACTTCAAGAAAATCCGGAAATAATAGGCTACCTGTTGGAGGGCTTACAGACTATCAAAATAAGAAATAATCAGTTGCATAATGAACCTGAGTTCATTGAGAAACAACGAATAAGGGTTGCGTATAATCATAACAGTTTTGAATTGGATGATGACACCGATCACCTCTTGAACTATGAGGTTGTACGGTGGTTGAACAGAGTACGAAGTGAGGGGATAGCTTGTAATCATGAACCTGAGAAGAAGGAGAATAACGCTCATGAAAGAGCTATACATCAATCTGACGCGACTCATTCTACGGATAATACAAATCAGAAAAGAGTACCTGATTTTAAAAAGAATCGAAGCTGGACTCAGTTTGTTCAGAACAAAAACATCCTTGAAGAATTTGAGCAAATTTGCGACAAGGAAGGGTGCACAACAAAAAAACAAATTGTCGATGAGTTTTGGATAGTATACGGCAATGAACTGGGTGGGAAAAAATCTGGCCTTTATGGCGCCTGTTGCAATAATGAAAAAGCAAGCAAATTTTTGGAACAAGTAATCAGTGAGCACAAAAAGGCAAAATAAGCAATCAGCAAGCAAACCGTAAGCATTTCATAAGCGTAAAGTATTGCTTTTAAAAGAATAAGCAATAGCTCCATTGTATGTTATTGGTATAGCAATATCGCTATGCAAACATAACAAGCATACAATGGATACTATTATTCCCCTTCAGAAGCCGAAAAGGCAGTTTCTCAACCTTGAGAGTTTGGTTGAGTTTGCGGAGCAGGTTTACGATCTGCCGATTTCAAAGATTTCAATTTATCGTGCGGTGAAAAGCAAGAGTTTGCCTTCGGTGAAGGTGAATGGGCGATTGCTTTTTCGGATTACGGATGTTGAGCGATGGATTGAGGGTACCTCTGAGAAAAAGGGAGGTGCGTAATGAGTGTGACGAAATTTTATCGGTTGCGTGAAATTATCGGGGACCGGAAACAGGGAATCCATGGTATTGTGCCGGTTTCGCGAGCTGCGTGGTATGCTGGTATGAAAGAGGGGCGTTATCCCAAACCAATCAAACTCTCGGAAAAGAGTGCTGCATGGAGGGCTTCTGATATTGAGATGTTGGTCGAAAGATTGAATAAGGGGTGTTGGAATGAACTGGTGGAGGAGCAAGGCAGCTCTGGAATAAAAAAGAGTTGCGGCGGATGCGGCGGGTGCTGTCATGAGTGAGGCGTCTGACGGGACGGCGATGCCGCAGGCGGCCAGGTTACAGGATGCGAGAATAAAAAACAGTGTGCAACAAGCGGGCAATGGTGCGGAGTGTTACGGTACGGATGTCGGAGAGGTTATAAAAAGTGTTGCTCCGGTGTTCCCGCTTGAGGTTTTTCCTGAAGTGCTGCAGGGGATGATGAGGGAGGGTGATGAGCGGCTGAATTATGGCATTGCGTTTACGGGTTGTTCGATGTTATTTGCGGCTGCGTCGGCTATCGGGAATTCGTGTGTGGTAAAAATGAATTCGGATTGGCTGGAGGGTGTGACGTTATGGATGGTGTTGGTGGGCGATCCGGGTACGGGAAAGGGTCATGCTTTGAAACGGGTGCTGAAGGAGATTGAACAGCAGGATGCCTCCCGATATAAGGTGTGGGTGGAGGATATGAAAACGTATAAGCGGGCATTGGCGCAGTTCAACAGAGATAAGAAAAAGGAGCTGGTGAGCGATGCTGATGAACCGGAAGTGCCGGTGTTAAAAAAAACAATCTTGTCGGACGTGACGCCGGAGAAGATGGGTCGGGTTCATGCTGATAATCTCCGTGGAATTTGCCTGCATGTGGATGAGCTTGCCGGGTGGTTGCAGACGTTTAACCGTTACAATGCTGGTAATGCTCAGAAGAGTTATAACACGGCGTGGAGCCGGAGCACGTTGATTGTTGACCGGGTGGCTGCTGGTTCGATCAGGGTTGAGATACCGTGCATTATGGTTGGTGGAACGATTCAGCCGAAAATTTTGCCGGAGCTGATGGCGGAAAGCCGGAGTGACGACGGGTTTACGCATCGGCTGCTCTTTTGCTCTCCTGATGCGGAGGCAAAACCCTGGAACCGGGATGATACCGACACAAGTAGTTTCAATCGGTGGGATGAGGTTATGCAGAGATTGTTGGCTCTCCCCTACGAGGTTGGTGATGATGTTCTGCCGCAGGTGCTGAAATTCCGACCTGAAGCGAAAGAGTTGTTGTATGATTGGCAGGGTATTTTGACAAAAGAGGCCAACCATTGCCGCAGCGGCTATACCAAGGGTGTGTATGCCAAGATTGGGCAGTATGCCGTTCGTCTCTCTTTGATTATGCAGTTGGTCCGGTATGCCTGCCAGGAGGGCAGCAAAGAGGAGATCAGCATCGAATCGGTAAACAGTGCGATAAAGTTGGCAGAGTATTTCAAGGCGAGCCACCTTCAAATTTACGAGGCGATGGAGAGCCATTCGCCATTGGATGACCTCCCGGAGGATAAGCTGAACCTGTACCAGGCTCTGCCGGAGCAGTTCAAGAAATCGGATGGTAAGGCGATTGCGACAACGATGAAGATGGCGTCAAGAACGTTTGACCGGTTTGTGAGGAACAAGGTGTTTTTCAGAAAAAGGCAGTGGGGTGAATATGAGAAACAACTGTAACGATGATAGCGCTGGCGAAACTGGCGAAAGTGGCGTAGAATTTGGGATGTTGTTGCTTTGCATAGCGTTGCGGGGATTGGTTTTCGCCACAGTTTCGCCACTTTCGCCACCATGTCGCCACAGGGTGGATTTATGGAACGTATTTATTGTAAAGGTGTTACAGGGGATTTCGCCGGTTTCGCCACTTTCGCCACGAGAGGTAATGTTTTGAAGAGATGAGTGGTTTATGTGATGGCGAGAGCCGGTTGGATGGGCGGGTTTTGGTGTCGTTCAGTCAGCGTCAGGCGGAGGGGTTCCGGTCGGAGCGGATCCTTTTTGACCGGGTTGAGGGGATGGTGCGATTCAGGGGGAATTATTCGGCGACGGCGTTCAGGGATGGGTATCGGGATGGGAATCATGCGTTGCAGGGTCAGGAGTTGGTTATTCTGGATTTTGATGATCGGTATTCGATTGGCGAGGCGATGGTGGATTTTGCTGAGTATGTGGGGGTGATTGCGACGACGCGGAATCACATGAAGGAGAAGCATGGGGTTTTGGCTGAGCGGTTCAGGGTGATTTTGCCGACGGACAAGCCGATTATGCTGGAGCGTGAGGCGTTCAAGTTGATGATGGCGGAGGTGATGCGTCGGTTTGTTCATGCTGATGCGGCATGCAAGAATATTGACCGGATGTATTACGGATTTCCTGAGTCGGAGGTATTTTATCTGGAGGGGTCGCGGTTGTTTGCGTGGGAGGGGTTTTATCGGGCGGGTGTGGCGCGGTTGCGTGAGAGGGAGTGGCAACGGAGTGTAAGGGTACGGAGGCCGGACAGTGAGGCGACGGTGCAGAAAAGTTATCTGACGTTTTTTCAGAATCGGTTTGTGCCGGGCAACCGGAATAATGCGCTGTTTCAGCTTGCCTGCTGGATGCGGGACGATGGCGTTATTGAGCTTGAGCGGTTGTTGCGGGAGATGAACAGCAGGTCAGGGTGCCCGCTTGAGGAGGAGGAGGTGCAGCGGATTCTCCGGCGGATGCAGTGAGGGGGTGCGGGCTACTGGCCTATTCTTTTTTTGAGGGTGTCGAGGAGTTTGTTGAGTTCGAGGAGTTGTTTGTTCATGTCGAGCGCGGCGTTTTGGAGCTGCTGGATTTTTTGGGTGCAGTCGGTGAGGATGATGGTCAGAGTGGGGTCGGGCGGCGGCAGCGGAAGCTCCGGGCTGCCTTTTTTGCCGTAGAGGATGTAGTTGACGTCGATGCCGACGGCTTCGAGTTTTTCGCGGAGGATGTTGCCGATACGGTTTTTACCGGTGACATAGGCGGTGATGTAGGAGGCGTCTTTAGCACCGATAGCCTGGCAGAGAGCTACCTGGGTTTTGAATTTCTTTTTGATTTCTGCTCTGAGGCGTTTGGCTTCGTCGGTGTACGCTCCTGATATAGGCATATATTTATATTTTATTCAATATTTTGCGTACATTTAACAGATAATTATACCTAAAAACAGGAATAAAAGCAAACGAAGAGCAGGAAAGATAGGAAATGATAAGGATAAAGAAGAGGATGAAGGAGCGGGAAAAATGGATAGTTCTTTCTCTATTTCCCCATTTCCCCGTATAAAAAAGGGTATGTGATGCCTGCGGCGAAGATTACGGAGGAGATTACCCGGTGCATTGTTGATGCGCTGGGTGCGGGTCATTATCGGGAGGTGGCTTGCAAGCTTGCGGGAATTGACCGGAAGACGCTGTTGAATTGGCTGAAGCGGGGTGAGCGGGAGCGGTCGGGGGTGTATCGGGATCTGTTCCTTGCAGTTGACAAGGCGGAGGCTAAGGCGGAGGTGTTTCACCTGAAGAATATTGAGACGGCTTCAACGAAGAGCTGGTTTGCGTCGGCGTGGTTTTTGGAGAGGAAGCATCCTGAGCGGTGGGGTAAGCGTGAGGCTCCTCCGGCGGATGATCGGGAGCGGGATGAGGTTGTTGTGATTGGGTAGAGGTGGTGTGGTGTTTCGAGATATATTTTATAATGCTCTGGCAACACCCAGCTCTTGAAGTAACTCTTTAGGGGAAACAACATTTATGGAATATTTTTGTTCAAGTTGCTGTAATTTTGTGGTATGAAAGATTGAAGAACTACCAGCACCTGATGCTCTATCATGAGTACAAAAATAGTCTATTCCATAACCGTAATTTGCTGCCAAAGCATCACCATCAGCCCATTCGCCTACTGCATTAGAATATTTTTTTTCAGTTACCGAATTATCATTTTTGGATCTCTGTACCAAACCACCTTCGGCAGCATCTAGTTCGTTCATTAACTTACCTTTTCCAGCTCCGAGGTTTTCAAGAAAACGGGCGCATTCAAATGAACGACTTTGTCTCACTTCCATGCTATACTTCTCATCTGGCGCCCAATATCTTTCTGAAATATTAAGTTTAGGGGCTCCAATTCTTGGTATTTTTGTAAATCTAAAACCCAACTCAAGCGCTTGGGGAACCACTCTCTTCAAATAGTCTGAAATTTCGGGTTTTCCTGAACCAGGATTTAATGTAATTTCTTCTCCATCTACAGACATTAAAAATCCTGCATTATAATTTGAATAGTGTTCCTTTCTATCTGTTTTCTTAATATTCTCCATTGTTACAAGGCCCTCAAAAAAGTAGGGCGTAATTGAGCCATCTTTTATTAATTGATAGAGTTTGGTGTAGATTTGATCAGAGTTATTTCTTTTATCTTCATCTACGATAATTTCCCACACATTTGAATCAAACGTTACTGATATACTCACTGTATTCTATGTTTTATTATAGAGCATAACGTGAAGCTAAGGGGCGCGCTGAAGGCGCGACCCAGCGACCAGAGGGAGCGAACTGAATATGGTTAGGAAGCATTTGGTGGCAACTGAAAATCCATACCACCTAATTCAAGCTCCGGGTCGTAAATAAGAATAGTGTCTTTGTAAAATGGCATTTGAAAACCAAGATCAAAAACGCCCCAAGCTTGAACATCGCGCATTGCTATCAAATTCGCCTTCTTCAAGGCTTTCCACATCTCCAAACTGACCTTGATACCTTTAGGCTGAACTTTCGCATTGGCAACGGCAGCCTCGAATTGTTGAATAAGCATAGTTTCTCCTTTTGATTCTTAACAGATAAATAGGTGGACCCGCCTAATCTGCGGATTTTTTAAATTGTAACCCACAAAAGAAACTCCATGCTACTGTTGTGGGGTGCGCGTGATGTAATGTACACAGGGATTTTGAGTATTCCACTGTTTGTGATGTGATTTTTTTGTTTGGTGGTGGGCGGAGCGGAGGGCGTCATTGGGGGCTGGGGTTTGCGGGGCAAGTCATTGATGGGGGCTGGAGGCTTTGGGCACGGGGGGTACCGTGCCCTTTTTGGTGGTGGTGGTTATTTGGGGATGAGGCCGTTGGCGAAGAAGCTGTAGTGTTGGTTGTTGCCGATGATGAGGTGATCGAGGAGGTTGATGTCGAGGATGTTGCCGGCTTGGATGAGTTTGGTGGTTACCTCTTTGTCGGCGCGGCTGGGTTCGGGGTTGCCGGATGGGTGGTTATGGACGACCATGATGGCGTTTGCGTTGGCGAGGAGGGCGCCTTTGTAGACTTCGCGGGGGTGGACGAGTGAGGCGTTGAGGGTGCCTTTGCTGACGAGTTCCATGCCGATGACGTCGTTTTTGGTGTTGAGGTAGAAGACGTGGAGTTCTTCGCTGGCGCGTTCCTGGAGGCTGATGGTGTGGCAGAGGTCTACGACCATTTCGGCTCCGGTGATGTTTTTGGTGTAGATGATTTGGGATTCGCGGACGAGGCGGATGCCGTAGCGGGGTATGGTGACGGTGGCGGCTTCGGCGGTGAAGAGCGGGAGTGTGGAGCTACGATGTTTCATGGTTTCGGGTGCCTTGGTTGAGCGATATGGCTTTTCAGCCATTCCCCGGGGGGACAAGGGCTTCCCCGTGCCAGGCAAACTTTTTGTGCAAGGGAGGAAGTGAGCTGCACAAGGTACTCCGCGGAAGCGAACGGCCCTTGCGCAAAAAGGCAAACTGGCATATCTTCAGCCCGTCCCACGGGGGATGGTTTTTTATCCGCGCAGCGGTTGCCTTCAGGCAGCAGGGGCGGTACTCCGGCCTTGCTGCTCTTTTGCAAGCAAGGGGGTTGGGCCGATAAGTGGCGGCATGAGGGAGTGTAGTTGATGCCCAACCTCCTTGCTTTGCGTGCTTTCGTTCGGGCTGGCGGGGCGCTTGCTGTTTTTTTGCAAGCGGCATGACAGACCGGGTATGTCGCTGTGATTGATGGTGGCAAGGCTTTGGCGGGCTGCTTGCTGTTTTCCTCTGGCAAGCAGCGTGACAAAGGCGCTGGCAAGTTGCAGCTTGCTGCATGGAGCCCACGCCGGAGCGGTATACAGGGGGCCCTACCTTTTCGCGGAGGCGCGGGCGACTCTCTGAATATTCGCCTTGCCGGTACTCCGGCAGGGCGATTTGCCGCTTTTACGTGAGCTACGGTTTACCTTTGAGCGCCTTCTTGTGGAAGCGGAGGGCTGGCACGGACTTTTTGCAGTCTTTTTTGCAAAAAGCGTGACAGCCGGGGAGCTGTAACAAGAGGGCGCGGATATCAGGGCTTGGCTGGGTGTTCAGGATGAGTTTTTTTTTAGTGATTTTGTTTTTTCCGAATCTCTTCATTCTTGCACGGCGCAAAAGCTCTTCCGCTTTTAGCCGTGCAAGAATGTGGTGCTTTTTTTGATGGGCTGTCTGCGAGGGGCGGCAGTCGGCAGCGAGCGGAGCCTGCGGAGCGTCGCTGTACGACTGCCCTGCCCCGGTCTGTTTGGTGGCTATCAGGAGCGCGGAGCGCTCTTGTTGTTATGAGTGCTTCTTGCGGGGTGGTTGGTTTGAACAGGAGCAAGGCGAAGCCGGGCGACTATCTGAATGTTCGCCTTGCCGGTACTCCGGCAGGGCGATTTGCCGCTTTTACGTGAGCATCGGGTTGCCGTTGAGCACCTGCTTGCAAGGAGTGGAGGGCTGGCGCGGCACGCTCTTTTTGCTTGCAAAAAGCGTGACAGCCCGGAGCGAACGCAAGCTGGTGCGGTTGATCGGGGTTCGGCAGGAGCTTCGGGATGAGTTTTTTTTGTGATTTTTGTTTTTTCCCGAATCTTTTCATTCTCAGCACGGCGCTAAAGCTCTTCCGCTTTTAGCCGTGCGAGAATGATGAACTGCTCTGTATTTTCTTGTTGGCTGAGGCTCTGGCTGATGGTGTTTTTTTCTGAAGACCAAAGCGCTCTTGTAGTCAAGGGCGCTTTTTGCGTGGTGTGCAGGTATGGGATTGGTTGAGCGAAGGCGGTAGTCCGCTTTCGCGGTTGCCTCGGGCTTGCTTTTTACGGATGGTGGAGTGCAAGGGGCGGCAGTCAGGCAGCCCGCGTAGCCTGCGGAGCGTGGCTGTCCGACTGCCCTGCCCCGTACTGGGCTGCATGGAGGGGACGCCAAAGGTAGGGTGGCCCGCCAAAACCCGACTTTACATAACGGAGAATTATACAACACGGTACCCCGTGTAGGCGCGGGGCTGTTAACCTCAATTTCTGCATAGAGATATCCAACCCCGCGCCGGGTGTATAATTCCTGTTATGTAATGCTGGCCGGCCCCGCCCGGCCACTGGTACCAGCCGCCAAATGTTTTGTTTTGACGCCAGCAAGCGAAGCGCGCAGAAGGATTTTCATGCGGCAGGCTGTACTCAGCTTGCTGCTTGCCTGTGAGCCGGAGGAATGATTTTTTGCAAACGGAGGCTATGTGCGCTTTTTGCATAGCCGGAGTTTGCAAAAAACCTTTGTGGAGGCCATGGTTCTTCTCTTCGTTTGCGCGGTACCGGGCTGGAAGCGAGCCGTGCCGGAGCGGCAGTGTCATTGGCGCTTCCCTGGCTGCGTCTCTGGCGCCAATGGCGCAGAGCGGAGGTGACGGACGCTGGAAGCACAGGGCGCAAGCTTGCTTTCTGGTGGCGCTCTTGTAGTCAAGGGCGCCATGCTGCCGGTAACTGAGCGGCTGGGGGGAGCGAAGGCGGTAGTCCGCTTTCGCGGGATGGGGCGCTCTTGTACTCAAGGTCACCGGAGGGCATGGTTATCGGGGTGAGCTGGTTCAGGTCGAAGGTGGTAATTGTTAGCATCAAGAGGAGGAATGGGAATTATAAGACTTATGGGGCTTGATGATGTGGCCATAGGTGTTTGTTTGACTGGATGCGTTTGGTTTGCTGGCAAGCCGAAGGTGCGCAGATGGTTTTTGTGCGCCTTGTCGGTACTCCGATCAGGGCGCTTTGCTTTTGGTCATGGTACTGTCTGATTATTGATACAGCGCTCTGCACCTTCCGGAGCCATAGCGGGTCGCTTCATGGAGCTGCGTGGAGCGTACTCGCGGAGCGGCGGCGGAATGAAGCGAGTTCTTCCCGCGAAGGTGGAGAAAGGCTTGCAGTGCGCTGTTGGTTGGCTTTTGGGGTCGGGTGTTGGCGGGGATTGAGGGCAGTGCGGGCCAGCGTCAGTTGGCCCGCGCGCTTGGCAGGGTTGCGCAAACGGAGCGAAGCGGAGAGCAGCGCCTATGTGGGTTCTCTTCCGCTGAACAGCGCTTACCGACTGAGCGGAATGAAAGCGTAACGAAGTGAAGCGAATGAAGCGATTGGCGGGCGCTGTTCAGCGGTTTGTTTGTGGTTCTGGTGGTCGGGTTGAGGTGAGCAAGTGCAGGGCTGTACTCGGCCCTGCATTTGCGGATACTCGTTCGGGAGCTGGGTGGTCGGGGTGATGACGGGTCGGGCTGGGCGGGATTGTGTCGGTTGGGCTTTGGCGTCGGGCGGGTTGCGCAAACGAAGCGGAGCGAAGTGCAGCGCCTGATTGGTAATTTTTTTTAAAGCCGTTATGTTTCTGTTTTTTATGTAGTTGAATGCGACAACCAACAACCGGCGCACATTTTCGCCAGTAGAGGAAACCATTTATTATTATTTGTGTTATAATTTTTGTACATTTATTAACAAATAGATAGGCTTATTTGTTAACTAATATTAACAAAAGGACTGACAAATGGACGGATATAGCCACATCTCATTCAGAAGAGGATGGGAGCTTACGGAGCCTTCTGCTTATATGCTTGGCGAATGCCATGCTTTGGTTCGTGCATTAACAGACATTCCTTTAAAGCCAGAAAACAGGCAGCGACTTTTGAGGGTCTCATTAATAAAAGGGGCTCAAGCAACAACTGCTATAGAGGGTAATACACTTAGTGAGGATGAAATTACCAAGTTACAAGAAGGTTGGCGACTGCCCCCTAGTAAGGAATATTTGCAAATTGAAGTAAAGAATATTTTAGAGGCATTTAACAATCTATTACATGAAATCGTAGATGAAGACAAAGTTGAAAAAATAACTCCTGAGTTAATAAAAAAATTCCATTATATGATTGGAAAGGACTTAGGTGGGCATTTTGACGCGATACCTGGAAGATTTCGAACTGACAGGCGTTGTGTCGGACCATATTTGGCACCTGAACATGATTATGTGCCAGAATTGATAGAAAAGCTTTGCGAATGGGTCAGCAAAGAATTCCATTATCATGAAGGGCAAAATTTTAAAATGGCTGTAATCCAAGCAATTGTTACTCACGTGTATATTGAATGGATTCATCCATTCGGAGATGGTAACGGCAGGACAGGACGTTTGCTGGAATTTTATATCTTATTGCGAGCAGGATTACCAAATATTGTGTCGCATATTTTATCTAATTTTTATAATCTCACAAGAGCAGAATACTATAGGCAACTTGAAAAAGCCCGACAGAAAAAAGATTTGACAGAATTTATTCAATATGCCTTGCAGGGTTTTCGTGATGGATTAGAGGAAAACCTTAATATCATCCAAGAAAGCCAGTTTTCTATATTTTGGCAACACTATATCTATGAGATTTTTGCTGAACTAAAATACACAAAATCAATTGTGTTTAAGAGAAAAAGAGCATTAATACTTCAAATGCCAATAAATAAATATTTTACAGCCGACGAATTATTAGAGATTACACCTGATGTTGCAAAAAGATATGCAACTGTAGGCAAACCAACTCTTGCTCGAGATTTAAAAGAACTTCAAGAGTTAAATCTTATTAGAAAGGAAGGCAGAAAGTATATTGCTAATAGTATCATCCTAAAGTCCATGATGCCTGATAAGAAGTCATGATGTAGCCCCCGCGCAAACGGAGCGAAGCTGAGAGCTGCGCAATAATACGTCATTCCAAAATACCAGAAGAAAGCTGCAAGATCGATATGGACGCTGGTGCAGAATGTGACGGTGTTGATGATCGGGAGTAAGTGTTCAGGGTATGCCTGTGGGGTGAGTTGGGTGAAATAGATCGTAGATTGAAACATCAAACAGGAGTATGTTAGACTAATCTCTGATCCCGCAAAATCACCTCATAGGCTTTTCGATCCAAGGGGCATTCGATAAGGTCTTTGAATTGTTTGTTTGTCAGTTTGCATTGTAATGCCATTTTCGACAGAAGATGATCGGATATGTCCTGATTGTTTGAACCATGTGAGGTTTTGGTTCTCACCCGGCTTTTGAGATCTTCCAAGGTATGGTAAATAAACGTCGAATGGTCTGTTTCAACTTTACGAAAGCCTTTTTTTAAGAGGCCCGTCTCAATATCCCGTTTTTTACTTGGCATTCTTTACCTCCTCAAACACTTTGAGAAGATCAACTCGCAACTGTTGCGCGTCTTGTGTCAACACAGAAGGATCAACTTTGGCATACTCTGACCAGAGCATTTCAAGTTCGTCATAAAGCTGAGCTTCGATTTCAGTGCGAGTCTGCGCAAAAAGCAATATATCAAAAGGTCCGTCAGCCTGATACAGCCACGTATCTCGATCAAAGGTAACCTTCGACAGCAATGGTGTTAATGGCTTCAGAACCGCACAATTTTTTAAGTCAACGACATCAATATCAATCGGGGTTTCATCGATTTCAAGAATTTCATCAACATCGGATATTGATTGAGGAGCACCATCTTCCCCAAATACAATATTTCCATGAACCTGAATAAGATCCCGAGGATGCGTCAACAATATTGGTTCGAACTCATCATCGTATGATGCGGCAATCGATTACCCCACTTCAACAACTTCAAGATCAAACGCCTTTCATTGAACTTCATTTCAATCAATGCACCTGCTACATATCCAAAATCAGCAGGAGAAACCTCGCTTGGCCGGGGATTTAACAACTTTTTTACCGCCTCGAAAGCAACGGTTCCATCAAGAATCCTTTTTTCCTGAAAATCTTCAATATGCATCACCAACCCGGAATGGCGAGGAGGTTGCATCTGAGTAAAAGTATTCAGGATATAAGCTCGATAGGCTCTGTCAGGTATACATTTGTCAAACACTTCCAGATTTCCTTGACTGATCGCCTCAAATACTTCGCGAGTTTTAAGGGCAACGGCATTGTGTTCCTGACCATCAAACAGTTTATCGTCCGTTCCTCCAATAGTAACCGGAAGCTTATACCCACCATCTTCGGGGGTTCCACAAATAAGTGGAAATTTACGTTCAATCTCTCGCGACACCCTCAGGCGCTGCTGTATTGGGCGGTCTTCTTCCTGCATAGCAATCAAATGCACGACTTTCTGAAACCCTTCAAGTACCTGCACAAGGGCTTTCGCGGGTATAACATGCCCTTGGGTCGGTACGCCTTCGAAGTGGAGCCTCAATTGCCGAATGTTTTCTTTGGTTGCCATCTAACTCAGTGCTTTGGGAAAAAACGCATAAAGAATCCACACCAAACGCGGCAGGAATAAATGAGAATAGCGAAAAAGATACAAAAGAAAATCGAACTAACCCATGACATCTTATAAGAAATATAGCAATAAATATCTTTTTTTATTCTGACATGCAGCGATATAAAGGTATTTATTATTGTTATTGCAGCAATCAACAGAGTTTCAACACAGATAATGCCTCAGTAATTTCAGCACCTTTGGCTTCAATGATCTGGATAAGTTCTCCAGGTGTTCGGGTGTCGGTTTCTGGTTTGCGATTGGGGTTGACGGCTTTGAGGTCGTAGACTGCGTCCTGGATTTCTTTGGCTTTGGCGGCGTTGGTTCTCGATTCGCGGGTGAGATCGGCTATCATTTTTTCAGCCTCTTCGATGACCTCGTTCTTTCTGGTAAAGGTTTTTTTCAGCTCTTTCAACTGTTCGCTCAGTTGTGCTGCGTTCTGGCTGGCAATGGTGGATTTTTCCTTGAATGGTTTGGCTTCTTCTGCGGCTTTGTGTTTGCGCTCATCCATGTTGATGGTCCAGGAGAGTTCGCTGCTTGCTCGTTCCGGAAGGAGGCGGAAGAACTCTTCGAAGGTTTTGATGGTGAGGGGTGTTTTTTTGCCGACTTTGATGCTGCTGAGGTCGTAGTACCAGATTTTTCTGGTGGGCTGGCCTTTGGTGAAGAAGAGGAGGTTGGTTTTGACGCCTGCTCCGGCTGCGGTGAATACTCCGCCGGGAAGGCTGACGATGCACCAGAGGTCGCAATCGTCGAGGAGTTTACGTTTGGTTTGGACGAAAGCGTCTTCGTTTGCGCGGAAGAGCAGCCCTTCATCAAGCACGATACCGCAACGTCCACCGTTTCGGAGGTTGCGAATGATATGCTGGAGGAAAAGTACCTGCGTTGCTCCGGTCTTGTAGTCGAAGCTGGTTTGAGCATCCTTGCCTTCCTTGCCGCCAAAGGGGGGGGTTGGTGAGGATGACGTCGAAGGTTTGTGGTGCGTTTTCGAAGAGGCCGCCGTAGGTTTCCTGGCCGGTGAGGGTGTTACCATGCCAAAGGTTGGGCTTGTCGATACCGTGCAGCACCAGATTGGCAAGGGCAATGGGATAGATGAGATTCTCTTTCTCCCTGCCCCAGAAGGAGCGCTGTTTGAGCGATTCGAGCTGTTCGGCGGTGGCGTCGGTACGAAGCCCCTCGTTAATGTGTTCGAAGCTTTGAGCAAGAAAACCGCCGGTTCCACAACTGGGATCGTAGATGGTTTCATCAATGCGGGGATTGATCACCTGTACCATGGCCTTGATAACCTGACGCGGGGTGAAGAACTGGCCGCCATCGTTGCCTTTTTCGCCCATTTTCAGCAGCAGTCCTTCGTAGACCTGCGAGAGGGTGAAGACATGTGTTTTGTCGATGGCTTCGGTTGCGAGCTGGTGCACCTTGTCGAGCACGTCGAGAAAGTTCTTTTCGGTATCGATACGAACCCGGTCAACACCGGTCATGATTTCGCTGATGACCTTCTGACGGGCAGAGGCATCGGGACGATTCTTGAGCTCCTTGAGATTGGGGAGCAGTTCACCATTGATGAAGCTGAAAAAGGCGTTCTGCGGTGCTTCCTGCAATTCATGGCGTTTGTTGCTCTCACCTTCAGGCAGCGTGTCGAGAGGAGCACCCCAGTCGCGCCAGCGATAGGGATGTTGCAACGAGGGGTGAAAGGCAACCCCTATTGTTTCGGCATTCTGCTCTTCCTGCAATTCCTTTTCATCGAGAATGCGCAAAAAGAGAAGCCAGGTCAGTTCCGGCACGTACTGCATTGCTCCGGCACAGTTGCCCCGGCGCATGATGTCGCAGATACTCTTTACCGCCTGATCTACCGATTGCTGGGTGGCGTGTTTTTTACCGTTGCCATTAGTCTGGGTTATACCGTCACTGTTTTTCTTTCGACCACGTGCCATATATTATAATTCTCCGTTGAATGCCCGACGCAGCAACGCTGCCGGCAGGGTGTTTATAGCTTTCAGTTCCGCTTCAGCCGCTATGCGGGCTTTTTCTACCATTGCCATTTGTTTGTTGAAAAGTTCAGCAATACACTTTTGTTCAGAAAATGGTGGGAGAAGAATTGGAATGGTTGCTATTCGTGTTAACGCCAATTTTGGTTGTCCCACAATATTTGTCCTTTCACAAATAAAATCTTTCCCCAAAGGAGATGTCAGAAAAAGAGCAAGAAAATCTCTGAAAACATTTTTCTTATCTTGAACGACAAGCTTGGCAGCATTCTCTGTCAGATTTGCGCCATCAAGACATTCGGGAATCATGCCAATAATGCCTATTGTACCAGCTATTGAAATGTAAATATCATCTTTTCCTATTATGTAACGGGAGATTAATGACTGCGTAGCCTCGTCCAAGTACTTGAGATTATTCGTATCTACTGTACCATTCTTTAAATCGACTACTCTGATATAGGGAAACGGTGAATAATCATCAACAAAATCAGTTCCTGCAGGAAGACGCTTCCCTCCCTTAATATCACATACATCCCCCAGCTTGGCCCATCTCCAACCCTCGGGAAGAGGTTGACCGGGATCGGGAAATATCTGGCGAAGGAAGGCCGCAGGAAGGGCTTTGATTGCTCTCAGGCGCTCCTGTGCTGCTTTTCTGCCTTTCTCCACTGCTCCCATCTGCTCTTTTAGGATTGCTGCAATGCGCTGTTGCTCGGGTAGTGGCGGAAGGGGAATTGATAAATTTTGTATTACAGTTTGGCTGATATTTGGCTGCGCACCACCAAAAGATTTATTAATCAGAACATCTCTAATCATAAGCAGATATAGAAACAAAAAGTCTGTTTCTATATCTGTATTTGGCATGATACCACATACAGCCTGATTTGTAGCTGCATCAATCTGGTTGATGCCGAGCCGACCAACTGTCGCTCCATACATGGCAATTAGTAATGTTCCGCGAGGCATTATTTTAGCACTTGAAGCACATAAACCTTCCTCTGTAATGGATTCCTCTGCATTATGAATAAAACCATCTCGAAGCTCCCCAGACTTGATCCAAGGAATGTTTCCACAAAAAAACTCTTTGTTCCCACGAGATGGCGTGCCTCCACTCGTCGTGGCGCACACTTCCCCAAGTTTGACCCACCGCCACCCTTCAGGAAGTTCTTTTCTCTCTGATCGTTGTTCAATATCCTTGGTAGTACTACTCATGCAGCAAACATCCTTGCTTTGGTTTCATTATAGAGCTCGCGGGGGTTGCCTGCTGTTTTCAGGGCTGCCACTCCACCGGCGGCTTTTACTGCTGGCGTCTGGAAGATATGCGAATTTTCGAGACCATCAATTCCGCCTCGTTCAAACTGGCTGGCAAGGGCTCGGAGTGTGGCTGCAGCAGGCTTTGGCATGGCGTTGAGCCACTCTTCGTTTTTATAGGTGAAGGCGAGCGTCCGGTCGTGACGGGTGCGGGGGTTGAGGCCCCATCCAAGTTCGGCAAGCACGTCGTAGAGGTCGTATTCTCCTTTGCCGTCAACCATACGGACTACGTTGGGATTGTACCCTCCGGTTACGAGTGCATCGAGGAGTTCGCGACGAGTTGGAGGCGCTATCCAACGGTTACGGAAATCTTCGATGGTTTGTACCTCCTGCACCAGACGGGCGGCGAGGCTGGCTTTGTACTCTTCGAGCGGGACAGGCATTGCCCGGCCATCAACATCGACTACAATAAAACGTCCGGCATCGGTGACATGCACGTCAAAGCCTTCGACAACAATGGTTGGTTCAGGCGGCAGAGGTGGCTGCGGGCCTTCTCCCCCGGTACTGGTGCGGGGTGGTTTGGTGGTGAAGTCTTCGCCAAAGAGGCGCGAGGCGTCGGTATAGTCGTAGACGCAGAACATCAGCTTTGCCGTTGGCACATCAATGCGGGTGCCTCGTCCGATCATCTGGTAGAAGCTGATGGGGCTTTTGAAGTATTTGAAGAAGACGATGTTGCGCACACAGGGAACATCAACGCCGGTGGAGAGGAGATCAACGGTTGTGGCGATAAAGTGGCTACGGGATGAGGCGCGAAGATCGGGGAGCTGGTCGTTACCGCTGCTGGCGGCGGTGCATTTGAAGGCGTAATTTTCAAGCCGCTGCTGGTTGTTTGCAGTACACCACTGGGCATAAAGGTTGTTCATGCAGACGGCAACGACATCGGCATGGCTGTCGCGGGCACAGAAAATGATACTCTTTTGTTCGGGGCCGCCGCTGTCGAGCAGGTAGCGGAAAAGGTCCTGACACATTGCCTGAACACGGTCCGGGAGAAGGAGTTGCTGTTCGTACTGAGTTTTGCGGTAGATCTCTTCAATCTCTTCTTCTTGTATGGATTGGCCGGTGAGGGCGTTCAGCGGTGAGCGGGCAATGATTTGCTCTTTCGTGATGCCGGTATCATCAAGATTGACTCTCCCTTTCCGGATTTCGCAGGCTGCAAGGTAGCCGTCTTCGATGGCTTGGGCTATTTCGTATTCGTAAACGGGCTCACCGAAGTAGCTGATATTATTGGCTGTGATTTCGGTGTCTTTGATGGCTTCGCTGCTCTCTTCTTTGCATTTGAGCTGGCGGGGTGTTGCGGTTAGGCCTATCTGGACTGCGTGGCTGTTGCGGGTGAGCACCTGTGACCATTTGCCCCAGGCTGAGCGGTGGCATTCGTCAATGACGATGTGGGTAAAATGGTTTTCAGGGTAAAAGGTGGTGAGAAAGGAGGCATCGCCGTTTTCCGTTTCTATACCAAGGGTCTGATAGGTGGCTATATGGATCCGTGCGTTCCTGGCATTGTTCACGCCGTCTGCGTTGCGATAGACCTCTGCTGCATCGGAGCCGAAAACGTTCTGGAAGGCGTTGAGTGCCTGGGAACGAAGTTCGTCACGGTCGCAGACGAAGAGCGCGCGGGTAAGCTGCCCAGCGTCAGAGAGGCGTTTGAGCAGGTTGACGGCAATGAAGGTTTTGCCTGCACCTGTAGCAAGTGAAAGAAGGGCGCGTTTTGGTTTACCGGTTTCAGCACACTGGGCAATTTTTTCCATGACGGCACGGATGGCGGCGTCCTGGTAGTATCGTCGGGTTCCTTCTCCGCCGGGGTATTGCTGGAGCAGCGGACTTGCGGCTGGTGAGTTGAGGGTGAAGCCCATGCCTTGTTCATAACGGGTACGGAGCTCATCAGGAGCGGGAAACTGGCTGATTGGCTTTGGCGTTGTGGTCAGGCCGGTGAAGCAGTCGAACTCAACGAAAAGATGACCATTGGAGGAGAAGACGAATTTGACGTTGTGGCGGCGGCATTCGGCGTAGCCTTTGGCTTGATCGAGTCCATGACCGGGGGGAAGGCTCTCTTTTTTGGCTTCGAGAAGTGCAAGGGCTACCGGCTGGGTGTGGACGTTGACTTTCAGGCGAAGGACATAGTCGATCTTTCCGCGTGAGCGGCGGCGAGCCTTGCCGTTAATGATTTCAACGGCTCCGGCGGTCTCTTCGCGCTTGATGAAGTCTTCGGACCAGCCTCGTTTGTGTATGGCCGGGTCGATGAGCTTGGCCCTGGTATCGGATTCGTTGAGGGTCATAAGGTTGTTTGTGCCTGTACAGATTCATGAATCAAAGTGCGAGCTGGCCGTGAACCGCGACTATAGCCGGAAATGCAAGTAGTTTAATATAGGTAAGGGATTTGATTTACAGCGGTTTGGGGGGTAGTTTTTTTATCCGATTATCAACCGTTCCATTTGCATGAGGGGGCGCGGTGGCGGGTGCGTGTGTACCTGGCTTTTGCCAAGGGTAAATGGAAACGGGATGAGGCTGAGGAAAACAGTGCCCGGGTGTTCAAGAGATGAACAATATTGAAAAAGAGGTCGTCGGGGAATCAAGGAAGAGGCGTTGCCGACTAAGAACCATGATCATACAACTCAAAACGGCAATCAATCCAGAGAACGTAATAGATGTTTTGTTCTCTAAAACCGACGATTCGGCCATCATTGTCTGAGAATCGAATAACGATGACTTTGTCGAGGTCTTCAGTGATACAGATTGGCTTTGAGGCTATTTTAAGGCAATCAAATGAAAGAAGTTCGCAGCCAAGCTTTTGTTTTGAATTTTGATGATAATCATTCCAGGTAAAATCTTTACGCCTGAAAAGCGCGTCGGCAAAATCGCTTTTTTGTTTTTGATCTAATTGTGAGAAGCAGTATTTGCCGTTTTGAATGTGCCTGAGGGAGAAAAGAACCGGTATTTTATTATAATCCTGTGTTTTAAACGCTGTAAAATGAGCGCCCTTATTGGCTTCGGGCGCTTTGATTTTGCCTCTATTTTGCCCTTTACTCATCAATGAGTCAGTTGAGCCGCGTTTTAAAGTAAATCCTCATCTCTTCTTGTGGAATTTCTTCAGCCAGTGCTTCATGGTTTTTCCAGGGCTCTTCTTCGTGGGTCATGTCGCGTAACTTCCAGGCTGCAAACTGCCCAAAAACAGAATAGATTTCATCAAGCAAATCCAGATGATCTTTGGTGAAGGTTTTTGTGAAGTCTTCATCGTTGTGCTCTGTTATGGGACGTGCTCCATAGCTTTTATATTTTTGATACACCTCAGGGCATACAGGGCCGTGCCGCCATGCCTGAATTGGTTCATCAAAAAACGGGAGATCATACAGTGCGAGGTGATAGCCTTGTGCATAGTAGACAAGCTTTTGGAGCTTCAGGTTTGAAATCCCCTCTTCTTCAGAATCTATGCCACAGGTAATGAAGTACCTTGCAATATCGCAAGCTGTTATTTTTTTTATCGTTGTCATGGTATAGTCGTTGTCGTAACGGGAAGTAATAGGCTTGTCATCACAAGCAATCTGTATAAAAAAAGATAATAAAAAGACAAATAAATGATGCAGGGAATATGCTGTCGAAAATTTTGCGTTTTTCGGGGTGGATGAGGGTGCGCGGTGGCGGGTGCGTGCGGGGTTGTGATGGTTAGGCCGTTGGGTGTGGTTTTTTTGCGTGTTTTTGGTAGATATTTCTTTCTATTTATAAAAAGATTTTGGTATATTTTTATTTGATAGTTGTGTCTATAATCTTAAGGGGGATGTGGTATGAGTGGTGATGGTTTGGATGGGGGGAAGGGGGATGCCGGGATGAGCAAAGAGGGCGGGGAGACCCCGCCCGTAGGGGGGCGGAGCTATTCGCAGGTGGAGGTTGATGCGTTGGTGGCCGGGAAGCTGGAGGGGTTCGCTGGCGTTGATGTGGCGGAGTATCGGTCGCTGAAGGAGGCATAGTGCAGTTTGTTTTGCACCACCTTGAAGAACATGACTGAATCGGGACTGTGAGGATCGTAATCTATACTGGTAGCGTAGAGGTCGAGCACCTGGCGGTAGAGCGCTTTCTCGCTGCTGCGGATATCGCGGATGCGGTCGAGAAGCTCTTTCCAGTAGTTGCCGCCGCCTGTGCCTTTGAGGCGCTCATCGTCCATCGTGAAGCCTTTGACGATGGACTCACGAAGGCGTGCGGTTGCCCATTGGCGAAATTTGGTTGCGGTCGCTGAATTGACCCGATAGCCTATGGAGATTATGGCGTCAAGGTTGTAGAGCTTCGATTTTGCTATTTGTGTTTTACCCGAAATTGCTCCGTGCCGAGTGGTGTGTTCCAAAATGGAACTAACCTCTTTTTCGAGCAGTTCGCCGCTTTAAAAGATATTTTTGAGGTGCTTGGTGATTGCTGGTCGTTTGACGCCAAACAGTTCAGCTATTCTATCCTGAGTAAGCCACACCGTTTCATTCTCAACACGCACTTCAATACGGGGCTGGCCGCTGCCGCCCTCATAGATGATGATTTCGTTTTTTGGCCCAGTATCTTCCATACTTATCTGACTCCCTCAATATCTGCAACAATCTCGTCGATTGCCGTACGGAGTTCATGCTGGCGAACTGAGTTGGGCACCGGATGCTCTGGCGCAGGAATAAATGGATGACCAGCGGCAATATGTTCAGCTTCTGACTTTTTCAGATCAGCATAGATAGCCCGCAAGTCATAGCCAAATTTGGCGGCATGGGCATCACGAATAGCTCTTCCTTCATCGACGATTTCGTCAGTCAACATCTTCTTCTCCAAGTAGTTCTTCGGGGGTGCAAATAAATGGCAGCGATAAGCCAATTCCTTCGAGGTGAGCAGCGATACCTCTTTGTATCTCCTTGTTTGCAATGTGCCGACAGTTCCACTGTCAGAAGATAATCAACTCCATTGACTGTGGCAATTGCAATGTGGAGAGCATCTTCAGCCACCTTGGCTGGAATAATCCCCTTCGCTACCAGCGAGTTGGCAATATCGAGTGCTTGCTCGGTTATCAAGATCAAGGGCACATCAGCGCAATGATTTTATGGATTCGAACTGAGCAACAGAACTGTTTTGGTGCTATTTTGGTTTCATTTGCAAAATTGCAGTTCCTGTGAACAGGGATTCTTGAACATCTTCCAGCAACAGCTTATGTCCAGAAAAGTACTGATTGTCAAAAACATCACCCACGAAGGGCCGGGTCTGCTTGAAACCCTGCTTTGCGAGCATGGTATCGCATGGCATAGTGAGGATCTTTCTGCGGGCGGAACCTTTCCCGATCCACGGGGCTACAGCGCCCTCGTGGTGCTTGGCGGGCCCCAGAGCGCCAACGATGAGAGCCCCTCCATGCTGCTTCAGCTCCGCCGGATTGAGCAGGCGCTGCATGAGGAGATCCCCTCTCTTGGCATCTGCCTTGGCATACAGTGCCTTGTTAAAGCGGGTGGAGGAAAAGTGGTGAACTCTCCGGTAAAAGAGATTGGATTTCTTGATCCTGAAGGGAATCCCTTCCGCATCGACCTTACCCCGGCGGGCAAAAAGGAGGCTCTTTTTGGCGGGCTTGGCAAAAGCTTTCCGGTCTTTCAGCTTCATGGCGAAACGGTGGAGCTTGCATCTTCAGGAATGGAGCTGCTTGCGACCGGCAAACATTGTCCTGTGCAGGCTGTCAGGGTTGGCAAAAACGGCTACGGACTGCAGTGTCATTTTGAACTGACACCTGCGATGTTTTCGGAATGGTGCGATATGGACGCTGACCTGAAAAGAATGAATCGCCTCGACCTCATGGAACAGTATGAAACTATCAGGGAGGAGTACCATTCGACCGGACTTAAGCTCATGCACAACTTCCTCCGGATTTCAGAGCTTGTCTGAGCCGCAACGCTTCATGATCGATCCGCGCCGCATCCGCCTCCTGAACGAGAAGCATGACGGAGAGGGCTCGGTGATTTACTGGATGTCGCGCGACCAGAGGGTGCGTCATAACTGGGCGCTGCTCTTTGCCCGCAGAAAAGCGGAACTCCTGCAGCAGCCTCTTGTGGTACTCTTTACGCTTGCGCCCTCGTTTCTCGGGGCCCCGCTCCGCCATTACGATTTCATGATCAAGGGCTTGCGGGAGGTTGAAGCCGATCTCCGGGCGCTCAACATTCCCTTTGTGCTCCAGCAGGGTGAAGCGGGAACAGAACTCCCCCGCTTTGCAGAAAAGATCAAGGCAGGGGTGGTGGTCACCGATTTTTCGCCGCTGAGGATTGCAAGAGTGTGGAAAAAAGAGGTAGCCCGGCATCTCACCGCTCCGCTCTATGAGATTGATGCCCACAACATTGTCCCCTGCTGGATCGCTTCCGGCAAACAGGAGTATGCTGCCAGAACGTTCCGTCCAAAAATAAACGCCCTGCTTGGTGAGTTTCTGACCGACTTTCCCGAGCTTGAGCCGATTGCTTCGCCCTCTGCATACCCGGCTGTCGATTGGAGCGCTGTTTACCGTACCCTGAAGCCTGACCCGGAGGTGCCGCCGGTTGAGTGGCTAAAACCGGGAGAAAAGGCGGCAAACGAGTGCCTTGAGAGCTTCCTGCAAAACAGGCTTGCCTCCTATGCGGTAGAGCGCAATGATCCCAATGCAGGAGCAACCTCCCATCTCTCCCCCTATCTGCACTTCGGCCAGATCAGCGCCCAGTTCATCGCCATAGAGGCCGGTAAAAGCGAGGCACCGGAAGCCGATAAAAAAGCCTTTCTTGAAGAGCTGGTTGTACGGCGGGAGCTGGCAGAGAACTATTGCTGCTATAATAATCACTATGACTCCTATGAAGGCATCCCGGAATGGGCCAGAGAGAGCCTGAAGCAGCATGGCGGCGACCAGCGGGAATATTGCTACAATTTGGAAGAGTTTGCCGCCGGAAAAACGCACGAAAAGCTCTGGAATGCCGCGCAGCATGAGCTGATGGCAACCGGAGTCATTCACGGCTACATGCGGATGTACTGGGCAAAAAAAATTCTTGAGTGGAGTGAAACCCCTGAGCAGGCATTTGAGACGGCAATCTTCCTCAATGACCGCTTCGCCCTTGACGGAAGGGAGCCGAATGGTTACACCGGTGTTGCATGGTCAATCGGAGGGCTCCATGACCGTCCCTGGTTTGAGAGGCCGGTCTATGGAAAAATTCGCTACATGAACGCATCAGGGTGTGCTCGGAAGTTTGATGTCAACCGATATATCGCCCGCAATGAAGGTGGTACAAAGAGTAGCGCAGAGGGTTGCACGGGGGCAAAGGAGCAGCACGACCTGTTCTCCTGAAGGTGCAAGAGCGCCATCAGGGGAACAGGTGAGCATATAAAAGGCCTTATTCGATAACCAGATCAATGGTGCGGCGCTGCAAATCCACACTGTTCACCTTGACCTTGACCCGCTGACCAATCTGCAACCGCTTTTTGCGCCGTTTGCCGACCAGGGAGTAGGTTGCCTCGTCATATTCGTAATAGTCATCGGTGAGGTTGCGCATATGCACCATCCCCTCGATGGCAAAATCAACCATTCTCACATAGATGCCGTAATCGGTTGCGCCTGAGATCACGCCGGGATAGACCTTGCCGACATGGCTGGCCATATACTCAACCTGCTTGAGCTTGATCGACTCCCGCTCGGCCTCCACAGCGCTTTTTTCACGCTCGTTGGATATCTGGCAGACCGTCTGGATCTTGTCGGTCAGTTCAGCAAGGCGTGTTGCCGAGATTTTCCGGCGTTTCTTCCGGAGGTTCTCATACTCAAAGAGCATACGGTGCACAATCAGGTCAGGATAGCGCCTGATGGGCGAGGTGAAGTGGGTGTAGTGCTCAAAGCCGAGACCGTAATGGCCCACATTGTCGCCGGTATAGACCGCTTTCGACATACAGCGCAGCACCAATTCGCTGACCAGAAACTCAATATTGGAACCCTTCACCTGCTGCAGGAGCTGCCGAAGCGCTGAGGCTGAAACAATCGGCCCCTCCTTGCCCCGGTTCAGCTTGAGATCAAAGCCGAGCCTCTTGACAAAGTTTGCAAGAATAAGCACCTTCTCCTGCTGGGGAGCGCCATGCACCCTGTAGATCACCGGCTGCGGCTCCTTCTTGTTCTCCTTGAAGGTCTTGGTGAGATATTTGGCCACCTTGCGGTTGGCAAGCAGCATGAACTCCTCGATAAGACGATGGCTGCCGAGACGCTCCTTCTTCATCACTTCAAGCGGTTCGCCCTTGCTGCCAAGCTTGAAACGCACCTCTTCGGTTTCAAAATCGAGACCGCCATGCTTGAAGCGTTTTTCACGCAGAAGAACACTGAGGCGGTCAAGCGCCTGCAACTCATCAACAAAATCACCCTTGCCCTGCTTCAGAATCTCCTCGACATCCTCATAGGCAAACCGGCGCTTGGAATGAATAACCGTTTTGTTGAACTCATGCTTGCGCACTTCACCATCAGCGCTCAGCGTCAGAAAAACGGAAAAGGCCATCCGGTCAACACCAGGATTGAGGCTGCATATCTGCTCGGAAAGCCGTGCAGGCAGCATCGGAATCACCCGGTCAACAAGATAGACCGAAGTGGCCCTTTTGAGCGCTTCACGGTCAAGAGGAGAGTTTTCCGGCACATAGTGCGATACATCGGCAATATGGACGCCTATTTTATATTGTCCATCCTCAAGCATCTCAATTGAGAGTGCATCATCAAAATCTTTCGCATCGACAGGATCAATGGTAAAGACAACCTTGTCGCGAATATCAAGTCGCCCTTTCAGATCCTCATCGGTAATACCCTCACGAATGGAGGCCGCAAAATCGAGCAGTTGTTTGTCGAAGGTTTCGTCAATGCCACGGCTCCGGGCAATGGCGCTCACTTCAACCGCCGAGTCGCCGGCAGTACCCAGAATTTCAAGCACCTTGGCCTGGATCTGCCCCTCCTTGCTGAAATCAAGCTCCCCTACAAGCACCTTCTGGCCATCAACCGCCTTGCGGGCATTTCTGATTGGTACAATGATTTCAGGCAGAATCTTTCTGTCGTCAGCCTTAAGCACAAACTTGCGGTTTGCCTTGGTCAGTGTACCGACAATTGTGGTAATACGACGGGTAAGAACCTTCTGCACCGCGCCTTCACAGCGCTGATGGGGAGTGGATTTGGAGGAATAGGTATCCGGAACCTTCGAAACAAGCACCTCGACTTCGTCGCCGTGGATGGAAAGCCCCATATCGCCCGCCTTGATGAAGATATCGTCATCAAACCCTTCAACATCAACAAAACCATAGCCATTGGGATGGGTCGAGATATGGCCGGTATAGCTCTTTGCCACGGTGTACTGCTTCTTGCCGGGAAGAGGAAATGGCTTGGCAAGCTCAAGATGATCTTCATAGGTGGTCGCCTCTGTGCCCGACATGCCATAACAGCGGTTGGAGTCCTTGTCAACAGCCCCCTCTTCCTGCAGTTTGTGCAGCACATACCAGAAACCGGGAAGTTGTTTTGATTCGGTATACCCAAGAGCTTTGGCCAGCTCTACCGACTTGAAGCGCTCACCATCATGGTCAGCAAAAAAAGTAACAATTTCGGCCCCGAGAGAGCTCTCTCCCCGCCTGAAAAGAAACTCGTTAATAAGAATATGGTCATTCGGCTTCACCCGCTCACCGGTAAACTGCACAGAAGGCCTGTGCCCCTTGTTGCCAGGGCTCCTTGTTTTTCGTTTAAAACGCTCTTTTGCCACTACATTCAATCGTTTATGTTAGCATTCCATTTCCGGCATCACGCACTATTGCGCAACACCGGATCTGTTCAACCAAAACCTTTTTATGCTTCCGAAAATTATTAACATCAGAATACTTCAGCAAAAAAAAATCAGCAATAGAGACAATGAACACGCTTGAAACTCATGAAGCTGCAAATGCAAGAGAAAAAAACCGGCGCGTTGAGGAAAAAAAGTAACGGCAAAAAGGTTAAATTCCTGTTTCAGGGGAGTTCTGTCAATAAGGTCTTGAATGAAACTTTAGAATTTTAACATAATGAAAAGTCGCCACAAAACACTCTGAAGAGCGGCAATTTTCATTGTTTTCAATAAGAAAAGAACCAGATATGAATCGATTTCTCTCATCAAGCCGTTACCTTATCCTGATTGCTGTTGCCGGAACATTCCTTGCTGCCAGCACTTTGTTGCTCTACGGTGGCATTTCCGTTTTTCAGCAGATCATCTATACCGTTATGGAGAGCTCGGTCAGCTCCAAAGGGGCAAAGGTGCTTATGCTCGGATTCATAGAAAACGCGGATATCTTCCTTGTGGGAACAGCCCTCTATATCATGTCACTGGGGTTGTTCGAGCTCTTTATTGACGATTCCATAGAACTTCCCGAATGGCTTGTCATTCATACGCTCGACGACCTCAAAGAGAAGCTGATCGGCGTGATTGTTGTTGTTATGGCTGTTGTCTTTCTCGGCCACGTCGTAAACTGGCATGGTGAAACCGAAATTCTTTACCTTGGTGGAGCCATAGGTCTTGTTGTCGTCGGACTGACCTATTTTACCGGACACAAGAAAAAAGCGCCTTACGAAAAGAAACCGTAATCTTCGACTGTTTGACGTTCAAAACCACCTTCGCGTCCGAAAATAGGCCATCATGGCAACGAGAATGACACTCATGACTCCAACCATCGCCCAAAAGCCCCACTGCCACTCAAGACCCGGCATGGAACGAAAATTCATGCCGTAAACTCCTGCCAGAAAAGAGAGCGGCATGAAGATGGTGGCGATTGTGGTCAGCACCTTCATGATCTCGTTCATCCGGTTGTTGACTATGGCCAGCCAGGTATCGTACATGCCAAGAACAATATCTCGATAGGTTTCGATGGTTTCGTTGATAAGAATGACATTGTCATACACATCCCTGAAAAAAGGCCAGGTTGCCACATCATCAATAACCTTGTAGTGATCACGGCTGATACTGTTGATAATCTCCCGCATCGGTCGTACCGATTTCCTTAAAAGAATCAGCTCCTTTTTCAGGATATATATAGATTGAAAGATATCCCCGCCAGATGTTGTGAAGAGCTCCTGGTCGAGCAGTTCAATACGACTTTCAAGCTCTTCAAGAACGGTAAAATAACTCTCCACAATGGCATCAACGAGAGCATAGGCAAGATAGTCTGCTCCCCGTTTTCGTATTCCAGTCCCCTGACTTTTGATTCGCTCCCTTACCGCATCAAACATATCTCCCGGTTTTTCCTGAAAGGTGAGGACATAATTACTGCCGATCACCATGCTCAACTGCTCTTCAACAACATCTCCAGTTACCTTTTCAAGTTCAAGCGTCCGGAGCACCAGAAAAAGGTAACTCTCAAAGTCCTCAAGTTTGGAACGCTGCTCCGTATGCAGGATATCTTCAAGGGTCAGGGAATGAATACCGAAAAGCTTGCCAGCCTCCTCAATTACCGACACATCATGCAGTCCGTCAATATTGATCCAGAGAACCCGCTGCTGATCTTTCCATTCCGCACATTCGGTAACATTGCCCACTGGCATGTGAAACTCACGCTCTTCATCATAGCCGAAAACGGTTATGACGCAATCGGCTGTTTTCTGTTCGCCGATATGAAGCAGAGTTCCGGGAGGCTGCCCTATCGTCCTCGACAGGTTGCGCATCACCTTTTTCATGGGTTTGGGCGGTGCATGAACCACCTTTCCCTTGCGTCGCACACTCTTTTTGGCTGTCATAACCATACGCTCCTGTTTTCCCGGTTCCAGACCAGTCGGCACCTCTGTTACCGCGTCCATTGCCAGTTCCTGATTTCCGGCATATCCTCGCCGTACTTACGAATATACTCCTTGTGGGCAATCAGCTTGTCGCGCACATGCTGTTTTACGTAAGCTGCCCGCTGCCTGAGACGGGGAACCCGCTCCACAACGTCGGCTACAAGATGAAAGCGGTCAAGATCGTTCATCACCACCATATCAAACGGCGTGGTGGTTGTTCCCTCCTCCTTGTATCCCCTGACATGCAGATTTTTATGGTTGGTACGCCGGTAAGTCAGACGGTGAATCAGCCAGGGGTAACCGTGATAGGCAAAAATGATCGGCTTGTCGGTGGTAAAAATATCATCGAAATCCCGGTCTTTGAGTCCATGAGGATGCTCTTCGCTGGGCTGAAGAGTCATCAGATCAACAACATTGACCACACGAATCTTGAGATCGGGAATTTTATCCCGTAAAATATCGACAGCAGCGAGCGTTTCAAGCGTAGGAACATCCCCGGCGCAGGCCATAACCACATCCGGATCGCCATCTTCGGCATCGTTTGAAGCCCACTCCCATATACCAATACCGCTCGTGCAGTGCCTTACAGCAGCATCCATGTCGAGCCACTGCCATGCGGGCTGTTTACCGGCAACAATCACATTGATATAGTTGCGCGAACGCAGACAGTGGTCGGTAACCGAGAGCAGCGTATTGGCATCAGGGGGAAGATAGACCCGAATCACATCAGCCTTCTTGTTCACCACATGATCAATAAAACCGGGATCCTGATGGGAAAAGCCGTTATTGTCCTGCTGCCAGACATGGGAGGTCAAGAGATAGTTCAGCGAGGCGATGGGGCGACGCCAGGGAATTTCATCATTGGTTATCTTCAGCCACTTTGCATGCTGATTGAACATCGAATCGATGATGTGGATAAAGGCCTCATAGCAGGAAAATAAACCATGCCGACCCGTCAGCAGATAACCCTCAAGCCACCCCTGGCAGGTATGCTCGGAAAGAATCTCCATAACCCTGCCGTTCCTGGAAAGACTTTCGTCATAGGGCATAACGCTTTCCATCCAGGTACGGTCGGTAACTTCAAAAAGCGATCCAAGCCGGTTGGACGCAGTTTCATCAGGGCCGAATACCCTGAAATTGGAATCATGCTCATTCTGCTTCATGACATCCCGTAAAAAGGTACCCATGACCCTTGTTGCCTCAGCCCTGACAGAGCCAGGTGAGGGCACTGAGACCGCATACTCCCGGTAATCAGGCATATGCAGCGACTTCAAAAGCAATCCCCCGTTGGCATGAGGATTATCACCCATCCGCCTCTGCCCTTTGGGTGCAAGTTCTTTCAGTTCCGGCTTCAGCGCCCCTTCGGCAGTAAACAGCTCTTCCGGGTGGTAGCTCTTCATCCACTCTTCAAGCAGCGCAAGGTGGGCAGGATTTTCGCGCACCGCTGAAAACGGCACCTGATGGGAACGCCAGAAATCTTCAGTTTTTTTTCCATCAACCTCTTTCGGGCCAGTCCACCCTTTGGGAGAACGCAACACAATCATGGGCCACAACGGCCTTTCCGTTGCTCCATGCGCCCGTGCTTCGTGCTGAATTTCAGCAATCTCGTCCAAACAGTTATCGAGTGCGGCAGCCATCTTCTGGTGCATGATTGCAGGATCAGAACCTTCAACAAAACAGGGTTTATAACCGTACCCGATCATCAAGCTCTCCAGCTCATCGTGCGGCAGACGGGCAAGAAAAGCGGGATTAGCAATTTTATACCCGTTCAGGTGCAGAATCGGAAGAACCGCCCCGTCACGGGCCGGATTGAGAAACTTGTTTGAATGCCATGATGTGGCCAGAGGGCCGGTTTCAGCCTCACCATCGCCCACAACACAGGCCGCAACCAGATCAGGATTATCAAAAACTGCCCCAAAAGCATGGGAAAGCGCATAACCGAGTTCCCCCCCTTCATGAATGGAACCGGGAGTTTCGGGCGCAACATGGCTCGGAACACCGCCTGGAAAAGAAAACTGCCTGAACATTTTTTTCATACCCGCAGCATCTTCCGAAATATTGGGATAATACTCGCTGTAGGTGCCTTCAAGCCAGACATTTGCTACAATAGCAGGACCGCCATGCCCTGGACCGGCAAGATAGATCACGTTCAGGTCGCGTTGGCAAATCTCACGATTAAGATGAGCGTAAATAAAATTGAGCCCCGGAGTCGTTCCCCAATGCCCCAGTAAACGCGGCTTGACCTGCTCAGGTTTCAGTGGTTCCCGAAGCAGTGGATTGTCCATGAGGTAAATCTGCCCTACAGAGAGATAGTTCGCTGCACGCCAGTAGGCATCGATACGTTGCAGTTCATCAACCAATAGCGGGCCGTCAGAAGAGAGTGGAGAGAGTGCCATACGTTCAGGAGCTTTAAATGAAAGAAGAGAGTGCGCTATGCATTACGAACGGTGAACAGTACCGGCAAGAATGGCCAAAGTATGCCGGACAATCATCAGCTCTTCGTTTGTTGCAATAACCCTGACAGTAACCGCGCTGCCATCAGGCGAAATAACCGGTGATGAAACAACGTTACGGGACGACTCAACAGCAATACCGAGAAAACCAAGCCCTTCGCAGATACGACTTCGAATTTCAGCGGCATGTTCACCAATCCCCCCTGAAAAAACAAGGGTATCTACACCACCCATCACCGCTGCATAAGAGCCAAGAGCCATTTTCGCCCTGTAACAGAACATATCAACAGCCTCGCGGGCTTTAAGGTTCTGTTCCATCGAAAGCAGCACCTGCATGTCATCACTGATCCCTGAAATACCGAGCAACCCCGATTGACGGTTGACCATCTCCTTGATCTCTGCAGCGCTCATTTTCTCCTGCTGCAGGAGAAAGAGAATCACCCCCGGATCGAGATCGCCGGTGCGGGTACTCATCACAAGCCCGCCAGCCGGAGAAAAGCCCATAGTGGTGTCGATGCTTCTGCCCTCTTTCACAGCGGCCATACTGGCGCCATGACCCAGATGGGCAAAGACGACTCTTCCCTGCGCCACATCGCGGCCCCCCTGCCGTTCAAGCTCGTCCAATAAAAACTCATAGGAGAGCCCATGAAAACCGTAACGCTGCACCCCCTCGCTACGAATTGATTCCGGCAGCGGATAGAAGCGTGCAACCGATGGCATGGAGGAGTGAAACGAGGTATCAAAGCAGGTCACCTGAAGCGTTCCGGGAAAAAGTTTCGCGGCCTGACTGAGAGCCTTCAGTGCCTGCGGCAGATGCTCGGGAGCATAGGGAACCAGCTCCTCAAGTGAGGCAATCAGTTCAGGAGAAACCACCTGCGGGCTTGAGTAACGGGGGCCACCATGCACCATGCGATGCCCGATGGCATCAGGCCTGTATGCCTCACCCTGCTTGAGTATCCAGGAAAAGAGCCAGGAACAGGCTGCATCATGATCCGGCAGGGAAACGCTTGCACTGGCAAGAGAGCTTCCCTGCCCATCCCTGGCAGAAAAGGCTCCTTTCTCATGGCCAATGCGCGTCAGGGAACCGGTACACAGAAGCACTTCGCCCTCACCGGTTTCGTACAGCGCAAATTTGATGCTCGACGAGCCTGTGTTCAGCGCCAGAATTTTTTTCTGATTCATCGCATGAAGGAAAAAATCAGTTCAAGCATGATCATGGGAGTTGCTTCAAAAAGTTATACAATTTGCACGTTTGTTTAGGGAATTGTATGAACTTGAGAGTGAAACCGTCATGAGCCTGCGCGACAGCACACAATAGACTTCACCGAAAATTATCAGTTAAAGCCCTTCAGAGGGCCAGATGCTCTGCAGCATCGTTTCGTGGAGTTTGCCAAGATTTTTACGAATGCGCAGAGTTTCGGGATGATCAGAGCCGAGTATAGTTTCCCGAATTGCCAAAGCCTCATTTAACCCTTGCTCGGCTGCTTTGAAATCATTCTTGACTGATTGCAAAAGCGCCATATTATTGAGTGGAGTTGCTACATAAGGCTGATATAATTGAGGGTTGGTTTCCGCAAGTTGCCTCCAAATTTCGAGTGCTTCCCTGTAACCCTGCTCTGCAGCAGTAAAGTCATTCTTTTCCAAATACAAATTAGCCTGGTGATTGAGCGTTATTGCTACGTCAGACATATATCTCGTCGAATTTGTACGGGCAAGCTCTCGCTGGATTTCCAACGCTTCCCTATAGCCTTGCTCAGCTTCAATAAATTTATGCTGACGATGCTGCAATAACGCTAAGTCGTGAAGCGTCTTCGCCAAGTAAGCTAAATAGAGTTGAGGATTGTTTCGGACAAGTGCTCGCTGAATTTCCAGAGCCTCCCTGTAACATTGCTCGGCTTCCATAAATTCGTTTCGACCATACTGCAAATATGCCAGATGAGTCAGTGTATCGGCAACATAAGGCAGGTAAGTCTGCAGATTTGTGATGGCCAATTCACGATACTTTGATAAAGCCCTCTCTATCAGGATGCGAGCTTTTTTCTCCTCTCCAGAAGAGCTTAACGCATAGGCCACAGTCATACATGTTTCCGGCTTCTCCAGATCAAACTGATCATAATATTGCTCAATCAATGAATACATCAATCGTGCCGTTCCGGGAACTTGTGCATAAAGCGTCAACAGCTCCAATACTATCTCATTGGCAATATCAACCGGATCTCGCTGATTCTTTTCAGCTTCATCGAGCTGCTGCTGTAACAGTTTAAGGCGACTCTCTATGTGGCAAAGATTTTTATTTGCATGTACCGTTTCAAGTGCCACATAGTGCTGCGCAGAGTGACCGGTATCGGTAATTTCAGACGAATGCTCAAAATAGAGGTTAGCACTGGCCCGCTGGTTGTAGAGGTCAATAGCCTCAACGTTTATTTTCTGCAGTGAACGGCTGGTCAGCCAGAAGAGCAATGGTATGCCCAGTTCAGAGAGCGCTTCACGTCCAAAATTAAGCTGAACAAGAAGATTCGGGTTGTGATAGAGCGCGCCATCAAGGCCCGTAAAGATAATGCCTGCGGTATCAGGGTATTTACGTTGCAGTGCACGCAACTGCTCCACCGGCGGCGCAGCTTCATCCTCTTTTTCCCAAACGTGGATGCGGATGGCTTTGCCTTTACCTTGCAAGAGAAAGCGGATTGTAACGTTAATCTCCTGCTGCACAAGCTCGTCATTGCAGACAGCAAAGAGAAAGCCGCTTCGAGGAGTTTTCAGAAAAAAACGCTCAATAATTTTGAGGTTATCGGCATACTCACCGGATTTCACGTTCACGTCGCTCATGGAATCAGCGTCCTTTCCTGCAGAATACTCCGCACAACCGGATGAACATCACACCACCCCTCATCATTATAGCCAAGAATACAGAGGTTTTGCCGCAAATCAAGTGCAGCTCCGGTATTATCAACCTTTTTTGTCTCACTCAACGCTACCAATTGCAAGGTATCGTAATACTCCTTAACCGTAATAACCACCTCATTATCCAAGCATTTTTCGGCAATGGTGTTTTCGTAGTCACGGCGAAGCCTGAAAAAACTTTTTGTATAATCGGACTGAGTAATCCGGGTTTGGCCATGATTCATGGCATTGTCGGCAGCATCGCGAATCATGCGAAAGAGATCACGCAGGCAACCGCCGCTGATATCGATAAATTGAAAAACCAGATCAGAAGGCTCAAAACACTCCGTTCCTATTCTGCACCGTATGATATCAAGTACCGCATCTCGCCCTGTTGCATAGGGGGCACCCTGCTTGTCATGCACCTTGAGCATTGGCAACTCGAAATCCTCATCAAAATTTCCCTTGATAACCGTGGATTTTGGATGGTGACGCAAGGAGACCGGAAAGGTAAAGATCACATGGGTTTGCAGACTGCTGAGAATATGGCTGTGGTTGAAAAAAAGCTCTTCAGCTTTTTCGACACTCAATTTATCGAGATCTTCAATAATGATAATGAGTCCTTTCTTGCCGATATCCGGCAGTCGGCTCTTGACTTCACGAATCAGGTCGTTGCAATGGCCGATAAGATCCGATAACCGGGGCTCGATACTCTCGATGATGGTTTTCTTTGTCGAATAGCTTGCATTGGCTGCCGCCCGCATTTTGCCAAAGAACTTTGCAAAGAACGGCACGCTCACCTTAGCCTCCAAACCAGCTTCAAGCGAAACCTCTCCTGTCAACTCCCTGATCTTTTTTATTTCAGCCGTACGGCTCCATTCGCCTATACTTTTAAGCAACTGCGGGTTAAGGCTGATGTTGTACTCCTCGACAACATCAAACAGCTTTTCCATGGTAATGACAAACAGCTCGACATAGTTGATATTCACCGGGTCAAGCTCCTTGAGCACCGAAAAATTCAGCACAATGAACTCCCCGCTGATCTCCCGTTGCAGTTTGTTCAGTTCGGTACTTTTACCGCAACCACGATAGCCGGAAAATAGTATCTGAAGCTTTCCGTCAGGTTTGCCAAACAACCGCCTTTTAAGCGACATAACCGGGTTGTCACCTCTTCCCTTGAAGGCGTCGACATAATAGGTATCAAGCCCCTCACCACTCAAAGGCTCCGGCGACAACAGTTCATATATTTCCGAAATATCTGCCATTGATGCTCTTCGTTTATTCGACCGTTCCCAAAATCATGGTGACGTGCAACTTCCACTCTGCCCTTTAGCAAGCAAGCGCAAAGGCTCCAGTTAAAGTTACACCTTTGCAATCGAGTATTTATAGCCAGTTTTTCTATAGCGGCTGCCCTTTCGCGAAATTTAACAGAAAAACAGGAAGAATACCACAACCGCAAATTTGTTGCTCCCATGCCCTCCTTTCCTTGCTGATGAAGCCATCAAAAAGTCATACAATTTGTACTTTCAATTCGCAATTTGTATAATAAAACATGATCTACCGAAAACTGACAACCACCCTTCAGCGGTTGGCCCAAACATTTCCTGTTATTGCGATAACCGGTCCTCGTCAATCAGGAAAAACAACGCTGGCAAAAGCCGTTTTTGCCGACATGCCGTATGTAACACTTGAAGACCCGTCAGAACGCGCATTTGCCCTGGAAGACCCAAAAGGGTTCCTTCACAGGTTTCGTGACGGAGCAATCTTCGATGAAGCTCAACGCTGGCCTGATCTTTTTTCATACCTTCAAGGGATCGTTGATGAAGATCCGATTCCCGGAAAATTCATACTGACCGGTTCACAGCAATTCGGGCTGCTTGCCGGAGTCAGCCAATCACTTGCCGGTCGTGTCGGCATGACTACCCTGCTGCCTTTTTCTCTTTCAGAGCTTCCGGCGGCAGCGCAATCGACACTATCACTTGACACACTAATCATAAAGGGTTTTTACCCGGCTCTTCATGTCAGGGAGATATCACCCGGCGACTGGTTTTCAAGCTACATAGCCACCTATATCGAGCGGGATATCCGGCAGCTCTTGCGGGTTCAGGATTTATCACTATTCCAGCGCTTTGTCCGCCTCTGTGCAGGGCGAAACGGACAACTGCTGAACCTTAACACACTGGCGGGTGAAACCGGTATTTCACATAAAACAGCGAGTTCATGGCTCTCTGTTCTTGAATCAAGCTACATTGTCCACCTGCTTCCTCCATACTACCGGAACTTCGGAAAGCGGCTTGTAAAAACACCAAAACTCTATTTTTTTGATCAGGGGCTTGCCTGCTGGCTCCTTGGCATTCGTTCATCCGAACTCCTTGCGTTACACCCCATGAGGGGAGCAATTTTTGAATCGTTCATCATCAGCGAGTTCCTCAAATCCCGCTACAACCAAGGACTTCCTGCAGATCTCTACTTCTGGCGTGACAATAACGGCCTTGAAACGGACATTGTTTTTGAAAGTGGCACAAAACTGCAACCAGTGGAGATAAAATCAGGCCAGACCATCACCAGCGACTCTATCCGTGCAGGCCAAAAAGCCGCACGATTTGCCGGTGAAGAGGCGCTTCAACCCTGGCTGATCTATGGTGGTGACGACTCATACGAGCGAAACGGAGTAACCGTCATGAGCTGGCGGGATTGTGCGCGATGGGCTGAAGCCTGACATTAGCTCACCGCTGCCACTCAAGCTCGCAAAATAACCGCTTCCCTGCAATAGATAGCCGAAAACCTTCACTTGCCGAGCAAAATCGAAGGAACCGATCTCAAGCAACGGCTTGCGGCCCGTTGCATTTGTCTGGCGCAGTTACTGGCCTACACTGATTTTGCAGTGTGGCAGCTCAACCTGAAATTTTACTTTTGCCTGCAAGGCATTGAAAACGCGCATCAGGGTGTCAATGGTAACATTGCTCGCATTACTTTCAATCCTTTATATCCGGGACTTTTGAACACCAATACGTTTGCCCAATGCTTCCTGGGTTAAATTGCGTTCCTGGCGAGTCTTTGTTAATTGCTTGCCCAATCAACTCCATTTGTAATTCATACTCAAACCGGTCCCGCTCCGGAGTACCCTGTTGGCCAATAAGTTTATCCTGAACTTCGTTGAGTGTGTAGGTTTTCATGATTCATTTCGATGTACAACATTATACCCCAAACAAAGCTAACTGCTCCCCGTACAATACCCGCCTGAACTCGGGAATCAATGCCGCGATCTCCGACGCATCAACATTCGCCAGTTCACCAGGCTCAAGCTTTCGTAGCCCTCCGCCGTATACCCGACCTTCACCTATAAGCTGCTCTGGAGTAATCCTGTTGAGCATTTCCCAGGCATGACGCAGAATTGTTGCATCCTGCTCTATGGCTTTGGCCAATTGCGGTTTTGGATACATGGCAAGGTAGACATTGGCTACCGTTGCAGTGGAGTTGTTCAGGATAAAGCGAAAAGGACGTCCGCTCTTTGTGTTGCTCCTCCCGAGATAGGTGCAGACAATCGGCGCTGATGGCCGGTTTTCCTGTGAGTACCACGGCAAACGGTGGCTGCAAAGATAGCCTTCATGAACGTCTCTTTCTCTCCCTTCCTGCAGATAGGCAAACAGCGCCGGGTAACTCTCTCTGATTCTCTCTTCAGAAAGTTTTGTGTCGAGAAGAAATAGCTTCCGATCAAGAAGGGGCAAACCATTTGCATCAGCAGACACTTCGTTCTCTGTCAGATAGCGCGGACCTGGCAGTATAGGACGGAATGCTACCAGCGGAAGATTTCTTGCAATGATCTCTTTAAGATCGAGTATGAAAAAATCATTGTCTCCTGTGGCAATACCGCGCCGGATATCAAAAAAGTCAGATATGACCGGGTTCGATCTCTTCATGCGAATATCGGCAAGAGGAAAACGGCTCCATTTTGCCTCATGAACAAGTTCGTCAGTTGAAACTTCGCGGCTGTATCGAGGTTCAAGCAACGAACCTCCAAACGTAAAAATAACCTTATGGTTCTTCGGAGGCGGCTCTTTTTTAAACCAGACCACGGCTGAAGAGACAAGTGCATCAGTAAACTGAACATCATCAGGACAAAAGCGATGGATTTTCAGCAATGTTACTTTTTCAAGCAGGTAGCGCTTTATCGCTTTACCATAATTGACATCCATGAATTCGCTCGGTATGAGCCACCCTGCAACTCCGCCGTCAGCCATCCAAGTGTGTGAGAGCCCGAGAAAATGGCAATAGAGCCCGGCAAGGCCGCTGAGTTTCATGCCGCTTGCCTGTGCTGTACGAGCCTGAAGCCGCACTTTATCTTCATTTTGCAGGTGATGATGCCGCACGTAAGGTGGATTGCAGATCACAAGATTGAATTCCCCATCTGGCTCTTCAGTGGTAAAATCAACCAGTTTGATCATGAAGTCTGAATCCTGCCAGAGATGTGATGCCGGTTCTCCGTAATGAGGATCAATTTCAAAACCAACGGCTCCCAAAATCTGTTTTTCAGAAAATACCTGCTGAAATGCCGAAAAAAATGATCCCGTACCAACGGCAGGGTCGAGCAAACGAATCTTTTCTCCTTCAGGTATCAGGGTTGCCGCATAGGTCAGGATATCAAGAGCAAGAGCTGTCGGAGTGGCAAATTGGCCAAGACGGTTTCGTTCTGCCTGAGTTTTTCTGGCATCAAGCTCAGCCTGAAGCTTGATGCGTACCTGCTCAAATCCATTATCTATCCCAGTCATAGTCATATCCCGAAAAGGGCCAGATCATCAATGCGATGCTCCCAAACCCAATCAATTCCTTCCGCAGCCTCATAACCAAGATATCCGGCATTGAAATAGCCGCAAAGAAAAAGGGTGAATCGCACCATATTGCCATAATTGCTCCGAAGCTGGCTCATCTTGACCGCTTCTTCCTTTCGCCGTTTGTTCGTATTGGTAAAATCGCCCGCTGATTTAGCTTCAAAGAAAACTGGCAGTGAGTTCTTTTTTGCTGATTTCGGCATAACGATTGCATCAACAGGAATATTGACACTTTTCAGGCCACCCTCAAGTTTGACTGGCACATTCATGCGGAAAGAGAAGGTACCAGCGGGCATAGAATCAAAACGGGCACCCTCTCCACTCTCTATATGGCGATAACCGCGAGCTTCAAGCCAGCATTTTATCGCTGCAAGCTGGCGTTTTTCTTGCGCATTGCGAATAATCGGATTGGTAACAGAACCACAGAGACGGTCTGCAACAATGATTGCCGCACGATGAATCTCCATGGCATTAGCCGGTTCTTTGCGTCCTAACCAGATAAAGATGTCGGGATCAGCCATTTTTTCAAGAACAGAAGCTATTCTGCCAAGCTCACGATCAAGAACTTCTATACTCATTCGGGAAGGCACTCTCTTTTTCAGTTCCAGACTCTTGACAAGATTTGGTGAGACACCAGAAAGACCTATTAAACGATCTACGGCAAGGGGAGGACAAGCGGACATGCGAAGTGTTGGAAGAATATCCGGATGCTCACAAATGATCGACGGTTCTATTCTGGTCATGTTATCTGTTGAACACAGTGCGGCTTCAACGTCTTTCGTTGTCTGAATTCGGGTTGCGCGAAAAGCCTCAGGGGCGAAATGCATGAACCAGTCATTATACATGTCAACCGATTGTGCAATATCGGCTTTCCAGCGGGCGGGCTTGTCAAGGTTTACTGCCATACTTGTTCGAATCAATGGGAACGCATGAATTATCCGAGTAAGAAAAAAAATGATACTGATCTCACAATACGCTAAAGATAAGACAATCGCCATATAAAACGTTGTTCGCTGACAAGAGTATCCCTGATTCGCTAACACAGATCACAGTCAAGAAATAACATGCCCAACATACATGGCGTGTTAAACTTCAACATGATCCCTGTGGACGCTCTTTTCGTTCCGCAGCAAGAACGTACTGACCAAACGTATGGACGAGGCCGGGAGCGAGGCGATAAATCAGGGCTGTAAGACGGGCACGGGCTGGAACAAGAATAAGGGCCTGATTGCGCTCCACACCGCGCAGGGCAGCATGAGCCAGCTTGTCAGGCGGAAAGGGTGTGCCAGCCAGCCTCTCAAGATAAAGACGGACATTCGGACGCCAGGGAACCTCGTGCAGATCAGGCGGCATCCCCGCATCAAGAAGAGGGGTATCAACGGCGGCAGGGCAAAGGGCACTGACTCGAACACCGTAGCGGGCAGCCTCGAAACGAAGGCTGGTTGTGAGCCCGACGACAGCGTGCTTTGTCATGGCATACGATGAAAGCAACGGTGAAGGAGCAAGGCCAGCAAGAGATGCCGTGTTCACGATATGACCTCCACCCTGCCGGATCATCAACGGGTATGCAGCAACAATGCCGTTGACGACACTGCGGATGTTGACGTCAATGATACGGTCAACATGTTCTGTATCAAATTCATGGAACTCGCCAGACATGATGATCCCGGCATTGTTGAACAGAAAATCAATGCCGCCAAATTCTCTTGCTGTGCTCTCAACAACATCACGCACTGCAGAAGCGTCACGCACATCAAGTACCACCGGATGCGCATTCGAGCCAAGTACCCGTGCAGCCTGCCTGATGCCGTCGGCGTCAATATCGGCAACCCGGACTTGAACACCACGGGCGATCAGCGCCCTCGCGAGGGCAAAACCAATGCCGGAAGCAGCTCCGGTTACGACAGCGCTTTTACCCTCCCAATATCTCTTCATGAGTTGATCATTCTGATGATATCCCCCCCAAGTACCACTCTCAGGAGAGAAGCTGATAACAGTACATATTCATTATTTTAGTAAGGATTTCCATAACTTGCAAAGCAGAACAGAAAAGCAGGAAGCTGCCCGGCTTCCATCCCCCCTGTAGCCCTATGCAATCGCCTGCCACGTTTCTTGCAAGAAAAATGAACTGCACCTGCAAGCCGGATCGTATGGTCGCCCCAGCCCCATCACTCAAAAGCCTCATCCTATGGAGAAGAAAAGTCTGGTTAACGATGTCATCTGCTTATGCTGCCAAAAATGCATGAGCAGGATATTTTTCTGAAACAACCACAAAATAGCACAAAAATGTATTAATTTTTATTATATTTGTTACGATTAACCTAATATATTCAGGAAATAAGTAACAATAGACTAAATAAAAAATATCGAATTATGAGATCGATACCATGTTTTGTTCACTGAAGAAACCACCAGGATATGCGTATAGACAGCAGAACATCTTCTCATTCCATGATCAGGCCCTGGATTATCGACACAACGCTCAGAGATGGCGAACAGGCTCCCGGTGTTGTCTTCAGCAATACGGAAAAAATTGACATTGCATCTCTGCTTGCTGATGCGGGAGTCAATGAACTTGAAGTCGGATACCCTGCCATCAGTCATGATGAACGCAAGAGCATACAGAAAATCGTTACACTGAACCTGCCGGTACGCCTGACCAGTTGGGCACGAGCAAAATGGCAGGATATTGAAGATGCCTGTACCTGCGGGACAGAAGCGGTTCACATCAGCTTTCCTGTTTCAGCGATGTATCTGGAGCTTATGGGAAGGGATTATGTATGGGTACAGCAACAGTTGCAGGAACTTATTCCACGGGCAAAAAAATATTTCAGTTTTGTGAGCGTTGGGGCACAGGATGCCACAAGGGCAGATGCTGAACTGCTCGAAAGCTTTGTGCTTGATGCTGAAGCATGTGGCGCGGACAGGGTAAGAATTGCTGATACGGTCGGTATCGCAACACCAACATCCCTGATCGGGCTGATACACCGTCTGAAATCAGTAAGCCATGCGGCGCTTGAATTTCATGCCCATAATGATCTCGGTATGGCAACAGCCAATGCTTATACTGCCCTTGAAGCGGGATGCCAGGCGGTCAGTGTTTCCGTTACCGGACTTGGTGAGCGAGCGGGAAATGCTGCACTCGAAGAGCTTGCCATAGCCCTGAAGCTCTCAGGAAAATATGAAACAAGCATTGATACCAGAAAGCTCTCATCTCTCTGCACGGCAGTAAGCAAAGCATCCGGAAGAGAGATCGTAGATCAAAAACCCGTCGTAGGGAAATCGGCATTCCAGCATGAATCAGGTATTCACTGTGCAGCGTTGCTGAAACATCCGCTCTCCTACCAACCATTTCTTCCAGATCAGGTTGGCCGTAACGGGCATGAGATGGTGATCGGAAAACATTCGGGAAGCGCGTCGCTGCAGCACTATTTTTCAGACAAGGGCATCACCATGACAAGAGGCGAAGCTAACCATCTGCTTGCTCTTGTTCGGACAACAGCCACTGAAAAAAAACGGGCACTGCAGCCCGATGAACTTGAACAGATCTACAACACACTCTTGGTGAAACACGGATAATCATATTGCAAGCATCATGCTCATCGCACAGGAACAGGATCATAGCATCATCAGCCTGCTTGCTGAAGTCAGCAGGACCATAACCCATGAAAATGATATCAATAAGGTATTACGGCTTGTTCTTTTCATCATGTCAGAAAACATGAACATGCTCAGGGGCATGATCACCATTCTTAACCGCGACAGCGGTGAAATTGTCATTAACGAATCATTTGGGCTTACGGAAAAAGAGAAGGAGAGAGGACGTTACCAGATCGGCGAAGGAGTTATTGGCCATGTCGTTAAAACCGGTAAAGCGGTCATTGTTCCCTCTATTGACAACGAGCCGCTCTTTCTCGACAGAACCCGATCCCGAAGCAAGGTAAAAAAAGAGAGTCTCTGTTTTATCTGCATTCCCATCAAGGCGGGTACGGAAATCATCGGTACCCTGAGTGCAGACCGTCAACTGGAACCCGGAGCGGCAGACAAGCACTCAAAAACAGGCAAAGGGGGAGAACAGCGCACCGATATGCTTCAGCACTATGTCGACCAGCTCTCCATTATCGCATCCATGATTTCACAGGCTGTGCGCATCAAGCAACTTGCACATGAAGAGAGCGAAAAAAAATCTCTGGAAACAACCATCCCGGAAAAACCTTCAAGACAGCTCTATCAAGAAGAAAAGGGAGATGATGAGAAAATTTCAGAAGCCGAACGCCCGGCAAATATTATCGGCAACACAAAACCGATGATCTCGCTCTACAAAATGATCGACAAGATCGCAAAAACCAACGCAACCACCCTTGTGCTCGGAGAGAGCGGCGTTGGAAAAGAGCTGGTGGCAAGTGCAATTCACTTTAAAAGCCATCGAAACGAGAACCCATTCATCAAGTTCAACTGTGCTGCATTGCCTGAAAGCATTGTTGAAAGCGAGCTCTTCGGACATGAAAAAGGGGCTTTCACGGGAGCCTCAGCTACCCGACAGGGAAGATTTGAACTTGCCCATACCGGCACCATCTTTCTTGATGAAGTGGGCGAACTGAGTCTGGCGGTGCAGGCAAAACTGCTCAGAATCATACAGGAAAAAGAGTTTGAACGGGTAGGAGGATCAAAAACCATCAAGGTTGATGTACGGGTCATTGCCGCAACAAACCGCAATCTTGAAGAGTTGATACGAGGCGGACTTTTCCGCGAAGATCTCTATTACCGGCTCAACATTTTTCCCATAACCGTTCCCCCGCTGCGCGAACGCAAAACCGACATCTTGCTGCTGGCCGACTATTTTGTCGAAAAATTCAATGCCGCTAACCATAAAGGAATCAGGCGAATTTCGACAACATCGATCGACATGCTGATGCGCTATCACTGGCCAGGTAACGTCAGGGAACTGCAGAACTGTATGGAACGGGCGGTCATCCTGAGCGAAGATAACGTCATTCACGGCTATCATCTGCCGCCGACACTCCAGACTGCCGAATCGAGCGGAACGCCCTATACCGGATCGCTGCAGCAGAAACTCGATGCAATAGAAAAAGAGATGATCATGGAAGCACTCAAACGCACACAGGGAAACATGTCTCGTGCGGCCGTGCAACTTGGCCTTTCAGACCGAATCATGGGGCTTCGCATAAAAAAATTCGATATCGACTACCGCAAATTTCGTCCCTGACCCAAAAAAAGGAGGGCGGGGAGCAAACGTCAGTTGGTATAAAGGCCTCTATACTTTCGAAGGTTTTCAAGAATCTCGCCCGCACCCTTTGCCACAACAAGCTGGGGATCTTCACTGATATGCACAGGAACGTTGGTCTCCTCCTGGATTTTTTTGTCAATACCCATTATCAGCGCTCCTCCACCGACAAGAAAAAGTCCACGATCAAAAATATCCACCGACAGTTCCGGCTTGATGACCAATGCCTCAAGACATTTTTTAATCGACGAGATGATCTGGCCAATAGGAATGGCAATAACATTCCTGATAGAACCAGAACCGATCATCCGTACTTCGGGAAGCCCGGACTCAACATTGATACCCCTGATTTCCATCATGGACTCCTTTTCCTCATTACAAGCAGAGGCAAGTCTTATTTTGATCTTTTCGGCTGTTGACTCACCAACCGCTATATTGTACTCTTGGCGAAGATGACGAATAATCAATTCTGTAATATCGGCGCCAGCCACCTTCAGGCATTCACCGGAAGCGATACCGCTCAATGAAATAACAGCGATTTCCGTTGTTCCACCCCCAATATCAACCACCATATTGCCTATTGCCTCCCTGACCTCAAGCCCGATACCAATAGCCGCCGCCATGGGATTGGTAACCATATAAAATTTTTTTGCCCCAACATGCTGGGCAAAATCGCGTACCGCCCTCTTTTCCACAGGTGTGATACCCGAAGGAATACTGATAACCAAATGGCGAATACCCAGGGAAAAGCGCATTTTCGTTTTATTGATCAGCCCTTTGATCAACTCCTGCATAGCCTGATAGTCACCAATAGCGCCATTAAAAAGCGGTCGGACCGTAACAATACCGGGATGCAGTTTATCATGCATGACAAGAGCTTCCTGCCCGATGGCCAGAACCTGCCCGGTATTGTAGTCCCGGGCAACAATTGAGGGCTCATTCAACACAATGCCAAGCCCGCGGACATAGATCAACGTGTTCGTTGTTCCAAAATCAATGGCAATATCCCTGTACAAACTGCTGAAAAACGACATAGCCAAAAAATCTTGCTTGTTCTTTACAAAAACGATAACCACCACCCACGACCAATCTGGTTTTCCTGTCTATTTCGGCATATCAGCAATAAACTTGCCGATAGCATCAATCTCCTCTCCGCTGAGCCTGAACTCCCCTGCTCCGATAGTCCCCTCAACCTGGGCAGCATTGCGCCCGCCAACAATTGCGCCAGTTACCGCCGGGTTACACAAAGTCCAGGAAATGGCAACCTCCCCGGCAGAGCATCCATGTGGCGCACCAATCCGCTTGAGCAACTCAACCAATTCAAGATTAGCAGAAAGCCTCGGCTCCTGAAACTCCTTGTTCTGACGACGCCAGTCATCTGCAGAAAAATTTGCTGCCCGTTCACGACTCATAGCTCCAGTCAACATGCCCGAAAGCATCGGAGAATAGACAATCACACCGATATTCTGCTCCAGACAAAATGGCAGAATCTCCTTTTCAACGGCAGGCCGCAACATCGAGTAGGGAGGCTGCAGAGATGCGACAGGTGCAATCGGGATAACCCGGCGCAGTTGCTCAACAGTGAAATTCGAAACCCCGATATGACGAACCAACCCCTCCTCCTTCAGGCGAGCCATCTCATGCCAGCCCTCTTCAAGATCACCTTCAGGGTTCGGCCAGTGAATCTGGTACAGATCAAGAGCATCAACCTGCAACCGTTTCAGACTCGCCTCACACTCACGCCGTATCGAATCCGCCTTAAGACTATTGCCAACCTGACGCTCAGCATTCCAGACCAGTGCACACTTTGTAAAAACATAGGGCTTCTGCTTCATACCAGCCAGAGCCTTCGCCACCAGCTCCTCCGAATGGCCAAGCCCATAAACCGCCGCCGTATCAATCCAGTTGATACCAAGCTCAACCGCACGCTCAATGGCCGTGATCGCATCGCCATCATCCTGTTCACCCCACCCATAGGCCCAATCAGCTCCCCCGATTGCCCAACTGCCAAAACCGATCGGGGTAATCTGCATATCCGTATTGCCTAACTGTTTTTTCTGCATCATCGTTTCAACTTGTTTAAAATTATGCTGCCACTGTTTTTTCATAAAAAGGTGAAGGAATGGTCGGATAAGCACGATAGACGTGACGGAAAATCTCCTCTGACCTCTCCTTAACCTCCTCTTCTGTATAAAACTCCACCGACAAACCTGTAGCATCACTCCAAAGAAAATCCTCAATTGCCGTGCGAACCGCATCGCGAGTTGACTCTTTTTCCTGCCAATGGTCAATCCTGAGCTTTTCAGCCTTAAGCGTTTCAAGCAGCTCCCTCGCCACCCTTTTGATTCGGCCCCTCTCCTGCGGAGTCAACTCCTCCTTCTTCAGAACATCAAAAATGGCGAGCGACTCCTCCGTCAGCCCTTCCCGCACCGCCCGACTCTCCTCCTCATCAAGCTCCTGTACCAGACGCACCAGCTCTTCAAAAGTTTTTTCAATTGAGGGACGATCTTTCTCCCGATTATAAGCCTCAACAATACCCTCATAGTGGCGCTGAAAATCGGTGCGCAGTGGGTTCCGCTCCATAAGCCGCCGCAATTTGTTCTCAATCGCCTGACTGAGATTCTGGACAGCCGTGCGTTTAACCCGGCTCCGCTCGAACTCCCTGCGAAGCCGTTCGAAATCTATTTTGCTGATATCGAACGGCTCCGATGCTTCTGAAAGCTGTGAGGGTATCACCTCAATAGCCGCATCAACAAGATGATGAAACTGCCGAATGATGTCGGTGATATCGGCCTGCTCACGATCCTCCTGCAGGCTCCTGTAGACCATTGTGATTGCATGGTAATCCTCACGCACTCCATTGATTCCCTCAATATTGATAGAGGCTTTGAACTTTTTAAACAGCTCCCGGCACATCACCTCAAAGCGCTTGCGGCTTTCATCGTTCTCGTTCGCCGCCTCCTTGGCTGCAAGAATCGCAGCGTTACGATCAAAACCACTTTTGGTGATAATATCATCGAGAGAGGCACCGCGACCGACAAGGAAGGAGCGGATAACCCTTATCGCCTCAACAAGATCAGCAAGCAACTCCTCATCCGGTCTCACCGGCTCGTTTTCACCTCCGTCGCCTCCACGCCCATCGTCACCCACACCGGCAAAGGTGGCCAGCGCATGACGAAGATGACGAAGAATGCCGCAATAGTCTACAATCAGGCCGTTGTTCTTCCCCGAATTGACCCGATTGGCCCGCGCAATGGCCTGCATCAGCGTATGCGCTTTGAGCGGCTTGTCGAGATAGATGGTTGCCAGGCTTGGCACATCAAAACCGGTCAGCCACATCGCACAGACAAAAACGACGCGAAAAGGGTGCTCCGCCTCCTTGAAAGCGTCGTCGAGAGCCATCCGCTGCATGTTCCGGAACCGGGGCTTCGTTTTCATCGAATCCGGCAGCTCCACCCCCTCCTTGATCAACCGCCGGTGGGGCAGAATATCGAGATCCCACTTGCGAAACTTCTCCACCTCACCCTGCTCTTCACTCACCACAACTGCCATGAGGGTTTCGCGCATCCATGCAATCTTCCGTTGACGCTGATTCTCCTCCTGCTCGTCAGCAAGCGCAGGCAACTCACGCTCCAGCTCCCTGATCCGCTCCTGCCAGTAGAACTCAATCAGCAGATAGATGCGCACACAGGTAATCTTGTCGATACAGACCATCATCGCCTTGCCCGACTCCCAGCCATTGGAATAGTGGTGTACAAAATCGCGAGCGATCTGATTGAGTCGCTTTTCAGCCGTGATGATGTGATAATCGCGTCGAAGAGCCTGCTCAAGCCGCTCGGTAACATTGATATCGTCAATTTCAAGGCTCTCAAGCTTCTCGGCAATGCGTTCATTCAGGTCACCAAGCGCAATGCCAAGCTTCTCACCACGAGCATCATAATAGAGCGGCACCGTCGCCTTGTCATCCACCGCCCGCTGAAAATCGTAAGTCGAAACATAGTCGCCAAAGACACGACGGGTAATCTCGTCATCCTTGAAGAGCGGCGTACCGGTAAAACCGATAAAACTTGCATTCGGCAGCGCATTGCGCATATTGAGCGCCAGCATCCCATACTGCGTCCGGTGCGCCTCATCGGTAATAACGATAATGTCCTCCCGGCTGGTATAGCTCTCCTCCGGCTTAACCTCCACATTGAACTTCTGAATCAGCGAAAAAACATACTTTTTGTGCTGCCCGAGCAAGTCGCAAAGGTGCTGCCCGCTCGAAGCACGGCAGGGGTCACGGTCGTTATCCACCACACCACAACCGGCAAAGCTCTTGTAAATCTGCGTATCGAGATCGTCACGGTCGGTGAGAATCAGAAAGGTGAAGTTACCGCCAAGCTTGCGATGCACCTTACGCGTAAAAAAGAGCATCGAATAGCTCTTCCCCGACCCCTGGGTATGCCAGAAGACGCCAAGCTTCCCCTTGCGCTCTCTGCGCTCCACAACCGCCTCAAGGGCACAGTTCACCCCCAGAAACTGGTGGTTACGGGCAACAATCTTTTTCGTCTCACCTGAAGAGTCATCAAAGGCGATAAAGTTCTCAAAGAGATCCATAAAATTGCCCTTCTGGCACAACCCCCTGAGCAGCGTCTCCATCTCCACAACCCCCGGCTCACGCTCGGCAAGCCGCTTCCACTCATGAAAATGCTCCCAGCGGCTGGTAATAGAGCCAAGTTTCGCCTTGTGACCATTGCCAAAAATAAGCAGGGCGTTGTGATGAAAAATATGCGGGATGGTATCAGTATAATCTTTGAAATTCCTCTCGTAGCCCGAACGAATATCCTTGCCGATATTCTTGAATTCCATGAAGATGAGCGGCACACCGTTGACAAAACCAACAATATCAGGACGCCGCCGGTAGAGGTCGCCCCGAATCCAGAGTTCCCGAACGCAGAGAAAATGGTTGTTCAACGGCTCACCAAAGTCAAACACCCGCAACCGCTGCTTCAGGCGCTCCCCTTTTTCATTCTGGAAGGTGACCAGCACCCCGTCGCGGAAGAGCGTGTACTTCTCCCGATTCGTCGCCAGCAGCGTCTGCGTCGCCGTCGTTGTCACAATCTGGCGCAGTGCATCGTCATAAGCCGTATCGGGCAGCCCCGGATTCAGCTCAGTCAGCTTTGCCCGTAACGTGCGCGTCAGCACCACCTCCCGGTCATCCCTGCGCCCCAGAAGACTTTCAGCGCCAAAATCCTCCCGGTTATAGGCATAGACTGACTCCCAGCCCAGTTGCTGCTCCAGATAGTCCGCCGTCGTTTGCTGAACAAGGGAGTCTTCGGTGTAGGGCGATGGGGTCATAGGCTCTGCGGTTTCAATGTCGCCACCTTTTGAGTGATTACTCTTGCTGGCATGTTTGCCCTGAAATTAACGTATCTGAACGAATAAAGCACCATACCTTTATCGTTTACGCCAGGATTGCACTGTTCAGCAGGCTCTGAAAAAGAGTGGAATGCCTTTTATCCTTTAAGAAAATAACAATCGTCCTTTAAGAAAAGGGTTTTCATCAAGGATGGAAGAAGAGGTCGACTATGGCACTGTATTGACATTTCGACAAACAACGTCAACATTGTAAAACACTTTAAAACAAAATCTGAAGTTTGGTCAGGTGGTGATACTCACCCACAGAACAATAGGACTTGCTACCAGAAGTTTTTGAGCAGTTCAATGTGTTCGAAAGCTGGCAAACTCAATCAGCAGAGCGCGATACAAGACAAATTGAACATCAAACTGCGTTTATCCCGCGTCTTTTTCCTTTTTTTGTCGGGCTTGTGATTGATAGTTTTCCTTCATTGTACTTATGAATCAGCATTGATATAAAAGATTGATATGGAATACCTTCTTCGACCGCCTTGGCACGAATTTTCATTAAATCGCGCTCACTCATTGTTATGTTGATTTGTTTTTGTGTGTTCAGGCTATAGAGGGCAGTCTTTTCATATTGATTTTTTTCTTTAGCGTCAAGATCGGAAATCCAGTTTTCCGTTTCAAGTGATTCCGCTAATTCTTGTTCATCTTTATCAAAGTATGTCGTCTTTTTCATTTTTTTCTCCAAAATATCTCTTTGTTGCTTTGCTGTTTGGGATTATCGTTTTCAAAAATATTTTTTCTTCATCTTCAATGTACGGTACTGAATAGACATAACTTTCAAGCTCTACCAGAAAAATTTTCTGGTTTGGATATTTTTCCTGGTTTGGATGTCTTACGCGGTCGAGCAGTTTTCCGGAAGCTATTGCCAGTTCAACCTGCTCAAATGAGACACCTCGCTCTTTTTTGAGTAAATCATTTTTATCATCATTCCAATCAAAATATTTCATCAGCGGATACCTGTTGTCTTCAATTTTAATGATAGCAACAGCTTATGATTTCTGTCAAACAAATTCTCTATTTTATTATGAAAAAGATAATGTAACGCCATTGTAGCGAAATAATAGCAACACATCAAAAAACCAGCCAAAAATACATCAGAATATCAGACATAAACCTTGTGAAGATAAAATTCCTGGCCAAACTACTGCTCCAGATAGTCTGCCGTCGTTTGCTGAACGAAGGAATCTTCGGTGTAAGGCGATGAGGTCATGGGCCTCATCATGGGCCCCGACATGAGGGGTTGACTCTGGCTGTAACTCTGGCTGTCCAAAAACTGGCTCAAGAAGAATAAAATCTTTACACAGATTGCTCTTCATCCGTTTCAGGCTTTATGACAAGGGATTGACCGTCTATTGACATTTCGACAAACAATGTCAATACTATAACTCATTATTAATTAATCACTTAATAATCTATCAGAGAAGTTATCGACGCAAGTTATGAACGTAACGCCCTTTATTCGGGCCAATTGCGTCAATAACTTGATAATATTATGCGCAATGCTCATACCACCACCTCCCCACTCATCAGGCGCGGCAGGAGGATGTCGCGGGCCTTGCTGAGATTCCGATTTTCAAGGCTGAGTGTTTTCAGTTGCTGAAGAATTGGGTCAATAATGCTGTTGTATCCCCAACTCCTCAAAATTCTTCTTGATGGCGATGGGCGGGCGGGCGCGGTTGAGGAACCAGAGTTCGCAGCTCAACAAGGAGCGTTACAAAGCCTTTTTCAGGCTATTCGTCACTTTTTGACGGCAACGCGGAGCAGACAGTATCCCGGGAAGTGGATTACCACGCATTCTGCTTTATTGCATCATCAATCATTCATGCAACGTAAAAATACTGTAATAACTAACATGTTTAGCCCTGTAAAGTCGGCTATCGTGTTCATATCAATACCCTTACCTGCCATATTCAATACAATGGCCTTTGATGCTGCATTGACTCCTTCCTCTCTCCCTTTTTCCATGCCCTTTTCCAGTGCCGATGCAATTTTGCTTTCTGCGTCCACCAATGATTGCTTGCGTACCTCATAAACCTGACGTTCCTCTTCATTAAACATGCGATCTATGGCCGCAATGGCTTTCACAATATTTTTGTCGAGGGCAAGCTCTTTGGGTGTATGCTCCCGGTCAAGCTGATGCGCTGTCGTTAAAAAGGTCGTCCAGCGATCAAGTGTACTGCTAATTTCATGGTGCAGTTTATTGAACTTTTTCAGCTCAATCTCCACCACCTGATCCTCTTCGGAGACAATGGCGTTAATGAGGGAGATGAGCAGATCCTTATTCTCTTCGCTGCCAAAAAGCTTTTTAAAGGCGAAATCGACGTGGGGATTTATTTTGCACATGGTTCTATCCGGTTCAGCCGCTCATCAAACTCCAGTTCCATGTCTGGTGATGGGTTGATGTTATGCAATTTCAGAAGTGTCCGCATGATGGTCCTCTGTTGTCAGTTTGTGCCTGGCGTTTTTGGGCTTTAAAGAAATATTCTGAAGATAGTTCGTGTATCTGAAAGGAAACCCTTGTTTTTTTTGAGAACAGGTAACCGTTTTAGCGTAATGACCACTATTTTTATGATGCACCAGTTCATAATACTCTTCTTTGGGCAGCAAACCCAGCAGATTGATGTACCCGACTCTCACCCTCCTTCAGCGATGCCAGATAGTCGAACTGCGCTTCCGGTTTCAGGTAGATGGCGCTCTTGCCGGAAAAATCCTCCTTGGAGAACGGACGGGTTTTGCCCCCGCGTGTAGGCAGAGCCGCTTCAAGCCCCTCCCGCACTGCCAGAAAGCGGCTATAGGCATGACGCAGAAAAATCAACCCCATGACCGGCAAAAAGTACTCGTTGCTCGCATAGTTCGAGTTGGCCCGCAGGGTATCCGCCGCGTTCCAGAGACGCTTTTCTATAGCTTCGATGTGTTCAAGTTGCGACAAGGGGTTGTTTTGTTAATCTGTTAAAACGAATCCATACAAGCATCCATCATCAGACTCTTGTCGTCTGGTTAAGGTATGCTGTTGTAATGGCACAATTTATTTTTTATTAAAGCGTTACCCATGCAATTTGCTGGAAACAACAGTTAAATACAGCTTGTCATTTTCAATTCTAACGTCTATAAAAACGGAACATCCAGCCCCATGAGCCATGAAAATCGTCAAAAAAGCCTGAATGTCATGGCTTGGTATTACAAAATATTCCGTTAATTTTGGCATTGAGTCAACTTTTGAGGGTATCGCGGATGCGAGAAATAATTTTCTTCAAAAATTCTGCCGGAAAAAGTCCTGTTAAAGATTTTTTGAGTGCCTTGTCTGCAAAAGAGAAACAGAAAGTTTTTTGGGTACTTGCTTTAATCAGAGATATTCAGATAGTACCAAAAGAGTATTTTAAAAAGCTTGAGAACACCGACGGAATCTGGGAAGTTCGAGCCAAACACGGCAACAACGCATTCAGATTGCTTGGTTTTATGGATAAGGGTAGCCTCGTTATTTTAACAAACGGGTTCATCAAGAAAAGTCAGAAAACACCAGATCAAGAGATCGCTCTGGCAGAGCAACGAAAAAATATATACGAGGAGGGAAAAAGGCATGGATGAGCTACAGGCATTTATTGATGAGCAAAAAGCTCTTGATCCAGAGTTTGCAGAGTCATTTGATGAAGGGTATGAACAGTTCAAGATAGGGGTGCTCCTTCGTCAGGCTCGTGAGAGTGTTGGTTTAACACAGGATGATATTGCTGGTAAAATGAAGACCAAAAAATCCACGATCTCCCGTATTGAAAATCACTCGCAGGATGTACGACTTTCAGTGTTGATGCACTATACTGAAGCTCTTGGAAAAAAACTGAACCTTTCGATTCAGTGAGTGGGAACAGCGCGCCTCTTCACCCTCACCCATCTGCTGCGATACTGTCGCAATTTACTCTTTATTCTGACGTTGCTTATGCAGTTCACAGAAAAAATCAGTAAAATACAACTAAACAAGCAAAGCGAATCTATTCGATGGAGTTATCAATAGAGTCCCTGTAATAAATAATTTCTGCATCATGCCAACGATTAAAGAACTGTCGAATGGATTTCGATTCTTTTTTCATTGGCCAACAACCACGGCTTTTCGTCAAAAGAGCTTAATGCCATTTACAAGATAATCCAGCTTGAAAGCAACCTCATAAAAAGTTACTGGTATGAACACTGCGGTCAATAATGAACCAAGGATCAGTGCCGTTGAAATCACTGACGAGGTGATTTCCGCAACTCTTGATGACGGACGAACGATCAGTGTTCCCTTGATTTGGTCATGGCGTTTAACCGAAAGCTCCGTGGAGCAAAGAAACAACTTCGAGATCATTGGTAACGGTATCGGCATTCACTGGCCTGATATTGACGAAGATATCAGTGCAGAAGGGATGCTGTATGGAGTTCCCGCACAACGATCAAGAAAAAAAATATCGGCGTAAGGAGAAGGAAAAATGTAGAATCTGACAGACTCCATCAACAAGCACGCTTCACTTCACGCAGCAAGGCTCTTCAGTGCTCTTGCTCCCTTCACAGTCACATTCACAATGCGCGACACGCAACTTGCCGATTTCAAGCTCACCAATACGCGCTTTGCCAATGACAAGTTTACCAAGAGCGAGTCGGCCAATAGCCACGGCGCCGATAGCGAGCGCACCGATGGAGAAGGCTCCAATGGCGAAGAGGCCCAAAGAGGCGAGCAATGAAGAGCTGAGAAGAGAGGGCTTGAGTGGTTCAGCTTTCAGCCTGGAAGAAACAGAATCGGAGCCACAACATGAAAAGGCTGAACCCTTCTGCCCTTTTGCTCCAATGTTCAGATGACGATGCAGGAATGATTGCATAATGATAGATGATGAGTTTGATGCCGGAGCGACGACTACCATAACTCAAAATTGCAAAAATAATATGATTCCATTACCGTTCACAAAGCAGTTTTTTTATTGCTTCGACCTGATTATTCATCCCCGCCCTTTTGCGAAAAAGAGGTGATTTCCAACACCGTCAAACCTGTGGCCTCAGCAATGGTGGCGATATCAATGCCTTTGCCCAACAAGTTCATTGCAATGGCCTTTGATGCTTTTTCCACGCCCTTTTCTATTCCTTTTGCTATGTTTTTTTCTGCTCCGGAGGCGATGATGCTTTCTACATCGGCATAAGATTGCATGCGAACCTCATAAACCTGACGCTCCTCTTCATTAAACATCCTGTCTATAGCAGCAATGGCTTTCACAATATTTTTGTCGGACGCCAGCTCTTTTGGCGTATGATCCCGGTCAAGCTGATGCGCGGTCGTTAAAAAACTGCTCCAGCGATCGAGAGCACTGGTAATTTCATGGTACGTTTTTGTGAATTTTTTTAATTCGATGTAATGCAGTTCAAAAACATCGTGCAACCAGTCATCTTTGCCGGTAGCGGTATTGATTATTTTGTAGCAACTGTGAACCTCTTCTGTATCAGGCACAAAGTCATAATCGAGGATGTTGATGCTGATGGTTTTCTTCAGCTCCTTGTACATCATCCCTTCACCGAGCTGTTCTGTCACCAGTTTTGCCCAGTAATAAATAGCGCGTTTATCAAAATTCCGGTCTTCGCTGATCTGCATTTCGACGTTGAACCAGCGGCCATTTTCAGCCTTGGCCTTGATATCGAGTATGGACATTTTCCCCGCCTGGTAATCCGCCAGGTTATAGGGGTTTTTCAACTCCAGCTCCACCACCTGCTCCTCTTCGGAGACAATGGCGTTAATCAGGGAGATGAGTAAATCTTTGTTCTCTTCGCTGCCAAAGAGCTTTTTGAAGGCAAAATCGACGCGGGGATTTATTTTGCACATGGTTGTATCTGGTTCATGTATCAACAATACTTGGGAGAAAATTTTACTAACGCTGTTAATCGGCGCAACATCTTGACTGCATATTTTAACGTATAGTTGATCGAAGTACAAGAATTTTTGTGCTCACCATGCGTATCACAGGAAACCGAACCGGGACACAGGCGCTTCCCTGCTCAAAAATCCGGCCGCCACGAGGCGGCTCTGTGTCGTTCGCTGAAGCAAAAGAGTTGTGCACGGCGCTCGTCCCTCGCTGCCGTTCTCAACTCTTTTGTCAGCTCTCTCTTGCTCAAAGTAAAGAGCGGAATGAGCTGCCAACTGACTACGGGACGAAGGCCAGGCGGAAGCCAACATCGCCGCTGCGGTTGCCGGGGGCGCCGCTGCCGCGATAAGCCGACCGACAGTCCCCCGCATCGCCGTCCCAGTAGCCACCACGCAGGACACGGTCCGAACCAGTTTCGGGGCCAACCGGATTTTCAACAGTGCCTTTCACCTTGCACTCCTCGAAATAATTACCGCCATACCTGTCACCGCACCACTCCCAGACATTGCCGTGCATATTGTATAAACCCCACGCATTGGATGCAAAAGTGTCAACGGCAACCGTGTTTTCAAGGGAATCCCCTTTCGGGTTATTGTTATACGGATAGTTGCCGTCATAGTTTGCCTGATCGGTTGTCAGATTTTCACCAGTATTGAAGGGTGTGGTTGTTCCTGCCCGGCAGGCGTACTCCCACTCTGCTTCCGTTGGCAATCGGAATTTTTTACCGGTTTTTTCCTTCATCCACGTACAATAGGCTGCTGCATCATTCCAGCTCACATGCAGCGCCGGATGGTTCTCCTCACTCTGAGGTCGCACACTGCCCGAAACGCCATAACGCCAGTTGATCCCCGCTCTCTTCTCCCATGTTTTACCATCCCAGGCGTAGCTGCCATCTCCTGTTTCAGCATCGGTGCGGTACCCTGTTGCTTCCACAAATTTCCTGAACTCGGCAACCGTCACCGCATATTTGGAGAGATAAAAGTCACTGACCTTGACCTGATGCTCGGTCTCGTCATCAGATCGGTCAACTTCACTTGCCGGACTGCCCATGGTAAAAATATTTCCACGGATGAGCACAAAGTCCAAAGACGCCTTCGGAGCTGTTGAAAGCATAGCGCGATCCCTACCAGACCAATCAACAATCGGAGTGGGAGAAATTCGGGAAGTGATTGCCCCAAGGCATTGACGGAATTTCAGATGAGAGGTGTCATTATTCCAGTCAGAAAGATCCGCTGCATGAATATGACTGAACCCAAATGGAGGATCAACAGCGTCAAGAAGCGCTGGCACAAGAATGCCCCTTTTATCTGCTTCATCTGCTTCAGCAATGACCCATTTGGATGTGATGGAAAGGTGAGACCATACGACGAGCACGCAACGTGACTCATCCAGCCTCTTCTTGATATAGCTACGCCAAGTCTCCCCCGGAGGAATCTCCAAATCCCAGAAAACGCTCCAGCCCTGTTTTTGCAGCTCTTTGACAATGGGTTCAACCCGTTGCCGGTCTTTACTGGAATAACTGACAAAAATATCGTTCTTGAACTCTCGGCGTCGATACGCTCCGTCGAATGTGCCAGCGCTCTCATCACGACGGGGGCTCTCACCCTCAAATAAACTTTCACACAACGACAGCAAATTTTTCATTTCACCAACCCAGATTGGCCGTTCATAATCGCTCAATCCTGCAATGTATTTTTGCCTTTTTTGCTGAAACAAAATCTTGTACTCGCCCCTGAATGGCAACTTCGCCGCTTCAATCAAAGCTTCGCCAATCGTTGCCGGATTATCAAGCAACCTGAAAATTTCATCCACAGTCATACCTTTTATCTTTTTTTTCGGGCGTTGCTCTGCCGTTTTTTCCAGGTAAAAAAATGCCCGTAGTCTTCGAAACGGCTATCCGGCTCGTCCTACCAACAACGGGCATTGCATCGTCTGCTCTTCGCCCTGAAATTTCAGGGACCGGGCCATCAATCTGTTCAGAGGCAGTCATCCGACTTTACTTTGAGCTACGGGACGAAGGCCAGGCGGAAGCCAACATTGTTGCTGCGGTTGTCGGGGGTGTTGTTGTTGCGATAAGCCGACCGACAGTTCCTCGCATTGCTGTTCCAGTTGCCACCACGCAGGACACGGTTCGAACCCACGACTGATGCCCTTACTCTTCACAAGCAAACCATTTACTATACACTTTTTTTCTGAATTCTCTTGCATTGGCATACTCTGTAAAGGCCACCAATGGCATGGTATGGTCTCTGTACTCCCCTTGTGTCCAGAGCCCGGTTTGCAGATTGCAGGCATAGAGCCTCGATTTATCAATAAAGCGCTTTTTACTTCTCGGTGAGAGCCACACACGATCTGAAAAGAGCCTGTAACCTAAAAACGGCAGCCCTTTTGTTGTTGCGTTTAAACAAAAAGGCTTCAGCTCAAGATCCAACTCACGGGCAACAAATTCCTGAAAACGATACCCTGTTTCGAGTAATCTCTCTTTGTCGTTGTGCCACAACACCATATCATCCATATAGCGCACATATCCCGCCATACGTAATGCTTCCTTGACGTAATGGTCAGCCACCGACAGATAGTGATTGGCAAAATACTGGCTTGTCAGGTTGCCAATCGGAACACTTTTCTTCTCTCCGGTCGAATAGCTGTCGATTATTTTGTAGAAAATCAAGAGCACATCCTTGTCTTTGAAGAGACGACAAAGCTGTTTTTTCAGCAGTGCGTGGTCAATGCTCTCAAAATACTTGCGAACATCAAGCTTCAAAAACCACCTGTATTGGCGGTTATACTCCCTGGCCTTGTCGAGGGCCGCATAGGTGCCTTTTCCGCGACGACTTGCAAAACTCTCCCCAATCTGCTGTTTTTCAAAAAAGGGATGACAAACATTCATCAACGCATGGTGCAACACTCGTTGTGGAAACGGTGTGGCACAAATCAACCGTTTTTTGGGATCGTATATGGTGAAGCTGCGATAATTTCCTGTTTCAACAGAACCGGAGATGATTTGAAGGCGCAAGGTGCGCAGATTTACCTGCAACTGCTCTTTGTAAGCGCAAACCGCAGGTTTATGGGCCTTGCCTTTTTGCGCCTTGTAAAATGCTTCGTACAGGTTATTCAGATCCGCAATCTGATCAAGCAACTGCCCCTGCCGTTTCATTGGTTTCCGGATTTTCAATAAAATAGTGAGCAAAACGCTCCACTTTTTTCTCGCCAATACCCTTTATACCGAGCATTCTTTCGATCGTGATCTCTTCGAGTTTTGCAAGCCCGGCAAGCTCTTCATCGGTAAAGACGATAAAGGCCGAGAGCCCTTCTGCTGCTGCCACTTTTTTCCGTATTTCACGCAGGTGCGAGAATTTCTGGAATGTTGACTCATCAAGCGCCTGACGATAATCAACCTTTGGCCTGCTTGCAGACGCAACGTTAAAAGCCTCCTCAAGGTAACGCACACAAAAACACCAATTGGCTCCGTTTTTGGTGCTTGTCAGCTTCTGTTCAACCTCCATAATTTTGTGCGCTTTCAAGAACAGATTCATCTCCTGCATGGCAACACCATCGTCGCCAATGGGTATGGTAAAAAGTTTTATTTGCATGACCGTAACTCTGAAAACCGATTGCAAAAACTCAGACAAAACTCACCGCCATATTTTCCAAAAAAAATCCGGCCGCCACGAGGCGGCTCTGTGTCGTTCGCTGAAGCAAAAGAGTTGTGCACGGCGCTCGTCCCTCGCTGCCGTTCTCAACTCTTTTGTCAGCTCTCTCTTGCTCAAAGTAAAGAGCGGAATGAGCTGCCAACTGACTACGGGACGAAGGCCAGGCGGAAGCCAACATAGGCGCTGCGGCTGTCGGGGGTGCCGCTGATGCGACAAGCCGACCGACAGCCCCCCGCAATGCCGCGCCAGCCGCCACCACGCAGGACACGGGACGAACTTTTTTCCTGATTATCGGGATTCTCAACAACTCCTTTCGCCCTACATTCTTCATAATAGCTCTCCTTGTACCAATCGCTGCACCACTCCCAGACATTACCGTGCATGTGAAATAATCCCCATTGATTAGGCTCAAATCGTTCAGAACTGCCAACCGTAACCGTGTTCTTCCTGTACTCTCCTTTCTCATTATTGTTGTACGGATAGTTGCCATCATAGTTTGCCTGATCAGTTGTCAGGTTCTCACCGGTATTAAACGGAGTTGTTGTTCCTGCCCGGCAGGCGTACTCCCACTCTGCTTCCGTCGGCAAACGAAATTGTTTACCGCTTTTTTCCTCCATCCACGTACAATAGGCCACAGCATCATTCCAACTCACATGCAAAACCGGATGATTGTATTGAGCCAATGGCCTTTTTTTACCCGATACTCCATGCCGCCAATTTACTCCCTTCTTCTCTTTCCACTCCTTGCCATCCCAAATCATGCTGCTATTCGCTTTTTCAGCATCAGTCTGATACCCGGATTCGTCAATGAATTTTTTAAACTCTGCCAGTGTAACCGCATATTTGCACAGATAAAACTCACTCACCTTGACCTGATGCTGCGTTTCGTCGTCGTATCGCTCCGATTCAGTTTTTGGGCTGCCCATCGTAAACTCGCCTGCGGGGATGCGCACAAAGTTTGGGGGCACCTTTCTTCTTGTTCTGATCAGTGCCGGGTCCAGTCCCATACGTCGCAAAACATCGTCCGGAATATCAAAAAATACCGGACTATACTCATGCTCATTGATCAAATGAATGCTCACCATATCGAGCAACTCTGTTGTCTGCTCAAGGGTATTGACCAATTGCCGCGCTTTTTTCTCGAACAGCTCTTTATCCGTTTCGGCAAGCAATTCGTAAACGGCAAGTTGCAGGGTACAGCTCTCAAAATCAGCTTCACCCTGAAGTGGACGGTTCTGACTGAGCTGATCGTAGAGAAATTGATAGACACGGGCACGCTCTTCAAAAGTCAGCCACTGCTGCTGAAGTGCCCTGCGAAAATCGTCAGGAATAGTCCCTTTTGTGAACCAGTTGAGACGCAACAACTGGCTGATACTCTTGTATGACGGCAAAACGCTCTTTTCAGTCGAAAACATCTTGCCCAATGCGAGGGTCAGATTCCAGTCGAGTTCGGGGTAGATCGCACAGGCAGCAATCCAGCGCTTGAGTTGATCGTCAACAAACAATCTGATGTAGTCGAGCTTTTTTCCTTCGGTTTTTATGGGCACCAATGAATAGTCGGCATGATCAGGCCAGTAGTGGAGGCAATCGAAATCGGCGCCTGCATCCGATGAAAGGTCAGCAGCCATTATCTGCAACCCCTCAACTGAAAGCGGCAAGACGAAGGGAAAGATCTCCTGCAGCAGTCGCTCCCGTTCACCCCACAAAGCGGGGGGCTCGGACGTGTAAAAATAGCGACGCTGCCAATTTTTGAAGATCTCTGTCCATGAAAACACGCTGGCTCGACGAGTATCAACACATTGCAACCCATCAGTAAAAATCAACAGCACGGCCTGTTCGTGAAGACTCAGAATCTCCTTTAATGCAATACCGCCGGGATGGCGGGGATTGCTGCAAAGTAAAGGCGAATAGCCAAAATAGAAGCGCTCAACGAAGATGTTGTTTGCTTTCAGTGTTTCATAAAGGTTATTGTGGAGGTGCGCCTGATGGTCACGCGAGTTGTTGCGGTCAATGAGCATCAGGTATTCGACATGGCGGCGGGCAGGACTGAAAACAGGTTTTGCCAAACCACCTTCGTGAATAGTTTGGCGAATCGTTTTTTCGATGTCGAAGGAGTAGCGACCTGAGTGTTCTGTGTAGCGGAGTTGGCGCACAACCCTGAGCAACAGAGGGTCGCTCTCAATCTCCGTCGATTGCACAAAGCGCTCAAACATGTAGGAGCCGCTGCTTCGGGCTTTCAGCGAGGCCACTATTTTTTGATTCTCATCATCGATCTCTTTCTGTTGTTGCCTTGCCGGGCCGCCTGTTTTTGGTACATCGCTCTTTCCTGTTGACATCGGCGATTTTTCTTCCTTGCCGTCAGCTTCGGGCTTCTGCTGTTCAAGAAAAGGAATAAAAAAACGCTTGTAGAGTTCAATAAATGTCGCCTGCTGTTCTGCGGAATGAGCGAGCGCCGGACATAACCACATATCGAGCTGTTCAAGGTCACCCGATTCAATGGCCTTTATGATGAGGTAGTGTACTGTTTCAAAAGTGTCAATACCAAAGCTGAAACCCTGTTCCTGCAGGATTGCAAAAAACTCATCGAACGGATAGTGCCGATTGGCTGAAATAGAGGTTGCCAGCGAATCCATCGTTATTCCTTGAGAGCATGTGATGTTATGGCCTCGGTAAGATTCGTCAGGTCAACTTCCTCCTTGGCTAAAACAGAGATTCCGCTCAAAAGGGTTTTCGCATTTTCTGCTGTTTCATCATAATGGTAGATGTCAGCGGGTGTAAAGCGGTGCTTTCGCATCCACCATACCCAAAGAATCAATTCATGTGTGGCCGGTTTTTTGCCTTTAACCAGTTCACGGATCGTGAAAAAGAGTTTGATAAACGCACCGCCTTCCTGCTCTGTGATACCGGGTAAAATGGACTCTTTGAGCAACAGAATTTTCATCAATTGCTCCTGGTCGGGCATTTTGATATGGAAAAAGAGGCAACGACGAAGAAAGGCTTCGGGCAGGGTCTTTTCTGAATTACTGGTAAGGATGACAACCGGCTTCAGCTCCTCATTGCCTGTTTTTTTATAAAGAGGGTTTTCCTTTCCTGGAAATTTTATGCCCTCGGCGGTTTTCAGTTGTGGCACTTCAAAGCTCATATCCTCAATAATTGTAAGGATATCGTTGGGCAAGTCGCGCGGAGCCTTGTCGATTTCATCAATAAGCACAACCCTGCGTCTCGGCTCACCTTCATCATTTTGGCCTGTTGAATCGCAAATTGCACGCCCCAGCGCCACATAGCTGATGAACATTTTTTCAATTTTGTCAACGCTCAATTCGTGGCTACACTCTCTTTGGATATTAACCTTCTGAAAATGGGCAAGGCTGTCGTACCGGTAGAGCAAATCGGTTACAACTGAATCGGTGCGTGTCACAAAATGTTCAACCTCACCCCAGCCAAAATGCCAGGCAAGGTGGTAAGCAAGATCTGATTTTCCTGTTCCAGGTTCACCGGTCAGCAACAGGGGTTTGTGCAACATCAACGCCACATTGACCGCTTGTATCAACTCCTCCGAAGGGTTGTACTCTTTGCCCCGTATGATAGTACCCGGTGATTTGTTGTTTCGTTTGAGCATGGGAAACTGCTCATCTGGACTCAACTCGAATGGCAGGAGGTTTTTGTCATCCGCATGAAAGCTTGTGTTCTGTGCATCCCTGTTTTTGTAAAAGTTAAAGTGCTTCATTGTTCAATTTCAGGGTTAACAATAGTGTAGTTTTTTTACCGCATCACTAAAAGACATTGGAGTGCACCTGCATAGATCTTCATCCCTCAGATAGCATTTATTGTCTTTAAAAAAACAGGAGAAATGATACGGCGTTACGGTTTCATATTGATCGCAATAACAGAGTACCCAGTGGGGCAAAGGCTCTATATCCCTCGGCAATGAATGCTCTTCCAAAAACAGGCAAAGAAAAACAGGGTGCTCGGGATCCAATGCTGCCCAGAAGCTGTAATAGAGCTGAAAATTGTCACGAAAAGCGCTGTCAAGCTTGCCAACAGAGTGCACAATAATGTGCGACTTGGCGTAAAAGTCCGTTTTTCGTAACTCCCCGGGAATCTTTTCATGGATTGGTGGAACATGAAAAAACTTTCTCATAAAATCAGCCCAGGACTTTTCCAGTTTTTCCCTGTTGTCGAAGTTAATAATATGACCCATTTTCCCCTCGGGAGGGCTCAAACTCTTATGAATCTCTTCATGATCTTCCTTGATAAATGATTTCAGTATTTCATCCATCTGATCTGAAAGCGCATCTTCGTTTTTCTCAATAAAAATCACTTTAACAGCATTATCCCTGTCCCAGCAGATCTCTCTTACTCTCTCTCTGAAATTCACCTTGTCCAGATAATGCCACTGATTGTCCCTGTCAAATGTATAGTTTCTGAAGCCTTCTCCATCGGTTGTGGCAACAATTAAGCCATCATACATTGAGAGAAAGTTTTTCATTTCGCCAACCCAGCGTGGCCGCTCATGATCGGTCAATCCATCAATATAGTGTTGCCGTTTTTGTTCGAAGCGTACCTTGTCGTCACCCCTGAAGGGCAACTTCGCCGCTTCGAGCAAAGCATCGCCAATAATTGCGGGATTATCGAACATCCTGATAATTTCTTCAACGGTCATTCGTTTTGAATATTCTGAATGTTATGGGATGCTCGTTTTGTGGGATAAAGAGGTGATTTCCGACACACTCAAACCTGTGGCCCCGGCAATGATGGTAATAGCAATGCCTTTGCCTAACAAGTTGAGCGCAATTGTTTTTGATGCTGCGTTGATTCCTTCGTCTCTTCCTTTTTCCAGTCCCATTTCCATGCCTTTTTCCATGCCCTTTTCCAGTGCCGATGCAATTTTGCTTTCTGCGTCCACCAATGATTGCTTGCGAACCTCATAAACCTGACGTTCCTCTTCATTAAACATGCGATCTATGGCGGCAATGGCTTTCACAATATTTTTGTCGGACGCCAGCTCTTTTGGCGTATGATCCCGGTCAAGCTGATGCGCGGTCGTTAAAAAACTGCTCCAGCGATCGAGAGCGCTGCTGATGGCGAAATCAACGCGGGGATTTATTTTGCACATGGTTGTATCCGGTTCATGATCAATAAAAACGGGGAGTAAATTGTATTGTCGGTGTTAATCGGCGCAACATCTTGACTGCATATTTTAACGTATTGTTGACCAAAGTATACAACTTTTTCTTCTTTAACTGCTTATGAGGGCAACTTTCCAGCTCAGCAAAGCACTCTGCTGGCTGGACAAATGATGGGTGCGGCTTATTTTTTATGAAAAGCAAAAAATGGCGTTACACGGCACAATACTCAGTAAGCGGACACGCTTTCCTACATTTTTGTGGGATTCGCTCTGATCAATGACCAGTTTATCAACGGTTTCAGCGTTTTACCGTGAGCTGTGACAAGGACGAGCTGATTTTTCGGAGAGAGAGCGCTCACAGCTACCCTCTTGCTGCTCGTTTCTGTCCCTCAGTTTTCCTACCAAAATGTAGTTTTCGAGACTTTCCTACAGCTTTGTAGCCCTTTCCTTCATTCATGGCCCGCTGCATCCAGCTCATTTTGCTCCTCAAATAAAAAAAACAGCCCCGCAGCAAAAGGCTGAAACCCTTCTGCCATGCGGCTGTACGGCTACTTCCCTGCTTGTTCCAAAAAACTTTTCCGCCAAAAGCTACGACTTTGGCACGCATCTTGCTCATTAAAAGCATAACTATTCAGGGCAAAGACAGGATAAGCCTGAAGAGTTGACGAGAAAGGCAATGAAAACCTAAAAAAGTACGAAAATGAGAAAAGTAGCTATTTACGGAAAAGGTGGCATCGGCAAGTCAACCACGACACAAAACACGGTTGCCGGTCTTGCGGAAATGGGCAAGAAAATCATGGTTATTGGCTGTGACCCGAAGGCTGACTCTACCCGTCTGCTACTCGGTGGACTGCAGCAGAAGACCGTGCTCGACACGCTTCGCGAGGAGGGTGAAGAAGTTGAACTTGAAGATATCATCAAAGATGGTTACAGAAATACCCGTTGCACCGAATCCGGTGGTCCAGAACCAGGCGTAGGCTGCGCAGGTCGTGGTATCATAACCTCTGTTAACCTTCTCGAACAGCTTGGTGCTTTTGATGATGAATGGGATCTCGATTATGTCTTCTACGATGTGCTTGGTGACGTTGTATGCGGAGGATTCGCCATGCCGATCCGTGACGGTAAAGCTGAGGAGATCTACATCGTCTGTTCAGGTGAAATGATGGCCATGTACGCAGCCAACAACATCTGTAAAGGTATCCTGAAATATGCCGATACCGGTGGAGTTCGCCTTGGTGGCCTTATCTGCAACAGCCGTAATGTCGATAACGAACGCCAGATGATTGAAGAGTTAGCCAAAAAAATCGGTACGCAGATGATCCATTTTGTACCGAGGAACAACTTTGTGCAGCGTGCCGAGATCAACCGTAAAACCGTTATCGAGTACGATCCAACTCATGAGCAGGCAGATGAATACAGGGCTCTTGCACAGAAAATCAACGATAACAAGATGTTTGTCATCCCCAAGCCGCTTGAGATCGAAGAACTGGAAGCTCTTCTCATTGAATTTGGTATCGCTAACTAATAAAAGGAGTACTCAAACATGTTAATGATCAGAACAATCGTCAGGCCGGAAAAAGTGTACGAAGTTATGCAGGGACTGCTTGACGCAGGCTACCCTGCTGTCACCAAGATCCCGGTTGTCGGTCGCGGCAAACAGCGCGGACTTCGCGTCGGGGATGTGATTTATGATGAAATTCCCAAGGAGATGCTGATTGTGGTGGTACAGGATAGCGATAAGGATTTCGTGATTCGCGCCATTCTTGATAAAGCGAAGTCTGGCCCTGATGGCAAGTTCGGTGATGGTAAAATCTTCGTTTCAGCCGTTGAAGAGGTATATACCATCAGCACCGGCGAACAAGAGGGTGAACCAAAGCTCGCAGCAGCAAAGGAGGCCTGAATGAAAGAGATCATTTCAGTAATCCGGATCAACAAGGTGAACGAAACCAAGAAGGCGCTGATCGATGCAGGTATTCCGGCATTCACAGCAACAGGAAGGGTGATGGGCCGAGGCAAGGGCCAGGTTCATTATGATATCCTCAATGGCGCTGCTGAAGGTCATCCGGAAGCCATAGCCCAGCTTGGCGGTGCACCAAGACTTGTAGCCAAGAGAATTCTGACTGTCGTTGTCCCTGATGATTTATGTAAAACCGCAGTAGATGTCATCATCAAGACCAACCAGACGGGTAAACCTGGAGACGGAAAGATATTTGTAACACCAATTCTTGAGACCATCAGGGTCAGAACTGGCGAAACAGGGCGGGATGCGCTGAACTAAGAATAACATTTTCAAGGTGTAAACGGAGAGAGTTTTATGGAGGCGAACAGAGTTTATCCGGATCCTTCCCAGGTCAGGGAGGAACTGATACAAAAATATCCGGCCAAGGTTGCAAAAAAACGGGCCAAGTCGATCATCATCAATGACCCGGAGATCATTCCTGAGGTGCAGGCCAACGTGCGTACCGTACCGGGTATCATCACACAGCGCGGCTGTTCTTATGCTGGATGTAAAGGTGTTGTGCTCGGCCCTACCCGTGATATTGTCAACATCGTACACGGACCAATCGGTTGCAGCTTTTATGCCTGGTTGACCCGCAGGAACCAGACCAGACCCGAGACCTTGCTGGATGAGAACTATATCCCTTACTGTTTTTCAACGGACATGCAGGAGGAGAATATCGTCTTTGGTGGTGAAAAGAAGCTGAAAATTGCAATCCAGGAGGCTTATGACCTCTTTCATCCAAAATCCATTGCCATCTTCTCGACCTGTCCGGTTGGCCTGATTGGTGATGACGTTCATGCCGCTTCACGTGAAATGAAGGAGAAACTGGGGGACTGCAACGTTTTCGGTTTCAGTTGCGAAGGGTATCGGGGTGTCAGCCAGTCGGCAGGCCATCACATTGCCAACAACGGTGTCTTCAAGCACATGGTTGGCCGCAACAACACACCAAGCGTGGGCAAGTTCAAGCTGAACCTGCTGGGTGAATACAACATCGGCGGTGACGCTTTTGAGATTGAACGCATTTTCAAGAAGGTCGGCATTACTCTTGTGGCCTCATTCAGTGGCAACTCGACGGTCGGCCAGATTGAAAACGCTCACACTGCCGATCTGAACGTGATCCTTTGTCACCGGTCGATCAACTATATGGGTGACATGATGGAGACGAAGTACGGGATTCCGTGGATGAAGATCAACTTTGTCGGAGCAGAATCAACGGCAAAGTCGCTCCGCAAAATTGCTGAATACTTTGGCGACGAGGAGCTCAAAGCGAAGGTTGAGGCCGTGATTGCCGAAGAGACACCAAAGGTGAAAGCGGTAATTGAGGAGATATTGCCAAGGACAAAAGGCAAAACTGCCATGCTCTTTGTCGGTGGATCACGTGCCCATCACTACCAGGATCTTTTTTCCGAGCTTGGCATGACGACGGTAGCTGCAGGGTACGAGTTTGCTCACCGCGATGATTACGAAGGGCGTGACGTACTGCCGAAAATCAAGATCGACGCCGACAGCAAGAATATTGAGGAGCTGAAAGTGGTCGCTGATCCCGACTTCTTCAACCCGAGAAAAACCGAAGCGGAACTTGAAGCGCTGAAAGAGAAGGGGCTTGAAATCAACGGTTATGCCGGAATGATGAAGCAAATGACCAGTAAATCGCTGGTTGTTGATGACCTCAGCCACTATGAGTCTGAAAAGCTGATCGAGATCTACAAGCCGGATATTTTCTGCGCCGGTATCAAGGAGAAGTATGTGGTTCAGAAGATGGGTATTCCGTTGAAACAGCTTCACAGCTACGACTACGGTGGACCTTACACTGGCTTTGAGGGAGCGATTAACTTCTACAGAGACATCGACCGTATGGTAAACAATCCCGTTTGGAAGCTGATCAAGGCTCCATGGGAAAAAGCCGGAAACGGTGCAGGACTTGCGGCCAGTTACGTGACACAGTAATGAGGGAAAACGGAGACTATTAAATTATGCTATTACGACACACATCAAAAGAGGTTAAAGAGCGTGAAGGGCTGACGATCAACCCGGCAAAAACCTGCCAGCCAATCGGCGCCATGTATGCTGCGCTCGGTATTCATGGCTGTCTGCCTCACAGCCATGGCTCACAAGGATGCTGTTCCTATCATCGCAGTACCCTGACCCGCCATTACAAAGAGCCTGTCATGGCGGCAACAAGTTCGTTCACCGAAGGTGCTTCAGTGTTCGGCGGCCAGGCAAACCTCCTTGCTGCCATCGAAACCATCTTTTCGGTCTATGATCCCGATATCATTGCGGTGCACTCTACCTGCCTTTCTGAAACCATTGGTGATGATTTGCAGCAGATCACACGAAAAGCAAAAGATGACGGCAAAGTCCCGGAAGGCAAGCATCTCATTTTTGCCAGCACTCCAAGCTTTGTCGGGTCGCACATTACCGGTTACGCCAATATGGTGACGGGTATTGCTACACAATTTGCCGTCTCAAGCGGAGTGAAAAAGCGCCAGTTCAATATTATTGCCGGCTGGATGGAACCTTCCGACATGCGCGAAATCAAACGCCTGACGAAAGAGCTTGGCGTCAAGATTGTCCTGTTCCCCGACACCTCGGATGTGCTTGATGCACCGCAGACCGGCAAGCATGAATTTTATCCAAAAGGCGGCACAACAGTGGCAGAGTTGGTGAGCGCTGGCGACAGCCTCTCCTCCCTTGCGCTTGGAAGCATCAGTGCAGAACCGGCGGCTATCGCTCTCGAAAAGAGCTGCAAAGTGCCGTTCGAAACGCTCGATATGCCCATCGGTCTCTCTGCAACCGACCGCTTTATCATGACGCTCAGCCAGCTCGCCGGGGTAAAGGTACCTGATGAGATCACTGCTGAAAGGGGACGTGTGGTCGATGTTATGGCCGACATGGAACAGTACCTGTACGGCAAGCGAGTCGCGCTTTTCGGCGATCCGGATCAGTTGCTTCCGCTTACCGAGTTCCTGCTCGATCTGAACATGAAACCCGTTCATATCGTCAGCGGCACACCCGGCCAGCGTTTTGAGAAACAGATGCGCCTGCTGCTTGATGCACGGTCACCGGAAACAAACTTCCGCAACGGTCTTCAGGCAGATATGTTCCTGCTGCACCAGTGGATGAAAAATGAACCGGTTGACCTGCTGATCGGCAACACGTATGGCAAGTACATGGCACGTGACGAAGATGTTCCTTTTATCAGATTTGGATTCCCGATTCTCGATCGTATCGGCCACAGCTACTTCCCGAATGTCGGCTACAGCGGTGGACTGAGACTGCTCGAAAAGCTGCTCAACGCTCTCATGGATCGCCAGGATCGTGATGCTCTTGAGGAAAAATTTGAACTGGTCATGTAAACAGCAATAGTTCTTCGGCCCTGCAGGGGCGGCATTTTGTTCATACAGAATGCCGGCCCCCCAGGGGAGAGAGGGACAACAATATTTTATGTAAAGGGGTGGAAGCTATGGAACAGATCTCGATTCTCGAAGGACGGCAGAAGCAGATTTTTGAAAAGAAAAAGGGAGTGCCGCAGGCCGATATAGCATGCGAAACCTCAAGCCTTTCAGGTTCTGTGAGCCAGCGTGCCTGCGTTTTCTGCGGATCACGCGTGGTACTCTATCCCGTAGCTGATGCCATTCATCTTGTTCATGGACCGATCGGGTGTGCCGCTTACACCTGGGACATCCGGGGAGCGGTCTCTTCGGGGCCTGAATTGCACCGGTTAAGCTTTTCCACCGACCTGCAAGAGATGGATGTTATTTACGGTGGTGAAAAAAAGCTCTACCACTCGCTGATTGAACTGATTGAGCAGTATAAACCCAAGGCCGCCTTTATCTACTCGACCTGCATTGTCGGCCTTATCGGCGACGATATTGATGCCGTCTGCAAAAAAGTTGCGAAAGAGACTGGAATTCCGGTATTGCCAGTTCATTCCGAAGGGTTCAAGGGCACCAAAAAGGATGGCTACAAGGCTGCCTGCCATGCCCTGATGAAGCTGATCGGTACGGGATCGACCGAAGAGATCAGCAAGTACAGCATTAACATTCTCGGCGAATTCAACCTTGCCGGAGAGGCGTGGATTATCAGAAAGTACTATGAAAAAATGGGCATCGAGGTTGTCGCAACCCTAACCGGTGACGGACGTATTGATGCAGTACGGCGGGCACACGGAGCAACCCTCAACGTTGTGCAGTGCTCGGGATCAATGACCTGGCTTGCCAAGGAGATGGAAGAGAAATACGGCATTCCCTATATCCGGGTCTCCTATTTCGGTATTGAAGATATGTCGAAATCGCTCTACGATGTAGCAAAATATTTTCCCGACCGTCCGGACATTATGGAGGCGGCAAAACAGGTTGTCAGTGAGGAGGTGAAAACGCTCTACCCTTCACTGCAGAAGTTCAAAAAGGCGTTAACGGGCAAAAAAGCGGCCATCTATGTCGGTGGTGCATTCAAAACATTCTCGCTCATCAAGGCCTTGCGTTCAATCGGCATGTCGGTCGTTCTTGCCGGTTCACAGACTGGAGACAAGAACGATTATGCACGACTGAAAGAGATGTGCGATGAAGGAACGGTGATTGTGGACGACTCCAATCCCGTCGAGCTTTCGAAATTTATTCTTGAAAAAGAGGCCGATCTGCTTATCGGCGGGGTCAAGGAGCGCCCGATAGCTTTCAAACTCGGCATCGGCTTCTGCGATCATAACCACGAGAGGAAGATCCCTCTGGCCGGATTTGAGGGCATGTATAATTTTGCACTGGAGGTCTATCAATCGGTCATGAGCCCGGTATGGCAGTTTGCTCCACGAAAAGGAGGTACCCTATGAAACACGCAAAAACAGCAACACAGAATGCCTGCAAACTCTGCAACCCGCTTGGCGCATGCCTTGCCTTCCGGGGCATAGAGAATTGCGTACCGTTCCTGCACGGTTCACAGGGGTGTGCCACCTATATACGGCGGTACCTGATCAGCCATTACAAAGAGCCGATCGATATTGCCTCATCGAACTTTCATGAAGAAACCGCCGTCTTCGGCGGCAGCCATAACCTGAAAATCGGACTGAAAAACGTCTCTGATCAGTACAAACCAGAGGTTATCGGGGTGGCAACCACCTGCCTGAGCGAAACCATCGGCGATGATGTGCCCGGAATTTTGCGGGAATATAAAAAGGAGTTCAAAAACGGCACACCAATGCCGATACTGATTCACGCCTCAACGCCGAGCTACCAGGGCAGTCACATTGACGGTTTTCATGCCGCAGTCAGGGCGACCGTCAAAACGCTGGCCGAGAAGGGCGAAGAGCAGAGCCTGATCAACCTCTTTCCGAACATGGTCTCGCCAGCCGACCTGCGCTATCTCAAGGAGATCTTCGCTGATTTCAAAGCTCCGGTGATGTTGCTGCCCGACTATTCCCAGACCATGGATGGCGGCCCCTGGGGCGAGTATCATCGCATACCGCCTGGCGGTACTCCGGCAAGCGCTATTGTATCGGCAGGAAGCGCAGCGGCAAGCATTGAGTTCGGTTCAACCCTTGAAGCATCGAAATCGGCTGCCGGCTATCTCGAAGAGGCTTTTGATGTGCCAAGATATCATCTCTCCCTGCCCATCGGCATCAAGGAGAGCGACAAATTTTTCAGCCTGCTTGAAACACTGACCGGCAAGGCTCGGCCCGATAAATATGAAGATGAACGACGCAGGCTGATTGACGCCTATGCCGACGGCCATAAATATGTCTTTGAAAAAAAGGTAATTCTCTACGGTGAAGAGGACCTTGTGGTTGCCATGACCGCATTTCTCACTGAGATCGGTATGACGCCCCTCCTCTGTGCTTCGGGAGGAAAAAGTGGTCTTCTGAAAAAAAGGATCAGGGAGCTGATCCCCACAATGGATGAACTCGGTATCAAGGTACGTGAAGGGGTTGACTTTGTCGATATCGAGGATGAAGCCAAAATACTGAAACCCGATTTTCTTATCGGCAACAGCAAGGGCTATACCATGTCAAGAAAAAACAACATCCCCTTGCTTCGGCTCGGTTTCCCCATTCACGACCGTTTCGGAGGCCAGAGAATGCACCATCTTGGGTACAGGGGAACCCAGGAACTCTTTGACCGGATCGTCAACACCGTTATCGAAGAGCGGCAGAATGCTTCATCAATCGGTTACACTTATATGTAAAGGGAGGAAACCATGACACTGAAATTAGCAAACCACCCCTGTTTCAACGATGCGTCGCGCCACAAATTCGGGCGTATCCACCTCCCCGTTGCACCGAAATGCAATATCCAGTGCAACTACTGCAACAGGAAATTCGACTGTATGAACGAAAACCGTCCTGGAGTGACGAGCAAGATCCTCTCGCCAAGCCAGGCCATGCACTATCTTGATCAGGCAATGATCCTCTCACCGAACATTGCCGTTGTGGGCATTGCCGGTCCGGGAGATCCCTTCGCCAATCCGGATGAGACAATGGAAACCCTTCGGCTGGTTCGGGCAAAATATCCCGAAATGCTGCTCTGCGTGGCAACCAATGGTCTCGATCTGGCGCCATATATCGATGAGCTTGCTGAACTGCAGGTAAGCCATGTCACCATTACCATCAATGCTATTGACCCGGTTATCGGATCGGAAATCTACGCATGGGTACGGCACAACAAAAAAATGTACCGCGACCTTGATGCGGCAAAACTGCTGATCGACAAACAGCTTGAAGCCCTGAAAAAGCTCAAGGCGGCAGGAATCACCGCCAAAGTGAACTCCATTATTATTCCGGGTATTAACGATAACCATGTCATTGAGGTCGCACGGAAAGTGGCTGAACTGGGCGCCGATATCCTGAACTGCATGCCCTATTACAGCACGACTGAAACCGTATTTGAAAATATTGCCGAACCATCTCTGGATATGGTCAGCGAAATTCAGAGTGCGACAAGCGAATATCTGCCACAGATGAAACACTGCGCCCGCTGCCGCGCCGATGCAGTCGGCATTATCGGCGAAATCAACAGTGAAGAAATTATGCAGAAACTTGCAGAAGCTGCTGCACTGCCTAAAAATCCCGATGAGATACGCCCCTATATCGCCGTCAGCAGTATAGAGGGGGTACTGATCAACCAGCACCTTGGCGAAGCGGATCGCTTTCTCATCTATGGCATGGACGATACCGGAACATGCGTACTTGTCGATTCAAGAACCGCTCCTCCTCCCGGCGGCGGTCAGGAGCGGTGGGCAGCACTGGCCGATACCCTGAAAGACTGCCGGTCGCTGCTTGTCAACGGAGCAGGCGACTCCCCGACAAAAGTGATGAAGGCCAACGGGATTGAGGTCATGGTTCTTGAGGGGGTCATTGAGGAGGCAATCTACGGCCTCTTTAACGGTCAGGATCTGAAACACCTGATGAAAAGCAGCCAGATCCATGCCTGCGGATCAAGCTGCAGCGGCACCGGCGGAGGATGCGGATAAACCACTAACCACTGACCACTGACCACTGACATAAAATTTTTAACATTCAAGAAAAACAATCATGGACAAACCAAAACATCACATTCTTGTCTGCGCAAGCTTCCGGGCACAGGGAACACCTCAGGGAATCTGTCACAAAAAAGAGTCGCTCAGCCTGATTCCCTATATCGAAAGCGAACTCTCCGACCGCGGCATGACCGACGTCGCTGTCTCGGCAACCGGGTGCCTCAACCTCTGCGAAAAAGGGCCGGTTTTGGTAGTCTATCCTGAAAATTTCTGGTACGGCGAAGTTGACGGCGAGGAGAAAATCGACGAAATCCTCGACGCTCTTGAAGAGGGGGAAGCCTGCGAAGCACACCTGATAAGCTGATTCATTGTGGTTGTGCTATCTTTTAGCTTCAAAAGATAGCACGACACATTTTATTGGTCAGTTTCCTGCGACTACAGCAGACTGGTTTGTCGCTGTAGAACTTGCAACACTGTTACCATTTTTTGAAGCATCCTGATTACCGGCGGCGCCGACGCTTCCTTTGAGTGATGTTGAGCACCCTGCCAGAGCTACCAGCATCACCATTAATACGGTATAGATTTTCATAATTTCGGAAGCTCCCGTACCGTTCACCTTGGCATATTTTTGTGTTTTCGAGAAATAAGTATGTAAATTGAAACTGGCATATTCAATCTGCATACTTACGACAATGAAATATCTGAAGCGCTTGATAACAACCGAGGTCGAGAACGGGCTGAAGAATTCCCCGGTCACCGCAGTTATCGGGCCAAGACAATGTGGAAAATCAACACTGACACGCCATCTTCTGACCTACAATCGTCCATTTCTCTACCTCGATCTTGAAAAGCCCTCCGACCTGCGAAAACTCGAAGAGCCGGAATGGTTTTTTATCTCGCAAAAGGAAAAGCTGATCTGCATTGATGAAGTACAACGAAAACCCGATCTCTTTCCCCTTATCCGCAGCATGGTGGATGATTGGGGTGAAAATGGCCACTTTCTTGTTCTCGGTTCAGCCTCCCGTGACCTTCTCAGGCAGAGTTCGGAATCACTTGCCGGACGCATTACCTACAAGCAGTTGACCCCTTTTTTGTGGGAGGAGGTTAACGATCATGTCTCATACGAGCACTATCTCACCGTTGGCGGCTTCCCGCGAAGTCTGCTGCAAAAGATCCCGGAAGTTTCATATCAGTGGCGGGAAGATTTTATTGCAACCTTCCTTGAGCGCGATCTACTGCAATGGAGCGGTTTTTCACCACAGACCATGCGACGATTGTGGCTGATGCTGGCCCATAACAACGGACAGACCGTGAACCTCTCGACAATCGGTGGTTCTCTCGGAATCAGCCACACCACCGTGCGGAACTACCTTGATTTGCTGCAGGAGACCTTTATGGTGCACATCCTGCCGCCGTTCATCTCCAATACCGGCAAGCGCCTGATCAAAACACCCAAAGTCTATATTGCTGACACCGGCATTATTTCTGCGCTGCTTGGATTGTGCGATTTCAATCAACTTGCAGGCCATCCGGTTTTCGGTTCATTATGGGAGAGCACGGTGATTACCAATCTCAAAGGGATATTTCCGCGTGCAGAACTCTCATTTTACAGAACCTCCAACGGAACAGAAATCGACATCCTGTTCCAGCTTTCAGGAAGCCTGCTTGCCATTGAGTGCAAGGCATCCGCAGCGCCAACACTTTCAAGAGGGAATTATTCTGCAATAGAGGACATTGCACCCTTACATACATTCATTGTCGCCCCGATTTCACAGAGCTACCCGCTCAAACAGGGATTCTCCGTTGTGACGCTCACTGATCTTTTCAAGGAAATACGGAAGTACATCAAAAGCACCTGAATACGCAATGTTTGAGAATTCTTGACCATTCGGGTCACCAACGTCCTCAGGGTTTCCGTCAGCATATCATCAACGAAGGGCGCCTTCCCGATGGCTACAGAAAACGGAATGATAGGCAAGGCTTTTTAGCTCACTCCACAACGCACGACATGGATATTTGAAGATAGAGAGAGAGCCCCGTATCTTGACAATGGAGGAGGACGCAAACGTGCACTCCTATAACGTTAAACCGGGAGAACAAGCGATGCAAAACGCTCAATCAGAATTGCTGGAGGCTGCCAGAAAGAAGTTTTCGAGATTCAGGGGACTTCGCGCAGAGTATGGAGAGGAGCAGGCCTGGGAAACGATGCTCATAGGGTTTCCCGAGTTGCAGAAGCAGCGCATGGGGCCGCTGCTTGCACTGCCAACCCTCATCGAAGGGTTCCGCCAGTCCATCCCCATATTCAATACAATCGGCATGGAGATGGAGGCCGTAGACATCTCAAACAGAGGTATCGACGCCGCCCTCGAAATACAGAAAGTCTGCCCCTACCTGGAGGTATGCAAAGAATTCGGCTTCGATATACCCTGCCATGTCATCTGCGAACTCGATATGGATGCGACCCGCAGGGCTTTCCCGGAGATGAAAGGCGAAATTCTCTCTCGTCAGGCTCTCGGCAGCCCCGTCTGCATCTTCAAATATGAACGCCCGGCAAAACAGAAAGCAGATGCAGAATAATCAAGAAAAAAAGATCGAAGCCGTAACAAAAATGGCGCTGCAGTTCCTTGCTGAAGCAATCGGGCAATGCCCTGCAGGATTGGAACGCAGCACGAACCCGGATATCGTCTTTGCGGTAGTTGGCTTCCAGTACGGTGCCGTGCAAAGCGCCGCCTACGTTGCCGGTCTCGGCGAGGATGCCTCTGCCGGTATCACAGCAGATGTCCTCGGCAGAATCAACGGCATGGACAAAGAGAGTCTATCGAAATTCCTTGCCCTGATGCCGACACTTGCCGAAAAAGAGTATCCCCCGATCGGTATCGGCGGCAACTCCATTATCGGTTTTTTCAATTCCATCACTGACGCGGAAAAGTTGGAGAAGAGCGTTTCACTGCGGGAAATCCTCCGCCAGATCGAAGAGATGTAAATCCTGAATCAAGAGATCCTCCGCTCTCCCCTAACTTCTGTGCAGGGATCTCTTCCGTGACCTCACAGCAAAAGGGAGTGAGTAAATTCATGAAGGCTGATCATCCTCTTTGCTGATAGCATTACTCTCAACGTGCCGATTCCAGCGCTGCAATCCGGGATTCAAGGGGCGGGTGGCTGCTGAAAAGCGCCATCATGCCACCGCCGGCAATCCCGCTGGCTGCCATCTCCTTCGGTAACTGACCGGCATCGAGGTTCCCCAAGGCACGCAGGGCGTCAATCATCGGACGCCGGTCACCCATCAGTGCAGCAGCTCCCGCATCGGCCCGGTATTCCCGCTTGCGTGAAAAGAACATGACAACAATGCTGGCCAGAATACCGAAGAGGATTTCACATGCAATACTGCTGATCCAATAGCCAATGCCCGGACTGCCCGACTCATCTTCGTCCCTGCGAAGAAAGCTGTCCACCGCATAGGCAATGATACGCGACAGAAAAATCACGAAAGTATTGAGCACTCCCTGTATCAGCGTCAGGGTCACCATGTCGCCGTTGTTGATGTGGGAAACCTCGTGAGCCAATACGGCTTCCACCTGTTTGCGATCCATGCTGTGCAACAGTCCGGTCGAGACCGCCACCAGCGATCTGGACTTGCTTGGGCCTGTGGCAAAGGCATTGGGAGCGCCATCATAAATGGCCACCTCGGGCATTGCGAAACCGGCTTTTGTGGAAAGTCTTCTCACGGTCTCCACAAGCCATACCTCCTCCTGGCTGGAAGGCTGTTTGATAACCTGTGCGCCAGTGCTCCATTTCGCCATGGTTTTGGACATCAGGAGCGAAATAAAGGAGCCACCAAAGCCAATCAGGGCAGCAAATACCAGCAGCATACCCATATTTAATCCATTGCTGGTCAAAAAGCGGTCAACACCCAGAATACGGGCACTGATCGACAGCACCAGCATCACGGCAAAGTTTGTCAACAAAAAAAGAATCACCCGTTTCATACAAATCCTCCTGCGTATATGTTATAATTTTCGATTAATGCATGCATCATTTACAAACCTGAACAGCTCTTCCCGCGTTATCGACCCAAGCCCGGCTCCCCTGTTTGATAGCCCGAATCATCACATGATAGCCAGGTTCACAATGCGTCCAGTCTCGCTCGTCGTGGCATTGACCTCTCCTTTATCAGGTTTTCATAGTGGAGATACCCTTGCCAATATACGAAACAGGGCAACTTTTTTTTATTTCCGGATCAGCATCTCCAGCTCATCCATTGCAACGTTTCCCGACAACCATCTCTCCTCAATCCGAAAGCTGATCAACACGATCCCGTATGGATATCATCCCGCACCTGGCGGCAATACCGAACATCAACCCCTCAAAATCAAAAGCAATACCTGCAGAAAAAGAGCAGAACAGAGTGTCAAACCAGCTCAATAAAAACCATCAAAAAGCTGAAAAAGCCATATTTAGAGAGAATAAACAATTGTTATATAGTTTAAATTCAATAAGATAGCTGTACATTACGGTTAGTGGTACGGTTTACTATAAATCACTAACCAAACACCGGATATCATGAAAAAACTGATCCTCCTCCGGCTGGTACCGGTTCTTGTTTCTGTTTTTCTTTTCTCTTTACTCTTTGCCAAACCTTTCCACCAGCCAGTTGATCCCCTGATCAGGTCAACTGCTGATCATTCAAAATTCCAGGAGCTGAAAAAGGAGTTCAAAAGCGGGCCCGAGGTAACGGAAGCCTGCCTGAAATGCCATACTGAAGCCGCCAAACAGATTCATCGAACCAAACACTGGACATGGGAAGTTCCCATGACAGATGGAAAAATGCTCGGAAAGCAGCACGTCGTCAACAATTTCTGTATTTCTGTTGGGGGTAACGAACCGAGATGTACATCATGCCACATCGGCTACAACTGGAAAGACAAGCAGTTCGATTTCACCAGCGAAAAAAACGTTGACTGTATTGTCTGCCACGACGGAACAGGCACCTACAAAAAGCTCCCTGCCGGAGCAGGACATCCTGCCTATACCAGCACCACTTTTGAAAACAAGCTCTATCCTAAAGTCGATCTCTCTCACATTGCCCAGCATGTGCAAAATCCCGACCGTCACAATTGCGGCGTCTGCCATTTCGAAGGCGGCGGAGCCGATGCGGTAAAGCATGGCGACCTCGATAACTCACTGATCAAACCCGACAAAAGCGTCGATGTGCATATGGCAACCGGCAAGGGTGAGCTCGACATGACCTGCATCGACTGCCACAAAACCAAAGGACACCAGGTGCCGGGCAGCCGTTACGAACCTACGGCACGCGATATGCATGGTTTCGACTATCCCCTTCCCGATGACTACCCAACAACATGCATCTCCTGTCACGGTTTGAAACCGCATAAAAAGCTGAAAAAACTCAATGATCATATCGACAAGGTCGCCTGTCAAACCTGCCATATACCAACTATCGCAAAAAAAAGAGCGACAAAAATGTGGTGGGACTGGTCTCAAGCAGGCAAATTCGATAAAGAGGGAAAAGAGATTACCCGTGTGGACGCTTCCGGCATACCTCTCTATATCAGCAAAAAAGGGGAATTCAAATGGTCGAAAAATATTGAACCCGAATACCGTTGGTTCAATGGCAAAATGAATTACGTAACATTCCTGACAAAAATCAACGATTCGACCGTTGTCGCCATCAATCATCCTGATGGCCATCCGGGCGACACCCTTTCGAGAATCTGGCCATTCAAGGTTCACCGGGGAAAACAGCCCTACGATCCGGTGCTGAAACAATTTGTAAAACCACTGCTGTACGGAGAGAAAGGGTCGGGAGCCTACTGGTCTGACTTCAACTGGGGTACGGCAATACAGAAAGGTATGGAGTATGCAAACCTCAAGTACAGCGGAACGTATGGCTTTGTTGAAACGGAGATGTCCTGGCCCATTTCGCACATGGTATCTCCCAAAGAGGATGCAATGAGTTGCGCTGAATGCCATTCCCGGAACGGAAGGCTTGAAAAACTGGGTGGCTTCTACCTGCCGGGAAGAGATGCCAGCCCGTTTGTTGAAATTGCAGGCTTTGTTACCATTGCCGGCTCCCTTATCGGAGTGTTGATTCACGCCTTCATGAGATATGTTTCCCATAAAAAAACCAAGTCGGAAGGTGCATCATGAAAAAAATCTACCTTTATGCAAGATTTCAACGTTTCTGGCACTGGATGCAGGCGTTCATCATCTTCTCGCTCCTGATTACCGGTCTCGAAGTGCATGGACTCTTTAACCTCATGGGATACGAAACCGCATTCCACGTGCACAACCTCTTTGCCTGGGGCCTTGCAAGCTTTATCCTCCTGGCATTTTTCTGGTACATCACAACAGGTGATTTCCGCCAGTATCTGACCGAAGGAAACCTGCTTGAAAAAATAATGATGCAGGCTCGCTACTATCTGATCGGGATCTTCAAAAACGAACCGCATCCGTTCAAAAAAAATGAAATTTCACGGCTCAATCCGCTGCAGCGCATTACCTATCTGATGCTGACGCTCGTAGGATTACCGCTGCAGATCATTTTCGGGTTTGCCTACTACTACTTCAACGAACTTGTTGCAGCAGGCATGAACCCCGGCTGGATAGAGCCTATTGCCCTTATTCATACCTTTCTGGCATACATGCTTGTCGGGTTTGTCATCATGCATATCTATATGACCACAACAGGCCATACCCCGACATCCAACATCAAGGCAATGATCACGGGTTGGGAAGAAGTTGAAGAATGAAACAGCAGCCACGATTAATCATGCAAAGAAACCTGTAACGGAGGAGCTCCATGAAAAAAGTTATTTCAATTCTGGCCACAGCAGGCATAATCATTGCCAGCGCCATTCTCCAACCGGTATATGCTGCCGGGTTTGATCTGAAACTCCCGAATTTGTCAGGGATTATCCTTAATGGCGGAAATGAGGAGGAGACAACTGCTGATTCCGCTCCAAAGGGCTCTGGCGGAGAATCCGAAGGCCCTGCACCTAATTCCGGTGACGGTATCGCCGACGGAAGCGGCATGAGCGCTCCCAATGGGCCAAAAAAGTAACGTAACGCTCTCTGCGATTGCGTCAACTTCTGCAGATCACCATGAGTGAAAATGTTCCCCGTTCAGTTCAGTAACCATCACTGTCCTGAACGGGTGATAAATTCCTGCTCTCAGATGTATTTCACCAACAAATGTATTACACCAACAAAAACTACCCACCAGCTCTCCACGCAAGAATATAACCGCGTTTGCGCCTGTTGCCCGAGAGGGTTTCAGGGCAAGTTAAATCCAATGGTATCAAATACATCAAAAAGATAGACCCCGCGTCGCTGCTGAATGACATCAAAAATCTGACGGAGCCTGGCGATTGTTACCAAGCCTGTCTCGTTCCGGTTTATCCTTAAAAGTCGCGACATTCCATTGCACACCCTCAGAATCGTCGCTTATACCATCATACCCCTTAATGGCCTGCCGAAAACTCCCATAATCGTTTTAAATACGTCAGTTAAAAGACTTATTGAATAGTATGTATGCATGATCCTGATGCGTTCTTCACGATGAAGAAGCCTTATGTCCGGTAATAACGGCTCAACTCCCCCATTGCCTTACGGGTAAATGCATCGACATCCGAACCAGAAATCAGATCGATAATTTCAGACCATTGAATGACAGGGATCTCTTCAAGAGAAGAGGAGACATTGAGAACAGCGTTCACAAGCTTGCGATTCTGAAACCCTGGTATAAGCAGTTGCCATAACTCACTGATAAGCCGTTGCGTCTGGAACTGCTTGTATTCGACATCGGCCTTACATCCTTCGGCAGATTCAACTTTCGCCTCGATAACGAGCATCGATTCCGGAGAAATCAGCAGGATATCCGGTTTGGCGTTAAATGCCCATTTGACTTTTATCAACTCCTTCAACCCGGCTTCCTCCAAAGCTTTTTCGCTCCAGTGATTCGGATTCCAGAGCTTTTTGGATGAAGTCCAGAACAGATCATGCTTGTCGAGAACGTCTGCCGAAATGCTGTATTTCTGGAAAATCAATTCGAGCACAGCCCTTCTGCGGTTGTGCGTTTCCGGTGAATAGGCAACAGGATCTCCCAAATCACGCCAATAGTCACGAAGCGCAGCAGCTTCAACATAAACCTCAAGCTCGTCCGGATTCAAATGAACATTGCATTTTTTACTCACGAGTTCTGCAAACCCCTGCCGAACATGCTTAGACATCAGGAGAGCATGGCTGAGCAAAAAGCAAAAGAAACGCTCCTCCCTGTTAACCTCGGAATACGATTTTTCGCTGAACATAATGTTTGAAAAGTTAAGGTTTAATGATTTGTGAGCCCCTCTCGTTCCTGTATGCTTCTCGCAACATAAGGAATTACTTCTTTGTTTCTCTCGAAGAGATTCCTTTTTCAATACGCAGCACACCGTCGTCATGGAAGTGCAACGCATCTCACTTGATTCAAACAGGATCTTTCGTCGCCAACAAATATCCTCAAAACAGTGACCGTCTTTGCCAATACTGCCGGTGGAATGACAAGCTCGTCAGGGTCAATATGTTGAATAGTGACGAGAAGTGGATATACATTCACGTTGAAGTACAGGGTACAAAGCAAGCTGAGTTTGCCAAACGTATGTTTGTCTACAACTACCGGATTTTCGACCGATATGACCGGCCTGTCGCCAGTCTGGCCGTGCTGGCGGATACACACAAGCAGTGGAAACCAACCTCTTAGGGACTTGGTGTATACCGTAATCCCGTTTATCTTGTCTTCAAAAAGCAACCCATCATCCAGAGAACTTGCACATGAAGCCATCTACACTGAATCGCAACAACATAGCACCTGAAGTCGCAGAACTGATTGTTCGTCTGGTTTCCTCAATACCATGGCCAGCACGACGCCAAGCTATGGGAGATGTGGTGCTGACGATATTGAACGGTAAGCCTCGAGTAGCTGAAGATGAATTTGGCTGGAATCGTTCATCGGTAGCATTAGGCATCAAGGAATTTGAGAGTGGCATTGCCTGTATTAATGATTTGTCGGAACGACACAAACCAAAATTTGAAGAGAAAAATCCGAAGTTGCTCGAATCCATTCGAAAAATAATGGAGCCAT
>Ga0247841_10000233_pt1 | contig 151981 bp, 128 predicted proteins | sample LaCruzMarch2015__2_FD_192410 | JGI IMG/M metagenome (GOLD analysis project Ga0247841, IMG submission 192410) | Freshwater microbial communities from meromictic Lake La Cruz, Castile-La Mancha, Spain - LaCruzMarch2015_18m | ecosystem: Environmental > Aquatic > Freshwater > Lake | place: Spain... | reverse complement strand
GGCCCGGCCCAATAGCCGGTAGAACAGGTTCCGCTTCTCAGTCATCTCTTCGCTCCTCAGATTCGCTTCGCCCTTTCGGGCTCAAGGTAATTATACTACGGAGGAGGGGGGAATGCGCGAAATGAGAAGGGGACAAGGAAATTATCTACTTCATGAAAAACCCACAGAAAGAGTCGCCAATAATGGGAAGAGTGCGCTACACTGAGACGGAAAAAGACCATGGCTTAGCCACTGCGATTGAATAACATTGCGATAAGAAGAAGGCCTAGATAATCATGAAGAATATGAAACATGAAAAAGGCGAAAGTATCATCAATAACGGAAGGCAGGGGGTAATCCGTGCCGAGAGCGGTGACACACTGCTGCCGAAAGATCTCTTGCAGCAAGCACAGTTGGCAAGTGGAGATAGCTGGGATTCCCTCCAATTGGAATTGATGTCGTGGCCAGACTGGAAGATCCTCAGCGTTTTTGCTGACGCTCTGCACTGGGTGGATGAGCTTCGGGACGATGAGCTGCGTTATGCTGTCATCCAGATGATTGGCGGTGGGTTGTTGCAGGGCCGCGTCACGGTTTCGGACCTGGAGGGATTAATCTACATGAACCTTCGCAACTCACTGTTGAGACAGGTGATTTACCCCTCAGACGGCATCGCCAGAGCCTGATAAGTATGATGGGTTTATTTTCCGAGCGGATCCTTCAATGAGTATTTGGCTTCCGTTAGTAATTGGTGTTTTGACCCTGACAGGGGTGATGATTGTCTTGGGACTGCGCTGGCCAAAGCTAATCTCGGAAGAGAGCCGGGCACAAGCTTTACTGGACCGTGTTGGTAAATTGGAAGGAGAAGGTGACCTGAAGCAAGCCTCTTGGCTATGCTGCAAGTCCTTGGAAGAAGATCCGGGAAACATCCAGATCGGCGAACGGTTGTATGATTTGTATTGGCGGATCGGTATTGAGGCTCAGGGTAGAGGTGATTTTGCTGATGCGCAGCTCTACTTGGCTCTGATCCCGCCGGAGTTTTCCCTGTACCCCGAGGTCGAGAGCTTGCGGGAGAGGTTGGCCCAGAAAGAACCATCTTTGTTGGGCACGAGGGGAAATACGCTGCCACCAACTAATTTGGCTGGCTCCTTGCCAGAGGATATGCAATTGAACTTCCCTGACCAGAAGGAGGAGGGAACTCCGTCGCTGAAAAGGGAGAGCGATGAGCCGGCTTGAGGTAGTAGATACCGAACGCTGTACCGGCTGCCAACTTTGCATGTTCGCCTGTGCGCGCCGTCAAGGGATCGCCGGGTTGGATGCCTCCTGCATCGGCGTTCGCTCGGCTGGAGGAATGAGTCGAGGTTTTGTGGTGGTTGTCTGTCGAGCCTGTGCGGATCCCCCGTGCGCCCGGGTATGCCCTGTGGAGGCACTGGCTATTCGTCCGGAGGGAGGGATTCGCCTTTCCCGGGAGAAGTGCATCGGCTGCGGCAATTGCCGGCAAGCTTGCACGATCGGCTGCGTCTATTGGGACCGCGTCCAGGGCAAGCCCAACATCTGTATTTACTGTGGCTTCTGCGCAGGATTCTGCCCACACGGGGTGTTGCGATTGGAAAATAAAGGAGAGACCTGCAATGCGCTGTGATGACTCGCTGAGCAACGTCCTAACCATTGACCTGAGCCGGCGCAGTTCCACTTTGGAGCGACGCGAGGATCTCTTCGAGACTGGCTTGGGCGGCGCTGGAGTAGGCATCCGTTTGCTGGCAGAGAATGTCCCAACCGGGGCCGACCCCATGGGGCCGGAGAACGCCGTCGTCTTCACAGTGGGCCCCCTGACGGCACTCTACCCGATGGCCTCCAAGACCGTGGCCATGTTTAAGTCTCCTCATACGGGGAACTTGGGAGAGAGCCATGCCGGTGGGCGCAGCGCCATCGCCATTCGCTTGGCTGGTCTGGGCGCAATCGTCCTGAAGGGGACGAGTGCCACCCCGATTTACCTGGTGATCGAGGGGCACACCGTTCATTTCCGTGATGCCTCTGCTCTTTGGGGAATGGAGAACGCCAGCACTCCTGGCCGGGTGATCCGCGAGCGGGAAGGAGGGGCAGGCGTGCGGACCATTCTACGTATCGGCCGGGCTGGAGAGCGCCTGGTTTCCTATGCCACTGTCACCACCGAGACCTATCGCCACTTCGGACGTCTGGGCTTGGGGGCAGTATTCGGCGCCAAGAAAGTGAAGGGGTTACTGGTCGCAGGCGCCGACCGCATACCGGCTCCGGAGAGGAAGGTCTACCGTGCCCTTTACGATCGTCTCTACCGGGAAGCCACTCAATCACCCCTGATGCGTAAGTACCACGACTTGGGAACGGCGGGGAATGTTTTGCCGCTGAATGCTTTAGGAGCGCTGCCGGTGCGCAACCTGCAGGCCGGCTCTTTGGAGGGGGTCGAACGGATCTCCGGGGAAGGTTTGGCTGCCAACTTCTTGGGCAGGCGCTTGGCCTGCGCGCATTGCCCGGTGGCTTGCATCCACATCGCTGCCCTGCGCACGCCCTACCAGGACGAGCCCTACTTTTACAAGACGCAGATGATCTCCTACGACCATGAGCCGATCTATTCCCTGGCCTCTCTACTTGGCATCGTGGACCCGGCTGCTTTTCTCCGCCTCTTGAACCGAGTCGAGGGAATGGGAATGGACTGCATGAGCGCCGGGGTGATCCTGGCATGGGCGACAGAGGCGATGGAAAAAGGCTTGATCACGGAGAAGGATACCGGGGGTTTGCGCCTCGCCTGGGGAGATGGGGATGTCTACCAGGAGGCCGTTTGGCGGATTGTGGAAGACGGGGGAGACTTCTATCGGACTTTGGCCCAGGGTTTGGCGCACACGGTGACTCGATATGGAGGGGAAGACTTCGCCCTGGTTTTCGCTGGGAATGAGATGGCCGGTTACCACACTGGTCCCTTCACACACCTCGGGTTTCTCCTCGGCGCCCGCCACAGCCACCTGGACAATGCCGGTTACGCGCTGGACCAAAAAACAAAACCTGGCCAGCTGCCGACGCCTTCCGAGGCGATCCATACCCTCTTGCAGGAAGAGCGCTGGCGGCAGGTGCTCAGCTCTCTGGCCGTCTGCTTCTTTGCTCGCGGCCTCTACACGCCGGAGGTAGTTGCGGAGGCGCTGGATAGCGTCGGATTCCCCCTCAGCGTGGCGCAGTTGGAATCCCTCGGCGCAAGGACCTACGCCTTGAAATACGCTTTCAAATTGAGGGAAGGATTCCGCTTCGAGAACCTTCGCTTCCCTGAACGAATTCTGCAGACCCCAACCTTTCTCGGTCCTCTCTCTCTTCAATACTTGGAGCAAGCCGTGGCGGCAGCCAAGGCTGAGATCGAGGAAGCAGTGGCCGGGTTGACGCTTAGTTCCTAATAGATACTGACTTCAACAGCGAAGTTCTGCGCTTTGAGGGCATGACCGCCCCTGCGCATATCGCGGCTGCTGATTTGCATGGTCCCTACAGCTTTCTTGCCGCAGAGTTGTTCCATTTCATGCAAAACCCGATAGCCGGTATCGCTGGAGGCTGATCCATGCGCAGCGAAGAGGGCTACATCCTTCATTTTCTCCTTGTTCTCCAGTAGGAAAGTGCGGATTGCTGGAGCCATCTTCCCTGCCCAGACCGGACTCCCCACAATCACCAGATCATAGCAGGCAGGGTCGTGCCGGAGAGGGGCCAATTCAGTCAGTTTTCGGGTTTGCGCATCTCTCCCGCCATTCAACCAACCGATCAGCCCAGACCTCTTTTTCAAGTCCACCAGCTCTTCCTGGTCATAGGCACAACTGAGACTTGCGGAGATTTCGTCAGCAATCTTCCGCGTCGTCCCGCTGCGAGAGTAGAACAATAACAATGCTTTCACTTGGTGTACCCCCTCGTCTATATTCTGATTGATTCTAGCACCCAGCATCAGCGAAAGAGTGGAGAGATAAATCTTCCGTCAATCGGAGGACGCTATGTTACACTGCCTATATCTTAGGAAACAGTCGGTGGTGTTGATCCCCGCACTCTCCGGCTGAAGGAGGTTTCTCCATGAAAAAAACGCTCTTTCTTCCCCTCGCCTCGCCCCTGCACGAAAAGACGCTGGTCGAAGCCCTTCTGCGTCAGGTCCAGGAGGAACTGCAACCCCTCGCCGAGTCGTTGGATTTTCACCCCCTGGTTTCACAAAGAGAAGAGATCCCTGCTGCTACCCCCCTAACTGTCCTTTTCGCCATGACCGGGGGGATTGAGTCACTTGGGGTAGAGGTGAAAGCCGAGGAGGTTTATCTCCTCGTCCACCCGGCGATGAACTCCCTGCCTGCCGCCTTGGAGTTGCGCACTTGGTTTTCCAACCATGCCATCCAAGCGTCGATCCTTGACCTGGCCGACCTGAAAAAGAATCTTAGCGAACGGATCAAGGCCTGGGAAGTAGTGCAAGCCTTCCGTACCTCCCGTTTCGCCCTCATTGGCCGGCCATCGTCCTGGCTGGTATCTTCGATGACTTCACCGGGACAGATCCGGCAACGCTGGGGGATTGAGGTGGAGGAGTTCCCCATCGAAGAGCTGATCCACCGCTACCAAGAGCAAGGAGAAGCTTCCTTGGGTGATTGGTTGAAAGCGCCTGGAGAAGTCAGCGAACTCGACCGTACCGATGCGCTGCGCTTTTTCCAGTCAACGCTTGGCTTTCTGCGCGATCGTCCCTGCGACGGCATCTCCCTGGCTTGTTTCGATTTCCTGATGCAAACCGGGACTGCCGGGTGTCTGACCCTTGCCTCGCTTAACGACCTCGGCATGACTGCTGCCTGCGAAGGCGACTTGCCCTCGCTTCTTACCATGCGCCTGCTTTCCCTGGTCAGTGGCCACCCTACTTTTATGGCCAACCCTGCCTGGATCGAGGAAGATCGCATCCTCTTGGCGCACTGTACGGTGGCTCCTTCCCTGGTGGAGCATCTCTCTCTGCGCACTCATTTCGAGTCAGGCAAGAGCGTAGCCTTGGCCGGCGACTTTCCCCACGGAACCTACACGATCGCCAAGATCTCTCCCTCCTTGGAAGGAATCTTCTGCGCACCCGCCCAGTCCTTTCCCTGGGAGAGGCGTGAGAACCTTTGCCGGACCCAAGTGTATCTTCATCTGGAAGGTGCAAAACGTTTGAAAGAAGCACCGCTAGCCAATCACTTGGTGCTTGTTCCCGGCGACTGGTGCCGGCCGTTGCGTGAAGCAGCCGGGATCCTGGGGCTCGAAGTCTGGTCTTGAAGGAAAACCCACCCACGCATCAGGAAACAGCGGTCCTGGCGGTCCTGTGGGTCACCGCTTTGGCTTCCTTTGCCGTTCCCTTCATGGTCAGTGCGATCAACATTATCCTGCCGGCAATCAGCGCAGATTTCGGCGCACCGGCGGTCACGGTTACCTGGCTAGTGACCGCCTACCTGATCTGCACATCCGGATTAATGCTTCCCTGGGGACGGTTAGGGGATCTCTACGGACGAAAGCGGATCTTCTTGGCCGGGTTAGCGCTATTCGCCCTGGCCTCCCTGTTGGCGGCTTTGGCGCCGGCGATCGAGTGGCTGATCGCTTTCCGTGTTCTGCAGGGATTGGGCGGGGGGATGGCCTTCGGCACCAATATTGCTCTACTTATGGGTGCTTTTCCAGCAGGCCGGCGCGGGCAAGTGTTGGGGTGGAACATTAGTGCCACTTATCTGGGTCTCTCTCTTGGCCCCCCTTTGGCCGGTTTTCTCTCCAGCGCCTTTGGATGGCGCTCGGTCTTCCTTTTTTCCGCGGTGACCTCCCTGGCCGTCTGCGGTTATGGTTGGATGGCGCTTCGAGGGAAGGAGTGGAAGGGAGCTCAGGGACGTTTCGATCTTTTCGGGGCAATCCTCTTCGCTTGTGGAGTCACCCTCTTCATCTATGGGGTCAGCGCCGCCGGCGCCTCAGCCTGGAACTGGTTGTTGGCGGGGGCTGGGATCCTCGGCCTGGTTCTTTTCCTCCGCTGGGAGGGGAGTGCAAAAGACCCTCTGATCGAGGCACGAGTGTTCTTCCATAACGTGACTTTCCTTCTCTCCAGTTTGGCTGCTCTCATCCATTATGCCGCTACCTATGCGTTGGCGGTGGTCCTGGCTCTTTACCTTCAGATTGTGCAAGGCTTCCCGCCGCAATTGGCCGGGTTGGTGTTGCTGGTTCAGCCTTTGGTGCAAGCTTTGGTTTCTCCATTGGCCGGCCGCATCACCGACCGGGTAGAGCCTCGCTTGTTGGCTTCTTTGGGGATGGCTGGCACTTCACTGGGTCTCTTTTTCTTCATTTTTCTGGGACCAGCTACGCCTGTTGGTTGGATTGCCGCCAACCTGGTGATGATCGGGGTTGGCTATGCTCTTTTCTCTTCTCCCAACACCTATGCTGTCATGAGTTCAGTCCCCGTTGACCATTTTGGCGTCGCCTCGGCTGCATTGGCAGTGATGCGGTCCCTCGGGCAAGCGATGAGTATGGCTACCTTGGCTTTCCTCTTCACTCTCTTTATCGGCGGGCAGCAGTTTGGTCCCGAGGCGGCCCCTCAGTTCCTGACCGGCATCCGGGTCGGCTTCATTTTCTTCTTCGCCCTCTCGCTGCTGGGCATTTTTGCATCCCTGGCTCGTGGGCGAGTGCATTTGAAAAAGGCATAAAGGAGCACGATTAGTCGTAGAATGAACGGAAAAGGAGTAACAAAATGGAGATCATCAGCCTTTCCATCGAGAATCCTGAAGAGCTGAACTTGATTTTCGGTCAGGCTCATTTTATCAAAACAGTAGAGGATCTCTTTGAAATTCTTGCCGCCGGTAGTGCCGGGATCCACTTCGGGTTGGCCTTCTGCGAAGCCAGCGGGCCATGCCTGGTTCGCTGGGCTGGGAACGATCCGGAGCTGGTCGAGTTAGCCAAGAAAAATGCTCTTTCGCTCGCCTGCGGGCACACCTTCCTTATTTTCCTGCGAGATGCTTTTCCCATCCATGTGTTGAACGCGGTGAAAGGATGCCCGGAAGTTTGCTCCGTCTATTGTGCCACCTCCAACCCGATTCGGGTCATCGTCGCCGATGATGGAGCAGGGCGCGGCGTGCTGGGGGTGATCGACGGACAATCCAGCAAAAGGATGGAAGGCGAGGAGGAGATCCAAGATCGCAAAGCCCTGCTGCGTCGCTTTGGGTATAAGCTTTAGATGCGCAAGATCGACGAACGGATCCTCTATCAGGGTCATTGGCTTACGCTCAAGGAGGCGCGTTTCCAAACAGAAGATGGAAACGAGATTCGGTGGGAGTCGGTAGAACGAAGAGCGAGCCGAACGGTGCTAGTAGTGATCGCGCGCCTGACGCCCTCTGACCGGGTCGTCCTGATAAAGCAATATCGGCCGTCTGTTGAACGCTGGATCCTTGGCTTCCCGGCGGGCATCTGGGAGAGGGGTTCACTGGAGGACGCCGCCATGGCTGAATTGAAAGAGGAGACAGGCTACAAAGGTCGCGTGGTAGCCACCAGCATTCCCTTGAAGCTGAACTCGGGGATCATGAATGAAGATCTCTACGTGTTGGATCTTGAGATCGACGAGATGGATCCAATGAATCAGAATCCCCAGCAGGAACTGGAGTTGGAGGAGGAAATCCAGGTGGTGACGGTTGAAAGAACGCGGATCGCCCTCTACCTGGCGGAGGAAGCCGCTTGCGGCACACAGGTCGCTGCCGGACTATGGTATGCCTTCCGGTAAGAATCCCATCCACCGTGATGCAATCCCCAAGCCATCGGTGGATGACCAAAGCCTTTCCACCGATACAACTTGCCATGGAGAGCCGCAATCGAAAAAAGTCGCGCAGCAAGGGGCTTGACAGCTTGCCGCGCCGGGACTTTGTGTTACACTGTGGCCAGGAAAGCCAATAAAAAGGAAGGGAGGAAATGATGGAGGAAAAAGTACTGAAAGAAAAGATCCTGATCGTTGATGATGAACCGGATATCGTCAAGCTGCTCAGCGATTTTCTGGGTGGATTGGGGTATCAGATTTCTGCAGCCTATAACGGCAAAGAAGGCTTGGAGATCGCCCGCACAGATCCGCCTGATATGATTCTGTTGGACTATGTGATGCCCGAGATGGATGGTTACGCCTTTCTTGATGAGCTGCGACGGGATCCGCAATTACTGGCCATCCCAACGATCATGATCACTGTCAAGGATTCTTATGCAGACCAGATTTACGCAGCCGTCCATGCTACCCCGGACTACCTGGCCAAGCCTTTCTCCCTCAAGCAACTCGCGGAGATGGTGGTGAAGGTTTTTGCCCGACGAAAAATCGGAGAGAGCAAGCCAGCCTGACCTCCACCCCTCTTCATGAACTAATCGACCAGCTTTGCGCCATCAGGGATCAACAGTGGGTTGTTGCTTTCAGTGGGGGGCTGGACAGTTCCCTGGTTCTTTGGCTGACCGTACAAGCAAAGGGCACTAGTGGTGTGATTGCGGCTCATCTTGATTGGGGTCGTTATGCGTATTCCTCGGTGCGCGAGAAGGTGAAGTCATTCACCCTCGATCTTGGTTTGGAGCCATGCATCATCCCTTCTCAAGGTGAACTGGAGGCGGCGCTAAAAAGAGGTCCGGCGTGCAATCGTTGCACCCGTCAGGCCAAGCTTGGCAGATTGCGCAAACATTTCCCAGAAGCTCTGATTCTGACAGGAGCCAATCGATCGGATTCCTGGGGACAGCGCGGGGAACCTCTGCTGAATGGCATCTATGCCCCACTTTTCGCGCTGGAGAAAGCTGAAGTGCGCCTCTTGGCTGATCAAGCGGGAATACAGGTAATGCCGGTGGGGGAGAGTGACCGGCGTGAGGGCTGTAAAGCCAAACACCTGCTGAAGCCGTTGGTTACGCCGGATTTCCATGGAATTGCTGTGGCAGAGGCCAATGAGATGTTGCTGACATTCCTAAAGGAGCGATTGATCCACTGTCGATTGGCCAATGTGAAAATTCTAGGCCCATTGTCGGAGAATCTTGCTGTGGTCAACATCCTTCCAGAATTAAGCGAGAGAGAAGAGGAAGCGCTCCGCGTCGATTTTCAAGGAGCAGGTTTACCGATTCACTCCTTCCTATTTCCGCATAACCCGCTGACCCTGACCGTAGTCGCCAACCCCGCTTTGACAGGCGATCACCATGCGCGGACGGCGGTAGAAGATGGCATTTTTCGTCCCAGCTTTGCCGTTCCCTTGTTCTTTCGCTGGTTAAAAAGTGGAAACAAACGCTTGGGCAGTTTTCATGTAGTAGAGGTAGAAGAGAACCCAACTGGGTCCCTCCAGCCACATCTTCCCTTCATGACCTCTTCATCATCCCTTGATGCGATCAGCCTATAATCACATGTGATGGAAAAACTTAAAGTGCTTGTCGTTGAAGACGAGCGGAAAATACTGGAGCTGCTGCGCCTCTACCTGCAAAAGGAGGGGTATGAAGCCTATACGGCCACAGATGGGGAGATGGCGCTCAGTCTGTTTGCCCAGATCAAGCCGGATCTGGTGATCTTGGATTTGATGCTGCCCCGGGTAGACGGCTTGGAAGTTTGCCGCCGTCTGCGTCAAAGCTCGCAAGTTCCGTTGATTATGGTAACGGCCAAGGATGAAGAGGTGGACAAAATCATCGGATTGGGTTTGGGAGCGGATGATTACCTGACCAAACCTTTCTCGCCACGCGAGCTGATGGCTCGGGTGAAGGCTCTTTTGCGACGCAGCCGGCTTTGGTCCGCAACGCCGGAAGAAGAGATCGAAACGGGTCCTTTGCGCATGAGCGTGGCCCGGCGCGAAGTCTTCATCGGAGAAAAATCCGTCAACCTGACCGCGCTAGAGTTTGATTTGCTGGCATGCATGGCTCGCAGCCCGGGCCGTGTTTTTAGCCGTGACCAACTGCTGGGGTTGGTTTGGGGGGAGAATTACGTAGGCGACCCTCGGGTAGTGGATGTACACATCGGTAATTTGCGCAAAAAGGTACAGGCTGATAGCGGGATAACCTGGTTAATCCGCACGGTGCGAGACGTCGGCTACAAATTCCAAGCAGATGCCTAAAATCTCCAGCATCCGTTGGAAGTTGGGGCTTAGCGTGGGCCTTGTCATTCTTTTGACTGTAACCATCACCCTGGTTGTGCAACGCGTAGTGATCGAACCGCGCTGGGTCGACTTTGTAGAGGATTTCTCCCTCTCCAACCAGGGACCGGAAGCTGCCGCGGTGATCGCTCGGTACTTCGCTCAAGCCCGTACATTCTCTGAATTGCGCCAAGTTCTGGAGCAGATTTCCGACCTTTATAAGGCGAAGGTCTTCCTCACCGACCAAAACGGGGAGGTCCAGGTGCAGTCCCGAAACCCGGAAGGGCTCAGTCCGGTGGAAAGTCAAATCGATGCGGCTTTGGGTGGAACTACTGTTTATGGTCAGGTGCAGATGGATGGAGAGTGGTTGGCTGCTGTGACGACTCCTATCTATACAACGGATGGCCAACTGGCGGGAGCTGTCCAGATCATTCAAGAATCACATCCTCCCAACCCCCCCAACCGGCCATCCTTCCCTTTAACCAGCTCCTTGCTCTGGGGGGCTTTGGCCGCCTTCCTGGTTTCCTTGGGTATCGTCTACTTTCTTTCGCGCAGCATCACGTCTCCCATTTTAACCATTCGCAAGGCAGCTTTGCGCTTTTCCGGGGGAGATTTGAAAGCCCGGGTCGCTGCAGCAGGCAGCGATGAAATTGGTGAATTGGGCAAGACTTTCAACCAGATGGCTGAGAGCTTGGAACGAACTGAGAGCATGCGCCGGCAGTTGATGGCCAACATCTCCCATGAACTGCGCACCCCGTTGGCTACCATTCAAGGGTATGCGGAAGGGATGTTAGATGAAGTGGTCCCCACCGAACAGCGCCAGGAAGCTCTTCAAATAATCCTCAGCGAGTCGCAGCGTTTGGAGAAGATCGTCCGCTCAGTACTGGAGTTGTCCCGGCTGGAGACTGGGCAGATCTGCATGGAGAAGGTTTCCTTCGATCTGGAAGGAGAATTACAAGCCATCGAACGCCTCTTTCATCTCCATTATCAAGAGAAGGGCGTGAAATTGACAGTAATTCTACCAGCAACGACGATCGTGCTTCAGAACGACCCGGATCGCTTGCGGGAGTTGTTGGGGATCCTCCTGGAGAATGCGTTGCAATATACCCAGACAGATGGTGAAGTCCGCCTGGTCGCTAAGGAGATGGCGAGAGAAGTGCAGGTGAGTGTAACGGACGACGGCCCAGGAATTGCGGGAGAGGATTTGCCATTTATTTTGGTGCTATGGGCTTTTCTGTGGGTAGAGCTCCAGATGCCCGAGGAAGAAGAGGATGGCAATACGTAGATTCTCGAAACGGCGAAAGCCTCGAGCACAAGAGATGAGATGCTGGATGCGGCTGTTCAATCCTTCCGCACCGGCATTGGTGACACGATGCTTGAGGTAAGCCAGGATCCCCGGCAGGTGGTCGCGGAACCTATTCGCCACTTTGACCAGGAAGCGGTTCCCGGTCTGGATCGCAGCCTCGAACCAAGAGATGAAGAAAGCCTCTCCCTCCTCCACTGTCTTGCAAGAGAAGAGGCGACGGAAACTCTCTTTGAAGGACCATACGCGAGCCGTCTCCAGGTCCGCTTGGCGCAGCTCCTGGAAGATCTGCCGCTGTTTGGGGGTGAGGTTCGTTTCCTTCTTCAGCCAATAGTAACGAGTTCCCAAGAGAGGGTTATCTTTCCCTTTCCCCAAGGTGCGGCACTCCGCTCTCCTGGTTTGATCCACAGCCGCTCCCAGGTGCATGGCCAGGTGGAAGAGATCGTGCACCACATCGGCCTTGGGGAAGACCCTCCGGCAGGCGTTGAGGAAAGCTTGCCACATATCCATCGTCACCGAGCGGACACCCTTGCGCTGCTTGGGGCTCAAGCTATGCCGCAACAACCTCTCCGTATTCTTGCCGGTGCGACCCTCGGCGATCTCCAAGACGCAACCTTGGCGCTGATCTCCCAGCACGGTGATGTAGCTGTGCCCCCGCTGGACGGCCTTCTCATCGAGGGACAGCTGGGGCCGGGGCTCCTCGGCATCCCTGCGGCTGATGCCTCTTGTCACGGCCCGCTTCATCAGGTCGTGCACTTGTCCGGGAGAGAGACGGAGGATCTGGGCCGCTTTGTCCTGGACCTGGGTGGCCAGCAGGAGGTCAATGGCGAAGCGTTCGAAGAGGAGGGTGAAGCGAGAGTTTGCTGCGCTCCAGGAAGCTTCCACCGTCTTGGTCCCGTGTTGGGGACAGATCACCCGGGGCAGGGCGGCGATGAGCAGGGTCTTGTACTGGCAGGTGTCCAAGTGACGCCAGGTTCGTTCCTGGCGATGGTCGTAGAGGGGAGCGATGTCCTGGCAGACGGGGCAGCGCCAGAGAGAGGGATCGTCATGATGAGAGAGTTGGACGCGGACTTCTCCAGCTTCCAGGTCCAGTTCTACATGCTTTACATACCAGGGGGCTTCGATGCCCAGGATCTGACGGTAGAGGTCAATGTCTCGCATGGCGTAGAAGATAGGGGATTTGATGGTTACCCACAAGAAACCCGATAGAACCTTTATTTTTGATCGTTTCTACCGCGCCGATAAATCGCACACCCGTGAAACAGGGGGAGCCGGTTTGGGCCTGGCCATCGCCAAGGAACTGGCAAATGCCCTTGGAGCACGGTTGCAGGTGGAGAGCAACGAAGGAACCGGCAGCTGCTTTACACTGATTCTGCCCTTGGAGGGGAAACTGAATGCTGATTCCCGATGAAGCTGAAGCCCAACGGCTGATCGAGATCCTGATTCCTTGGTTGGATGTGGATAAGCCCACCGATCCCTGGATGTATTTCAAGGGTCGCGGCAAGGAGCCTCTCTCCAACAAGTTCAACGTCGTCATCTACAAAAATGGCAAGGGGCTATTCAAGGTGGTCACCACCGACGAAGTGACTTTGGAGCGGTTGGTGTCTGGATTGGATTGGTCGGAAGGCCGGCGCTACCGGGTGGATATCGATGATGCCGGCATCGGTTGCCCGGTGGGAGGCGTGTTGATCGGCGCTTTCGATCATGCCGGCAACCGTTTTCTTTACAGAGAAATCCCCCCCAGTGAATTCCAAACGCCACACTTTGAGACGCGTCACTATTTGGAAATAGCCCGAGATCTGGCCATGGGTATTCTCGCGGAACTGGCTTACCCTCCTCCCGAAACCGTAGTATTCCTTTGCACCGGGTACATTCATAGCATCACCAAAGAGAGTCTCCGCAATACCGGCTATGAAGTGCAAGTAACAGAAATTGGCCCTCCGCTGCAGGACTTGCTGGAAATGGCCCTAAAAGATGTGTTGAAGGAAGAGTATGGTTTTGGCGGCTTCTACGATCCCAAAGTCGATGACCCTCGACGTGGATTCGAACGGTCAATGGCCTGGCTGCGCCGCAAGCCGGACCGCTTGGCCATTGCCAAGACGGGATGGAAGATCTTCAGCCCTCCGGGTTGAAAGCTGACCAGAGTTTTTGGTAGCTGGCTTCGAGGTGTTCAGAGATCACCTTCACCTCAGCCAAAAGAGGCATGAAATTGGTATCCCCAACCCAGCGTGGCAGAATATGAAGATGCAAGTGGCTATCCAAGCCGGCTCCAGCAGCGTGTCCGAGGTTGATCCCAATGTTGAACCCCTGGGCCTTGAGTACACACCACAAAGCATGTAGAGAAAGATTGACGATCTCCCAATATTCCGACTGCTCGTCAGCTGAGAGCAAATCGGGGGTGGCGATGTGACGGTACGGAGCAATGAGGAGGTGTCCATTGTTGTAAGGGTAGGTATTCATCAACACCATCCAGGTTTTCCCGCGTTTTAGTACCAGATTGGCGTAGTCGTCGCCCGGGCAGGCCTTGGCACAGAGGAAACAACCATTTAGGGTGTTGGTGATATAGCGCATCCGCCAGGGAGCCCACAATTGTTTCATCTATCTTCTATCTCCGGATGGGAATTATACACTGCTGGAAGTGGCTGGCAATGAAACACCCACTCATTTTGGGAATTATCCGAGGCAGGAGAATTGCCAAATCTTATTAGGACTCCTTGGTGCGGTTGGGTGGAAGGGCTAGAAACTTAAGGCGAAACAGGTCAGGGTGTCCTTCACTCCTTCGATCTTCTGCAGGCGGGAAATCACCAGGGTGGCGATCTCTGCCGGATTCGGCGCTTCCAGCAAGGCGATGGCATCGAACGGGCCGGTGATGGCATTTACCTCGCGCACACCGCTGATTTGGCGCATTTCCTCGACCACCGTCTCGCTAGTCCCGATGATTACCTTGATCAGCACATATGCTTTCATTCTGCAACCCCCTTTTTCTATTCCACTGTTACCGATTTGGCCAGGTTGCGAGGTTGATCAATATCGCACCCTTTCTCCTTGGCCATATAATACGCAAAAAGCTGGAGCGGGATCATCGAAAGGAGCGGCCCCAACGGATCGAGAGTAGGGGGGAGGGCCCAGATCTCGTCGGCTTCCAACCCGTTTCCGTCGGGAAAAGAGAGGGCCAGCACTTCAGCGCCGCGAGCTTTGACTTCCTTTAGATTGGAAAGAGTCTTGGCGAAGAGGCTGCGTTGCGTAGCCAAGATACAGACCTGTTTCCCCTGAGTGACCAAGGCCAGCGGACCATGCTTCAATTCACCCGCAGCATAGGCTTCGCAGTGTACATAGGAGATCTCCTTCAGCTTGAGGGCCCCCTCCAAAGCGGAGGCGAAGTCCAAACCGCGTCCCAGGATAAAATAGTCGTCCAAAAAGCGCATTCGGTAAGCGTACTCCTGCACGGTCTTCTCCAACTCGGCAAGGACTCGCTCTGCCAAAAGCGGGATTCGTTCCAGCTCGCAGACCAGCTCCGGTTGGGGCTGACCTTTTAACTGGGAGAGCTTCACGGCTAGCAGGATCAGGGATAGGACTTGGGTGAGATATGCTTTTGTAGAGGCCACGGCGATCTCAGGGCCGGCCTTGGTGTAGAAGATGTGATCTGCCTCGCGGCAGATCGAGGATCCTTGCACGTTCGTGATAGCCAGGGTTGGAATCCCTTGTTCCTTGAAACACTTCAACGTCGCCAAAGTATCCATTGTCTCCCCAGACTGGCTGATGACCAGACCCAAAGATCCCTCCATGATGGGCATTCGCCGGTAGCGGAATTCGGAAGCGATCTCCACTTCCACCGGAAGACCGGCCAAACTCTCGATCAGGTATTTCCCGGCAATCCCAGCGTGGTAAGCGGTCCCGCACGCCGAGATGTAGAGCCGGCGGGCATTTGCCAACATGCTGTCGGGGAACTCTGGCAGGAGTACCATCGAGCGATCCCAGTCGATGTGGCCAGCCATCGTATCTCGCAAGGCTTGCGGCTGTTCATGAATCTCCTTGAGCATGTAATGCTCGTATCCACCCCGTTCGGCCATTTTGGCATCCCAGTCGATGGACAAAGGATCACGTTGAAGCGCTTTTCCCTCCAGGGTAAAGAGTTGGATCCCGGCTTCTTCAATGAGGGCAGCTTCATTGTTGTTCAAGATGAGAATATCGCGCGTGTAGGGGAGTAGGGCGGGAATGTCCGAGGCGAGAAAGTTCTCGCCTTTCCCTACACCCAAGACCAACGGGCTTTCTCGCCGGACAGCCACAATCTGGTTAGGGAATCGCTTGCAGACTACAGCCAAGGCGAAAGCTCCCTCCATCTGAGCAGAGGCAGCCAAGGTGGCTTCCAACAGGGTGCTTTGTTTCTTCAGGTGTTCCTCGATGAGATGGGGGATCACTTCGGTATCAGTTTCAGAGCGGAAGTGGTGCCCCAGGCTGAGCAACTCCGCCTTCAATTGCAGGAAATTCTCAATGATCCCGTTGTGGATCACCGCCAGGTTTCCATCACAATCCAGGTGAGGATGGGCGTTCAGATCAGTAGGAGCTCCGTGAGTCGCCCAACGGGTGTGTCCAATGCCGGTACGGCCATCCAGGTGAAGTCCCTGCAAGTCTTTCTCCAGGGCGTTGATCTTGCCCTGACGCTTAAAGAGGGAGAGGTCTTCTCCCAAAATAACGATGCCGGCTGAGTCGTAGCCTCGATACTCCAATGTCTTCAAGCCCTGGAGGATCAAAGGAAGCACTTCACGAGGGCCAACGTATCCAACGATACCGCACATAGTGCAGTCCCCCTTCTATATAATATTGAACTATTTCTCCCGAGCCGGGATTTGTCCTGACGGTTGCCCGACAGCTTTGTCCCGTTGCCTTGAGGGGTGGAGAGAGAACCCTAGAGGTATCCGCCGAATGCTTCGATAACCTCTTCCTCGTCGGCTGGATCACCAGCCCCGGCGCTTTTCGGAACGCCTCCTTTCCATCAATTTAACCGATTGTCCGCAGTTGCCGCGATTATGGATGTTCTTCCCTAGTTTGGCAATTCGTTTTATGATCGAAGAGGGAAGCCTCCGGTACCAGTAATTCCGAAGAAAACGAGTTGTTTACCATGATTCGCAATAAGATCCTGAGAAGCGCCTGGAGGAGATTTGACGTACCGGCCCATGTCCCGCAAAATTCCTGCTAGCAGCACCTGTTGGCTGCAGAAAAGAGTGGAACAATGGAGCGAAAATTCGGTGACCCGGACTTTCAGGCCTATTTTTCCCGTTTCTACTCTGAGTTCTCTGCGCTCTACGCGGAGTTCCAGGGGAAGAGCACGGTCTATGGTGATTTTTGGCAATTCGTCTTGGCTAAAGCCGCTCGTGAGATGGGTATTCTAGCTCCCGGCGAGGACCGGCGTTTGACGGACAGTGAAGTGCGAGACCTCTACAACCATGTTCTGGCTGCCATGCCGAAACAGGATGAATTGGCGCCTGTAGAGGAGCCTGAAGCCCAGTTGGAGGAGCCGATCCCGATGCCCCCGCCTCTGGCGCGCGATGGTGGACCGGGTAATGTTCCCAAGCCGGATTGGTTCACTGTAAACCTACCGGAGGAGAAACAGAAGCCTTGAAGGCCGTCCTCTTCGACTTGGACGGCACCTTGCTGGAGAATGAGATAGATCGTTTTATGCCGGCATACTTCCAACTGCTGGCTTCGCAGTTTGCGGTTCTTTGTCCACCGGAAAATTTGGTTCCCGCGCTGATTGAAGCCTCTGAAGCGATGGTCCGCCTGGAACATCCAGAGCGCAGCAACAAGGAAGTTTTCTGGCCGATCTTTCTGGAACGCACCGGGATGAATAGGGTAGAGGCGGAGATGCTCTCCGGCCGTTTCTACCTTGAGCATTTCCCCAAGTTGGCACATCTTACTCGACCGATTCGAGGGGTAAGAGCCCTTTTGAAGGATCTTCACCAAAACGGGTACACTCTGGTCTTGGCCACTAACCCGCTCTTTCCCGCACAAGCTATCTTGGAGCGGCTCCGCTGGGCCAGGGTGGCCGACATCGACTTTGCCCTGGTTACCAGCTATGAGAACATGCACGCCACCAAGCCCCACCGAGCCTATTACCAGGAGATCCTTCTGAAAATTGGGTTACCGGCCGAGGAAGCCATGATGGTGGGGAACAGCTTGGAGGATGACATGGCAGCGAAAAAAGTGGGATTGGCTACCTACTACGTCCATCCACCCCGCTCACCTGGGCCTTCCATTTTTTCTCCTCTGGTAGACAGGCAGGGTAGCTTATTACAATTGCGCTCTATCTTGTTGGATTGAATCCGGCTCTCCCTATTGTGGGTTTGTTCTTTCAGCTGTCTGGTCAGGTTGCTGGACCCTTCCTTTAGCTAGTAGTTTCTCGCGCCTGCCGCCGCCAGGCTATCCATTCCTTTAGCATTTCCAGAGGACGGGTGTTGAGGATATCGTCCTTGGTCAACCAAGCGCGGCGGGCCACGGGAACCCCATAACGTACATGGTTCAACTCCCCTGTGTTGTGGGCATCGCTGCAGATGGCCAAGGGGAGATGATAGGCCTCTTTAGCCTGGCGGGCATCGATGTCCCGCAAGTCCAAACGTTTTGGGTGGCTGTTGATCTCCAAGGCGGTTCGAGTGAGCGAGGCTGCTTGGAATAATGCAGCCCGGTCCAACGCATAGGGCTCCCGTTCTCCGATCAGCCGTCCGCTGGGGTGACTGATCAAGTCCACTTTGCCGCTTACTACCGCTTTGGACAGGCGGTCATTGGCTGTCCCCCCGGAGGACGCCAGGCCGGTGTGAATTCCCGCAACTACCCAGTCGAAGGCGTCCATCTGGGAAGATGGGAAATCGAGTGAACCATCCGCTAGAATATTGGCTTCCAGGCCGCACAGGATCGGGAAGCCGGTCTCCTGGGAGAGCGCCTCCAAGGCGGTTCGCTGGGCCTGAAAACGTTCCAGGGAAAGGCCGTGGGCAACTCCCAACACTTCTCCATGGTCAGTGAAGGCCAAGTATTGATAGCCCATCGAGCGAGCTTTTTCGACCATCGCCTGAGCTGGGTCCAGGCCGTCGCTCCAATCGCTGTGCAAGTGCAAGTCGCCCACCAGGTCCGCTTGCTCGATCAGCCTGGGGAGGCGCCTCCCCAGAGCAGCTTCCACCTCGCCCTGATCTTCCCGCAACTCGGGCGGAATCCAGGGAAGGCCGAGGGCGGCGTATACCTCATCCTCACTTTCCCCAGCAATGCTCTGGTCGTCCATAAGACGGAAAAGGCCATACTCGTTTAGCTTCAACCCGGCACGGATGGCCAGCTCGCGCAAGCGGACATTGTGCGCTTGCGAGCCGGTGAAATATTGAAGGGCAGCGCCGAAGCTCTGGGGAGAAACCACGCGCAGGTCTACCTGGAGATCATGCAAGACACGAACGCTGCTCTTGGTAGGGCCGCACAACAATACCTGCCGCACTTCAGGGAGATGAGTGAAAATCTCCATCACCTCTTCGGCTCTCTTCGGGTCTGTCGCGACCAGCACATCGAGATCGCCAATGGTCTCCTTCCAACGTCTCAGGCTGCCGCAAATTTCTGCCTTTTGGACGCCCGGAATGGCTTGGAGATGGACCAAGACCGTTTCTGCCAAAGGGCGGGCGATTCCCACAGGAGTACGCCCGCTGCGCTGGCGTACGGTTTGGATGCCCTGCAGGATGTGGCGGGCGGATTTCTCCCCCAAGTGCGGGAGTCTCTGCAGGCGGCCATCGAGGATAGCCTGTTCCAAGGAGTCCAGATCATAGACGCCCAGTTCCTGGAAGAGAACCGCAGCAAGCTTTGGACCAACTCCTGAGATTTCTTCCAGATCCAGCAGGGCTAGAGGAAATTGGGTAGTAAGTTCCTCGAGGAGGGTAGAATGACCTGCTTCCAGATACTCGCTGATGCATCGGGCCAAACTGATTCCCACACCGGGGATCTCGCGCAATCGCCCTTCCGCATGAAGTCCCTCAATCGGCTCGGGCCAGTTTTCGATACGCCGGGAAGCATCAGAGAATGCCTGGAACTTGAAGCGATTCTCTCCCTTGATCTCCATCAGGCGAGCAATCCGGTCCAGTAGTTGTGCCACCTCGGCGTTGCGCATCGCTCCATTATAGCGGCCTTCGACGGAAGAGGAACCAGCGGCTTGCTGCAGAGGCGGCCAAGATAGGTTTTGGTGTACTTGACGAATCTTGGTTCATCGCCTACTTTGGCCATGAACAGAAAGGGAGATACTATCTACCGTGTACCTTAGCGAACTACTAAACGCAGACATTTATAGCGAGAATCGGGAACTGATCGGCAAGGTTTCAGATTTGCTGATCAAATCCAACCGGCCCGCTCCGCAGATCTTGGCCTTGATCGCTAACAAGGATAAGGTACAGTTTTCCATTCCCTGGGAATGCGTCACTGCCGTGGAGAAGCGAGTATTTCGCTTGGGCTATACCATCCTCAGGCCATACCGCGAAGAAGAGAATCATATCCTGCTAGCCCGCGATGTCTTGGATAAACAGATCGTAGACCGCCAGGGGATGAAAGTCGTGCGGGTCAATGACCTGGTCCTCACCCAGAATAACGGTCAGTTGCTGGTCTGGGCAGTGGATGTAGGAGCACAGGGGATCGCTCGCCGTCTCTTCTTAAGCCGTGTATTGGACGTTCTTAGTAAAATTACGGGGCGCACCCTGGGGGCGCGGCAGATACCGTGGGAAATGGTGGAAACGTTGGGTCAGAGGGCCGACCCAATGAAACTGAAAGTCACCGTCGCCCACCTCAAGGAACTGCACCCGGCCGATTTGGCTGATATCGTGGAGGGCTTGGATCGAGCAGAGCGCACCGTATTGTTCTCCGCCCTGGACGACGAGACTGCCGCCGAGACGATCATGGAAGTAGACGAACCCGAGATGCAAGCGGAGATCCTCTCCAATCTGGAGACTGAGAAAGCCTCTGATATCTTCGAAGAAATGGCCCCCGATGACGCAGCCGATATCTTGGCCGATATGACCAAGGAGAAGCAAGCGGAGATTCTGGAAGCTATGGATCCTGAGGAAGCTGAAGATGTACGCGAGCTGTTGGCCTATCCCGAGGACTGCGCTGGTGGATTGATGACGACCGAGTACGTTGCTCTACTGGAGACGCTCACCGCCGAGGAAGCCATTGAGGAGCTGCGGTACAAAGCGCCGGAGGCTGAGACCATTTACTATCTTTACGTAACCGATACCGAAGAGCATCTGAAGGGTGTGCTCTCTTTACGCCAGTTAATCATTTCTCCCAAAGATTCGCTGATCGGAAGCATCTTGAATAAAAACATCGCAACGGTCACTGTCTTTGAAAGACAGGACCGGGTCGCTGAGCTGATTGATAGATACGGGTTGCTGGCGTTGCCGGTAGTTGATCAGGAGAATCGGCTGCAAGGGATTGTTACCGTCGATGATGTGATGGAATTGTTGATGGATGACAGAGCGCGTAAGCGCCGGATGGTCGGTTAAGGGATATACGCCCATTCATCTGGGCAGTGCCAGGAAGAAGCAGTCATGGTGCTGCGTGAACCTGGAATCAAGCTGAAAAGGGCGAAGGATGTGGGTGTTAGAAGGGCTGTGGGGAGTTTAACGGCCAGTAACGCAGAATCGCCCGCCCTTGAAGAGAAGAGACCGGAACCGGTCCAAAGGAACGGGAATCATAACTGTTCTCACGGTTGTCCCCCATCAGGAAGACAGTATCAGGCGGGATTAGCAGGTGAACCCAACGAATGGCTCGTGTTTCCCCCTTGACGTACGGTTCAAGCAGCTCTTGATTGTTGATGAATACTTTCCCATTGGCGATATCGAGCTGTTCGCCCGCCAGACCGATTACCCGCTTCACATAAGGAGTAGGGGAAGCAGGCGTGATGGGTGGCTCGAAAATAACGATCTCCCCGCGAACTGGTGTTCCCAGCGCATAGGCTAAACGGCTGACCAGGATGCGGTTGCCTTCCACCAAGGTAGGTTGCATGGAGCTGGAGAAGACCTCGTTGGTTCCCAACAGAAAGGTACTGACCAAAAATGCCAGCGCCCCGGCGATGAACAGAGTAGAAAGCCATCCGAACGCTTCGCGGATGAAGACCTTTGATCGGGCAAGATCTGGTTTCATGATTTCGTGATTGTACTCGATCATGCGGTTTCCAGAAAGCCTATCTTGACTATCACAGAAAGAGTGCTATGGCTCAAAACTAGGCATGCCTTCCTGGCCAGTATGGCCAGGAAGGCATGATCAAGAAAACTGAGGTGATGCAGAGAAAAGGCGCCTGGCTACTCGTACCCGAGCCAGTCCATGGCTGCCAAGGCGTAGATCTTCATCGCCGGTAGCAGTTCCTCCAAAGAGATGAAATAGATAATCTTGCTATCCTTTATTCTCAGGGTTGGGCAAGGCGCCAGAAATGGCCAAGCGAGCCTTTCGCTGTTCCAGCCTGGCTTGCGCCTGAGCTACTGTCAAGTCGTTTTCGAGCTGCCCACTAAGATCTCCCATGGCCATCTCAAATCTGGCATCGACTACATCCGCTCGTCGCTGGATTCGGTCTGACACATCGTCTATGGAGACGTTACTGCCTGTAGAAGCCATTTGGCCGGCTTGACGAATAGCTTCTACGGCGCTTTCCTTGGCTTTGGTTGCCATATCCATGGCTTCCAGACGCTGTACTTGTTGAGCTGTGCCCTCGTATCTGGTCCGGAGAGTCGATACGGCTTCAGCGATAGCTTGCGCTGCTTTTTTCCCGGCGGCTATCTCTTCTTCTTTGGTGCGCATCAGTTGTTCCAAACCTATCAATCTGGCTTCCAGCGGTGTAGCCAGATAGTCGTTATCCGGTTTGTTGTCGCTTAGGATGAAGTCGATGTTCTGGTTCAGCTCCTTGATTTGTGAGCCAATCTGGATGGCATCGCGCTGTACTGTCCTGACGTGTCCGGCTGCTGTAGCGGAAGCGTCCTCCAGATCCTCCAAAGCGTTCTCCAGATCTCGGAGATATTGCTTCACCGCTCCAATCGAGTTCAAATCAATGACTTTGTCCATTAATGAATGAGCCATGCTTAATGCCACAATCCGCGCCTTCTGAAACAGTCCTGACATCTCTTTCTCCTTTTCTTTTTTTCTTTTCTATCTTAAAGAAGTTTTACCGGTCTTCCTGGCATTTCTTGTTTTACCAACCTGTTGAACCGCCTCCTCCGTGACTTCCTCCCCCCCTGGAACCCCAGCTGGTAGAACCTCCTCCGCCCTGCCTTCCCATATTGCCCGAACCCGGACCGCTGCTTCGTCTGGAACCCCAAGGAGCGTTGTGCCCCGAGGAGCCCCCCATGGTGGGAAGGAGTATGGTCGTGATGATATCCGGCAAGTTCATATCTGGCATGTCTCGTGTTGTTTGATGTTCTTCCTGGCTGCTGGTCACATCACGCCGGGCCAGTGAATAGGCTTGATCTGCCGCAGATTCTGCTTTTGTGGCAAGTGAGATTTGAGAGTTTATGTCTGCCGCAGCGTCGGCTTGATGGAGGGCTTCCATCGCATGATTCAAGTTATTCCTGGCTTCGTTTTTCACTACTGCGGCATGATCTTCAAGATACTCCGAGGCCAGGGACACTTTGGCGCGTGCTTCTCTTCGGCTGGTGACAGCTTTGGCTCGCAGGCGTTCTACCGTTTCACGTTCGTCGCGCGCTTGAAGCAGAATCTTGTCCGCCGCTTCATTGGATTCACGCGCCAGCTTGTTTACCTTGAAATAATCCGGTTTCTCGTTTCCCAGTTCTGTCCTGGCGAGATCATTCTTCTTCTCCGCGGCGCGTAAATCGTCCTCCAGGCTCTCCCGGATATCTTCATCATACCGGTTGATATATTCCCAAGCTTTGGCGGCATCCGCCTGGGCTGCGTTGATTTCGTTTGGGGCGTTTTGCTGCTCTGCGGTTAGGCTCGCCTCAAGTTCAAAGATGGATTTCATCAAGGATTCAGCTTCCGTTAACCAGTTGTCGCCCTTCGCAACCAACTCAAGGGCTTGATGCCACTTCTGTTGTTCCATCCCAGAGGCTGAACGAGCCTCATCATGGGTATCCAGCGCCCAACTGATCCGGTTTTCTGCTTCTGTGCCATTGCCACGGACCGACTCCCAGGACGTTTCCGCATACCCTTGGAACAGTCTTTCGAAGATACCTTTGCTTCTATTCACGACCTCCTTGACCTGCTCAATCCGTGCCGCCAGCGCTGGGATTGCCGCCTCTGCCTGCTGTTTTTTCAGGGGCAGCTCCTCTGCTGCCTGAACTGCTTGCTTTATCTGTTCGGCGGCCAGGCTGATTCTTTTTGTCCCTTCCAAATATCGTTTCTGGGCAACCAGGGCTTTTGCCTGTTCCAGCGTATCGCGACCTTTGGAAAGAAGGTCAGCGGGATAAGAGGATGCGAATCCTGCTCTCTTTAGGTCGTCTAGTTTTAAGAGAGCTTCTTCTATGCCAGTGTTTACTTCAACGATCCTGCCCGGGAAACCATCGACTGCTTTTTGCACTTCCGCGATCTGCTCTTCTACGCCCTGGATCGATTCCCTGGCCTGGCGCAGATTTCCCAAAATCTTCTGGTACTCTGTATCAATCACTCCCAGTTGCGTTTCTCCCAGTTTTGGATTTTCGGGATCTCCAGCACTGTGTGCCAGCTCGCTATAAGTCTGAGCGCTACCATCAATAAACCTTTTGGCCTTTTCCAGACCGTCCCTGAGTGTTGCTGCCTCATCCGCAACTACCTTGCCTGCCGTCACATCGACCTTTATTTCGAGCATCTTTATCGTTTCATCCAATTCATTGATCCCAGAAGCCGCGCCTTGTTTGGCCAGCATCGCTTTCTGCCGAACGGCTAGCCTTCTGGCCTGGTTTCTGCGGTAGTTTAGAAAGAGCAGCGCTCCGATCACCAAGAGGACTGCCACGAGCAAGGCTATCGGCCACAGCGAAGACTCAGTCTCGCCAGGAGATCCCGTTTGAGATTGTCCGTGCCCTTGGATTAACCGGCCTATCTCTTCCAGTCCTTTGATTGTCCCGCCAGCAAAATCGCCTTTACTAAAAAGCGGGTTCATGATGTCGGTCTGTATGCGCATCCAGTTGTCGCCGAGTATGTCTTCCCAATAGGCGCCGTAATACAACCCTGTTTGCCGTTCTTGCAGCGAGCTGATAAGGACAATCAAGTTATTCTTGCGGAAACCATCTTGATCTACCCAAGAAGGGCTCTGTTTTTCCAGTTGTCTTTCATACTGGTCCAAATTGCCGGCTGCCCCATAAGTCAATATTGTTCGTACGCGGACATCCACTCCCTGGCTGGCTAGCTTGCCAGCAGCCGCCTCAACATCGCCGAGACGATCCCCGAAAAGTCCGGCGCCATCGATCACTGGCAATTGATCGGAACTCTGGGCCAACCCGATTGTGGGAATGGATTCAAAAACAACGATAGCCATAATGCAGATCAGAATATATCTAATATTTCGCATCGTCACCTTCTTAAAAATCCTCACGTTCGATTTTTTCTTCTCTTAGGATTCCGATACCATTATCTTACCGAAAATTGGCTGGTCTCATTTATAAAGAGATCGACTGGATATGGATCATTTGGAATTGGCGCGCCCGACAGGATTCGAACCTGCAACCTACGGCTCCGGAGGCCGTCGCTCTATCCGTTGAGCCACGGGCGCGGCTGCGCTATTCTAACAGAAAAGAAGAGGAGACTGAGGATGCGGAATCAACTGTGGGCAGTGATTTTATTGGTTTTGTTGCTGGTCTCCCCTTTTTTCGCGGGCTGCGCACGGGGCCAACCTGTCACCTTGAATCCCATCGAACCCAGCGCTTCTCAAACAGGTGAACAACCTGCAGTTGGCACTGGTCCCCAGAAAGGACTGCTAGCTCCGGATTTTACCGGCACCGGCATGCAGGGAGAGCGGATCTCGTTGAGCGATCTGCTTGGGGGAAAGGTTTTGATCAATTTCTGGGCCATCTGGTGCGGACCCTGTATCGGGGAGATCCCTGAATTGAATGCTTTCTATTCAAGCAATCAGAATAGGGTGACTGTCTTCAGCGTGGAAGTGGACGGCGTCCGCAACGAGGTAGAGGCTTTCCTTCAAGAAACCCCGCTGTCCTATCCGGTGATTCTCGATGGCGAGAAGGGTTCCCCGATCTCCGATCTCTACCAAATCAACTCCATCCCATGCACTTTCCTCATCGACGAACAGGGTCTGATCGTGGAACGTATCATCGGTTCCACGACCAAGAGCAAACTGGAGGCACTCCTGAAGTAAGGCAGGCGTAAAAACACCAAAACATGAAAAGGCTGCGGGTGTCCGCAGCCTTTTTCTCGAGACTGGATGAAGGTGAAGGTTAGTTGTTCTTAACTACGGCCTTCTTGAGGAATGACTGGATCAGTTCCACCGCTTGGGCAAATTCGGCCTGTTTCTTCACCGGGCAGATGAGCAGGATATCTTTGGGCTTCTCCCCGCCCAGGGAGATAGTCAGATTCCCATACTTGTCCAACGCAGCGTTGGTCACTTCGGAATAGATGTAGGTAAAGGACTTTGTTCCGCTGCAGTGCAGGATGCGGCAGTCGGTCAGGACCAAGGTGTCTTCGACGGCAACCAATTGCACCAGGACGCGTTCCCCATCTACCAGTTGCTTGTTGATTTCCTCTTGCGCTTTGGCGACCGGTTTCTCCACCAAGGTGGCATATTCCTCTTCCAGCCGGCTATAACCGCGCCGAACCTCGGTGTCGCAACGGGGACATGCCAATAGGTTCACGTCGAACTTCTCGTCGCAACGCAGATTTGGGCAGTACTGCCAGGCTTTTTTCTCGCATGAGGGGCAGAGCGGGGTGTGACGGCTGATTTTGCTGCCACAATGGGGGCAGTTCAGCAGTTCTACCTTCTGGAAGTCAGCCCCATCCTCCGAGATGACTAGCTCTACACCGCAATAAGGACAGGCACGAACCTCAGGTTTGAGAGGGGCTCCGCAATTGGGGCATTTGATCGCCCCGCAATTGGGGCACCGTTCCACTTTAGTCATTGTTTCCTCCGAAAGATTACTTTAGCTGGACTAGTTTACCATCAACGCCGTCCAGCCACACATGCCCGGGAATTTCCAGCGAAGGGAAGGCACGGCGGCCCTTCTCGCTCACTAAGACCAAGCAAGTAGCTCCTTCCCGTTGCCACTTTTTCAGGATGGCGGGCGTCAAGTCAGAAGGAGCCACCCGCCAGGCTTTGCGCTCACCGTAATAGAAATAAATGGGGTTCAATTGGTCAGTTATCAGCAGGTCATCCGGTTCGGTGTAGGTTTGAATCAGTTGGCCCAGACGGAGCGGGGCAGGATCTACTTGCCAAAAGTGGCCCACCCCAGCAAGGCCGCCAATAGAAATGGCCACAGCCAGGCCCACCGTCAATCCAGTTCCAAGAGGTTCCAAAGAAAAGTTGCCCACCTTCGCCCGGCTGATGGCGGCCAACCCCCACCCAAGGGTCAAGGCGAAGACCGGGACCAGCAATAAGTGGTAGTAGTCGTGTTCGTATTGGATGGGCAGGCTGACAAAGATGAATAGCATCAAGCAACCCAGGGTAGCGGAGGCAAGGTAGCGAGCATGCCGGGAGAAGAGGGCAGTCAGGGTGAATAGGAAAAAGAGAATCAAGCCGGGCCAGGAACAAACGCGCTCAGCCAAGCGGGCAGGGAGAAAAGCCCAGAAAGCGGGAGAAAAGAACGTTTCCAGGAAAGTTGGCAGCATTCGTTTCTCCAGGAGCCCGGTGAGGAAATGCTGGTTGGCTTGCAAGTTGGCCCATTGATAGTAAAGGAGCGCGGGGAGCAATCCAGCGACAGTGATCAGCCAAAGGCGCCCATCTAGAAAACCCCGCCACCCCTTACGGCTGACCAATAGGACTACAAAAGCCAGCCCAAAAAAAAGAAAGTTCGGTTTCGACAAGGTTGCCGCCAAGAGGGAGAAAGCAGCCCAGGCGGCATTGCCATTCCCACCCTCGTCCAGGTAGCGAACGAATGCGTCCAAGGCCATCAGGCTGAAAGCCAGCAAGACCGGCTCGGGCATCACTGTGCGGTTGTAGAAGATGTTGAACGGGGTGATGGCATAAACCAAACCGGCAATGATCGCTGCACGGACGCCTAACGTGCGCACTGCGAGGCGCCAGAGGAAGAAAAGGGAGAGTGCGGAGAAAGCCAAGGCTACCAGGCGGGCGCTCCAGTCAGCCACCCCGAAGATCTTCCAGACAAAAGCCAGGACTATTGGTAAAAAAGGAAACTCCAGTTGAGAAGTGTTCGGTCCTGGCCCATCGTAGTCCAGTTGAGGGAGGAAGGAGAAATTTTGTAGCAGGTTGCGTGCCATTGCCGCGGTATCCGCTTGCCGCCAGGAAGCTTGTTCACTGAGTGGATTGCCCAGCCCCACCAGGCGAAGAGCGATAAAGAGGATCAACAATATCCAGAAGGCGGTTTTTCGCACGGCCTTGATTGTAGGAGAAGCCCTGCCCTTCCACCAATTGACAGGGAAAAGCTTTCGCGATTGACTAATGGGCATGTCTGAAACTGGATGGGTAGTGATCCCCTGCTACAACGAAGAGGGGAACATGGCGCCCTTGCTGGAAAAGTTGGAGGAAGTATTTACGGACCAGGGCTTGGCCGGTTGGCGCATTCTCTGCGTGAATGACGGCAGCCGCGATGACACCAAGCGCGAGATCGAGGTCGAGCAGGGCCGTTTCGAGAACATCGTCCGCGTTGATCATGCAAAGAACCGCGGCTTTGCTCAAGCCATCCGTACCGCTGTGCAATTCCTCCTTCAGCAGACGCTGGATTTCGCTATTTTTATGGACGCTGATTTTACCCACGACCCCGAGCACTTGCCACGTTTCCGACTTGCTTTCGCCAGTGGCGCCGAGGTCGTAATTGGTTCGCGCTACGTCGCCCACGGGGGGATGGTCAACGTCGCGCTCTGGCGCCGAGTTCTCTCTCGAGCCGGCAATCTTTTCGGGAGGATGATGGGGTTGCCGGTGCGCGACGCTACTTCTGGCTATCGCGGTTTTAGCCGCCGTGGGCTGGAAGTAATCGCTGCAACCAAGGAAGAGGACTTCTCCATTCAACTGGAGGAAGTTTTGCTCTGCAAGCGGGCCAAGTTACGTTTTGCCGAGGTCCCCATTACTCTTAAAGTACGCGAAGTGGGGATCTCCAAATTCAGCTATTCCTTCGCCCTCTTTCGACGCTATGGATCGCTCTTGCTGCGTAACCTAAGGGGGTAATAGTGCGGGCTTCAAACCTACCCTTGCGAGGAAAGAGGGAGGGTTGAAAATCCACCCCTACGAGGAGAGTCGAGATAAAAGCGTCACTTTCAAACCTTCCATCAAGAGCCCGCTGACCAAAAGAATCGCTGCCACAATTCCCCAATCCAGCCAACCCAGAGGGACGGTAGAGAAGGCGCTTTGCAGGGGTGGGAAGTAGATCAAGACCAATTGCAGAAGGAAAGAGAGCAAGCAAGCCCAGAGCAGGTAACGATTCTCAAAAAGCTTCATTTTCCAGGTAGGTATTCGCTCGGAACGAGAGAGAAAACCGAAGAGAAGTTCCAAGGAGACGATGGTGGTGAAGGCCATGGTCTCCGCTTTGCCCACTCCGGCCTGGGTTCCCCAGAAGAAAGCGATCAAGGCGCCAGCAGCCATGATCGCTGCTGACAGACCGATGCGCAGAAAAAGGGGACGGGTGAAGATGCCTTGTTTTCGGGAGCGAGGGGGGCGGCCCATGACATCCTTCTCGGGCGGGTCCATTCCCAGAGCTAGTGCAGGGAAACCATCTGTGACCAGGTTCATCCAGAGGATCTGTGGAGCAGTCAACAAGGGACCCATCTTGGGGAAGAGGAGGAAACCCAGAAACACCGCCAGCACTTCAGCCATATTGCAGGAAAGGAGAAAAGCCAGGAATTTCTTGATGTTGGTGAAGATGGTACGCCCTTCCTCAACGGCAGAGACGATGGTGGCGAAATTGTCATCGGTGAGGATCATGTCAGCCGTCTCTTTAGTGACGTCAGTGCCGGTGATCCCCATCGCTACCCCGATGTCTGCGCGCTTCAGGGCAGGGGCGTCATTAACTCCATCACCCGTCATGGCCACTACATGGCCCAGCTTCTGGTAGGTCTCCATGATGCGGACTTTGTCCTCCGGAGAGACGCGCGCGTAGACGGAGAGATGGGGAGCCCTCTTGGCCAATTCTTCATCGGTGAGTGCTGCTAGCTCGGCTCCGGTGAGAGCTTGATGCTCTCCCTCCAGGAGGCGCAACTGACCCCCGATGGCGGTGGCTGTCAAGAGATGATCCCCAGTGATCATGACTGGTTTGATCCCGGCTCGGCGACAAGTCTCGATAGCCTCGCGAGCTTCACTGCGGGCGGGGTCGCGCATGGCCACCAAACCGTAAAAAACCAGGTTATCCTCCAATGTCTTCGGTTCCGGCGAAAAATGAGGCGGTAGCGTTTTTCCAGCGATAGCCAGCACGCGCAATCCCTCCCGCGCGTATTCCTCGTTGCGCGTTTGTATGGCTTGCCGCATGGTAGATCGCAGAGGCAGCGATTGGCCATCCTCCCACACCGCAGTACAGAGATCCAAGAGGATATCCGGCGCACCTTTGGAGAACACCTCGATCGCCTCTGGGAAAGCGAAGGCGGTGGTCATTCGCTTGCGATCGCTGGAGAAGGGAACCTCGGCGATTCGCTGGGTTTCAGTCTTGATATCTTCTTTCCAGATCCCGCTTTTAGCCGCAAGAACGATCAAGGCAGCCTCAGTGGGATCTCCATGGATTTCCCACTGTTCTTCCTTTTGGGTGAGGGAGGCGTCCGTATTCATCGTGGCTGCCAGCAGCAATTTTGTAAGACTGGGGGGGAGAGTCTCCACCGGGCGATCATCCAGGTGGATCTTACCTTTCGGCTGGTATCCTGTCCCTGAGACCTCATAGGCGCCAGAGGGGGTGAAGATCCGCTCCACCATCATCTCGTTCAAGGTAAGAGTGCCGGTCTTGTCGGAACAGATCACCGAGGTCGAGCCCAATGTTTCCACCGCAGGCAGGTGGCGGATGATAGCCCCGCGTTTGGCCATGCGTTGCGTGCCCAAAGCCAGAACGATGGTTACGATGGCCGGCAATCCCTCTGGGATGGCTGCCACGGCCAGGCTGACGGCGAGTAGAAACATTGCCAAAAGAGGGGTTCCCTGCAGCCAACCGGTAAGGAAGACGACCAGGCACACCAAGCCCACCAATAGAGCGAGGATCTTACCCACCTGCTCCAGATTGCGTTGGAGAGGGGTGATCTCTGTCTTTCCCTCCTCCAAGAGTCGGGCGATGCGCCCGATCTCAGTTTCCATTCCAGTAGCGACTACGACTGCGGTCCCTCGCCCATAGGTAATCGCAGTCCCCGTGTAGATGATGTTGCGGCGTTCAGCCAAAGCCGTCTGGGCTGGATAGAGAGCCAAATCTTTCTCCACCGGCACTGATTCCCCGGTCAGTGCTGCCTCATCGACCTGCAGGTTGGCTGCCTCAAGGAGACGAGCATCGGCTGGAACTTTGCTGCCCGCAGCCACCAGGATCAGATCTCCAGGCACCAACAAGCGGGTTGGAACTTCCTCCACCTGACCGTTTCGCACGACCTGAGCAAAGGGAAGAGACATCCGCTTGAGGGCGGCTAGGGCTTGCTCAGCTCGTGCCTCTTGGGTTAATCCCAAGATCGCATTAAGGATCACAATGGCCCCGATCACCGCTGCGTCCACCCATTCCCCAAGGAAGAGGGAAATGGCGATAGCGGCCAGCAGAATCAGCACGAGGAGGCTTTTGAATTGTGCCAAGAAGCGCACCAGGAAGGTTGGCTTGGGTTTTTCCTGAAGCTCGTTGGGGCCGTAGTGCGAGAGGCGCGTTGCCGCTTCCTCGCTGGAGAGACCAGCAATGGTGGTGGTCAAATTCAGCAAGAGCTGATCCTGGGGGATTGCATGCCACAGAACTCCCTGCCGGGAGCTATCATGCTGCCGGGGGCTATCATGCTGCTGCAAGCTAGTCAATTTAGTTTTCATACCCTCCTATAAGGAAGTTTAATGGGTTCACCGGAATCGTTCCCAGTCGAGCTTCCCAGTGCAGGTGCGGCCCAGTCGAAGCACCGGTGGAGCCAACAGCTGCGATCACCTGGTCTTTCTCCACACGGTCGCCGACAGCGACATTGAAAGCGACCAAGTGGCAATAAAGCGTGAAGAGACCCCCACCGTGGCTCAGGACTATGGTGTTTCCACGTGAAGAGAGCATTTCCGCCAGGACCACTTCCCCGGCGGCGGCGGCGTGTACCCCCTCACCCAGCTCTCCTCCCAGATCTACCCCCCAATGTCTTCCGTCACCCCATCCGACGTAGGTGCGCAGGGCTCCATAAGTGTCCCAAATAGTCCCATTGACTGGCATTTGGAAGGGCAACCGGGGACTGGCGGTGGAGGTATGAGAGAGTGCTTCTTCAATGAGTTTTCTCTCCCAGAGCAAGCTGGCCTCGTCCATCGTTTCTTGCGCTTCTGGCGGAAGCTCAATGATTTCGGTGGGGACCGCCATGGGAGCTACCATTATAGTTGCCTCCAAGCGGTAGGAGGAGGACAGGCTGGAGGAGAGCAGAGTCAAGAGTATCGGACCGGGCTCCTCATCTATGGCGATGGGGATCACTGCCATTGAACCAGAAAAGGGGATATCATCCCCTCCCCAGAGGAGGGTGCTGGCGAAATCGCTGGGGGTGGAGACACGCACCAGCAGATGCCCTCCCTGGAGGACCCTCCCGGGTGTGACTTCCACCTGCAGCAAGCCGAAGGGAGATTGCACTGCGCTGGTCTGGGTGTCGCGCCCCATCACCCGAGCCAGGACAGTGCAACCCTCAGCGCGCGTTAAAAGGTCAGCGGGATAAAAAAGGCCATCCGGTTGTCCTTGGAGGACTCCCAACTGATGGAGCAATTCCACCGCTTCAGAATCCATTGTGTCCAAAGTTACATCCGGAAAGCTGAGGCCGCTGGCCAGGATCATCTCCGGGAAAAAAGCACGCCTTGCGATAGTGGCCAACAATTCACGAGAGACAGGCGCTTCTGCTGAATCTATACCCTCCGGCAGCCAACCGAGCTCCTCCGCCTTGGACATGTAAGGGGTAGCCCACTGAGGCCCTGAAGTGGGGGAGGGCACTGCCTGGCCGGAAGCCAGGCAGGTCATCTTCACCAACTGACCCAGCAAGAGGGGTGCGTCAGGGAGGAAGGCACCGTCGGGAAATCCTTGGATTGCTCCTGTTTGAACCAGAGCAAGTACCGATTGGCGAGCCCAGTGGCCGTTCAGGTCAGGAAAAGAGGAAGGTTCACTGCAAGCTCCTCTTGCTGGAAAGCTAAGAGTTAACGAGAGAAGAGCAAAGAAGACGATCAGGATGCGCATCATAGTCAGGATCATACCATTCCCTCACGGTCCTCCGGGTGAGGCCCTCCAGAAGGATCGGATAGGTACCAAAATGAAGAGAGCACTCCTGAGAACAGCTGAAAAGAATCGAGGTCAAGAATGAAGTCTGCGAGCTAAAGTCTATCATGAGAATTCTGGTCTCACTGAAAATTTGACTCATCATGACCTCCAATCACAATGTTGGTGTTCGATCGGTGCTTTCTTCTATCGATATAGGGTTCTCAATCACGATTTCTCATCAGCAATACTTTATTGACAAAGTGTGATTGAGTAATCCCGAGTAAAATCGTTGCGTATCTCAAGGTTACTTCTTTATACTTAACATTCAGATGAATAGGAATCTGCCCATCGTAGTGGAGAGTTCGGGAGTGATGAGGTCGAGAATAACCTAATAGGCTGCCACGGAGTGGTTTGCCGTGATTCTTCTCGACCGAACGATATCCAGATTATTATCGCCCAATAGTTTTCTGAACTGTTTTCTGAACTGAGGTGATGCCGGTGAAAAGATAACGGTTGAATGATCCAAAAGGTGATTAAAACTTCAAAACTAGTCAAGGAGGAACTGCAAATTCATGTCTCAATACTATGAGTACGAGTTGGGGAAGGCTAGCAAGATTCTGATCGAGGAACTGTTCAAGGCAAAACCAGGGGAAACCTTCGTAATCACGGCCGACACCGAAAGCGACCATCGCGTGGTGGATGCAACAGCGAGTGCTGTATTTGCTGCCGGTGCCAAACCGATGGTTATTTGGGTTGCTTCTCCTTTAGGTGTGGGTAAAGCAGCCGACCCCTACCTGCCGCTAGAAGCCCTTACTGCGGCACTTTGCAAAGCGGATGCCTGGATTGAATATAACAACGAATGGCTTCTGTACTCCACGCCCTATGACATCGCTTTTGTTCAGAATCCCAAACTCCGTCATCAGTGTCTGGTGGGGATGAACGTGAACATGATGGTCCGTTGCATCGGACGCGTAGATTATCCAGTATTGGCTAAGTTCATGCAGAAGATCACCGATCAGACACTAGCCGCTAAACATGTTCGCATCACTACCCCTGCTGGTGAAGACGTCGAGTTCGACAACTTTCCGGGACGAAACCCGATCATGGAGCTTGGATACGCCGACACACCCGGTTCGCACATGATGGCTGGCCAGATCGGATGGTCGCCTGATTTGGATTCCATCAACGGGACAATCGTCTTCGATGGTTCGTTGGTTCCACCTTGTGTGGGGATTCTCAAGGAACCCGTTCGCTTGACTATCAAGAACGGCGATGTAGTCAAGATCGACGGAGGCAGCGAGGCCACCGAGTATGAGAGATGGCTGAAGAGTTTCAATCATCCTCGCATGCTCAAGCTGGCCCATGTTTGTTACGGCTTTAATCCCGGTGCACGGTTGACTGGAGATATCCTGGAAGACGAGCGGGTTTGGGGCGGTACCGAATGGGGTCTCGGCAATGTCGGGGCGATCTTGATACCTGGGGGCATTCCAGCACCTTCTCATTCCGATGGGATCTGCTTAAACAGTTCGGTTTGGTTGGACGGCGTTCAGATCATGGATAAGGGTGTCATGATTGATCCTGAATTAAAACGGCTGACCATAGATCTAGGTCATTAAGAAGGGTTCTACGTCGCATCTTTACGGATATGAGTTAAGCAAAGCAGGAGATACCCTGTGCGGGAACTCTTTGCCTTAAAACCTGATGAAACGATCATCATTACCGCTGATGCTGAAAGTGATCATCGAGTCATCAATTCAACTGCTCATGCCGCTTTTGCCTGCGGTGCAAAGCCAGCGGTTATATGGTGGGGTTCCCCCAGAGTGTCGGTCAAGTGGTGGACTCGATGCTTCCCGTCTGACCTTTGGCAACAGCACTTATGGCGGCGGATGCTGTGGTCAAGTTTAGAAAGGTGCTTCTTTGATCCACTCCCTCTGATATCGCAATGGCTGAGAATAGAAGGCTGCGCGATTTCTGTTTGGCCTGCATGGATGTCGATATGATGATCCGTGTCCTGGGAAGAGTAAACCGCACTATCCTCAAGAAATTCCAGCAAAGCTTCAGCGACATGACCGCCAAGGCCAAACATGTTCGCATGACAACGCCACCGGGAGAAGACGTCGAGTTCGATTATGACTTACGTCAGCCGATCACCTGCGATACCGGATACACCTGGTCCGATGTGATGGCAAGGCAACCCGGCTGGGTTCCTGATGTCGACTCAATCAACGGGACGATCGCCTTCAACAGTTCCCTCTTTCCTCGCTTTCCGGGTGTGCTTTCCCAAACAGTGAAACGTAGCATCGAAAAAAGGGCAACTGTTGGCTTGGAGGGAGGAAAGAAGCGTTCGAGGACGAGGTTTGGCTGAAGAGCTTCAATCATCCCCAGATGTAAAAGCTGGTTCACTTATCTTGCGGGATCAATCCGGGAGCCCGACTGGTTGGAAACGTCCAGTTCTTATTCATAGTCCCCTTGCCTGGAAGCTCGGTTATTTCCTCATTAAACCCATAGTCGGCTCCAGCTCTACGTACGAATCGCGGAGCCGACTATGGGACTTTCTCACAGACCTTTTTGGAGGCCAAGTGTCAGTTTCTTTTACCAATTGGTTCAATGTTGTCCTCCCAGTGTCATGAGTCTTACAATGTACCCCGTTCTTATTGGCCTAAGCAGAAAAGCATCTGATCTCGATCAAAATCAACTTTAATGCCGAGAATAGTAGTATCATGGTTATTTTATGAAATAGGAGGAAATTGCCTGTGCGGGATCGTTTGATCAAGAATCTTTGTGAACTGGTTCAGGTCGACAGTGAATCCGGTGAGGAATCTAAATTCCTTCACTTTCTGGCGGAGAAGTTCGTTCAGGAACTGAGCGCCAAGATACAGTTCGATACTTACGGCAATCTGATCGCTAAGATTCCCGCTAAGAATTGTGCCGTACGAGAATCCCTGATGTTCGCCATGCATGGAGACACGGTCAAGCCCGGAAAAGGGATTCACCCGGTCGTTAAGGATGGTGTAATTTGCTCTAGCGGTGACACTATTTTAGGAGCAGATTGTAAAGCCGGTATCGCTGAGTTCATTGAGGCTATCTTGGAATCGCCTAAATACCCGCCCCTTGAAGTAGTGGTGACCCGTGAAGAAGAGATCGGCATGGTCGGCGCCAAGAACCTCGATTTCTCCCTAATCACCTCCAAGAAGGCTTTCCTCGTAGATATGGATGCCATGGATGCGGTAGTAATCGGCGGGCCATCGCACATGCTGATCGATGTAGAGATAACCGGTAAATCCGCCCACTCCGGTATGGAACCGGAAAAGGGAATCTCCGCGATCAAGGCCGCTGCCTATGCTATTACGTTGTTGAGAGACGGGCGTATCGATTTCGAGACCACTGGCAACGTCGGTATCATTCAAGGCGGCCTGATCCGAAATGGCGTGCCGGACAAGGCCCAGCTGAAAGCTGAAGTTCGCAGCCTGAACCACGACAAATGCATGCAGATCAGCGAAACATGGAAACAAATTTTCGAAGTCGCCGCGAGAGCCATCGGAGCCAAAGCAGAGGTGAATCTCACTTTGGCCTATAAAGCCTCCCAAATCTCTGCAGATTCCACAATGGTACAAATGACCTGTGAGGCTCTCCGTTTGGTCGGCGTGGAACCCAAAGTGATGGTGATCACTGGTGGCCTCGAATCCTCCATCTACAATGAGAAAGGCATTGAAACGGTTCCTATCGGCAACGGCGTGAAAGCGGAGCATTCCACCGCAGAGAGCATCTCCGTCGACGACATGGAAAAAGTAGTTCGCGTCATGCTAATTCTGATCTCCCATTTCTGCTAAGGACTGGCGAAGACCCTTGGATACCTGGCAAGCAATTCGTGAACGTAGGAGCGTTAGGTCATTTCGAGAAGAAATCGTCCCTCGCGAGACGTTGATTCGCTTGGTGAAGGAAGCAGCGATTTGGGCTCCTTCAGGAGGTAACGCCCAGACTTGGCGATTTGTCCTCATCGATGACCATGCATTGTTGTGTAAAGTCCGCATGATCAGTCCCGGTTTATTGGGACAACCAGCAGCGGTGATCGCTATTTGCCAAGATATGGAGGAAGCTAGTCGAAAGGGATCTGAATTAGGAGAGACACTGGCCCTGCTGGATAGCGGGATGGCAACCCAGAATTTAATGTTAGCTGCCCATGATGTGGGCTTGGGAACCTGCGCGATCGCCTCTTTCCATCGTCAGGGATTACAGACCTTACTTGGTTTGCCTGCGGCAGTGGTCCCTCTTCTCCTGATCAGCGTGGGTATACCGAATGAGACTCCGCAACCGCCTCAACGCCGGATGGACGTCTGGAGATTCAACCGTGAACCTACCGACTGAGCGCTCGGAAGAGGATTTCTTTGAGGTGATCTGCTATATGATCAGCAGCGCCGCTAACTTACCGCGGGAGACAAAGGCATATGGCCCCTTCCGCCTCATCGATGCAGCCAGTCGCCTGGTCACTGTGTTGGAAAACAACGGCGTTCAAAGCACGCGTTTGGAGGTGTTGCGATCTAAGATTGATAAAATGAAATACGGTGTGATGGTTGATGTGGAGCAATTCAACCAAGCCCTCCAGGATTTGGTAGTTGATCTAGTTCCATTGATGGACATGCCACCCCTCCCGCAGGAGTCTCATGGATCAGAGCCCACCCCGAAAGCGGTGGGAGACTGAAAGAACAGAATAACGTAGTTTAAGGAGGAACAGAATCAATGCATTGGAAGATGGCTCTAAAAAAATCAGTTTGGCTTTTTCTGTTGATGGCTGTGTTGGCGTTCCCCTTGGTAGGATGTTCCCAGCCGTCCACTTCGACTCCGACTGCTTCTTCACCCTCCTCGAGCAGTTCCCCCAGTCCGACTCCCTCTTCATCCTCTCCTTCCCCAACTGCAACCGCTGCCAAAGAGAAGATCATCCGTCAGACCAATTCATGGCCACTGGTAATGGACCCCGGTGTGGGATCTGACTACACGGCTTCAGAGATGTTCTGCAACCTCTATGACTCACTTGTTTTCCCCAATGTGGATGGTTCGGTGAAACCTTGGGTGGCCACAAAGTGGGATATTTCCGCGGATGGGTTGACGTATACTTTCACCCTTCGGGATGATGTGAAATTCCACAGCGGAAACCTGCTTACCGCCGATGACGTTGTCTTCTCCTTGAACCGCATGCTGGCAATCGGCGAAGGATATGGCTACCTCTTTACCGCCAACGTAAAAGGCGCCAAGACGATCGATACATACAAAGTGGAGTTCACCCTGAAACAGCCCTTCGGGCCTTTCTTGGCCGCTCTGGTACGACTCTACATCCTCGATCAGAAACAGGTAGTTGCTAACAAGAAAGACGGTTCCTACGGGGAGAACGGCGATTACGGCAAAGATTGGTTGATCACCCATGACGCCGGTAGCGGTCCGTATAAAGTGAAGGAAACAAAGGTTGAGGAGTACGTCGTAGCAGAGAAATTCGCCGACTACTGGGGTGGCTTCGGCCCGAACGCGCCGGACCAATTCAAGGAGATCGGCACTACCCAACCGGTCACCGTGAAGACAATGATTTCCCGTCGCGAACTGGAAATCAGCGATCAATGGCAAACTGCCGAAGCGTTGGTAGGGCTCGCGAAGATTCCGGGGATCACTGTGATGACCGCTTTCAGCGGCGGCGTCTGCAACATCATGTTGAATACCAAGAAGGCTCCTACCGACGACCTCCATTTCCGTCGAGCCTTGGCCTATTGCGTGGATTACGAGACAGTTGCCAATACCCTCTTCCCCGGTTCCCGTCAGGCGAAGGGGCCGGTGGGCTCCGACACCCCTGGGGCTGACCCGACGGTCTTCCAGTTCAAGCAAGATATGACCAAGGCCGCTGAGGAATTGAAGCAATCCAAATATGCCGATTCTCTGGATGCCAACCCAGTGGATCTTGCCTGGGTCGCCGAGGTACCGGATGAGGAAAAGATCGCCCTCCTTGTTCAGGCCAACGCTGCAAAAATAGGCATCAAGGTTAATGTCGTGAAAGTTCCCTGGCTCTCTGTGATCGCCAATATGGCCAAGATGGAGACCACTGCCCATGCTTCCATCGTTATGGTCGCCCCTCACTACAATGAGGCGGGGTCAATGTTGGAGTCCCGTTACAGTTCGAAGTCTACCGGCACCTGGGAGCAGGGTGAATGGTTACAGGATCCCACAATCGATGCGGCGATCGCCGATTCAATCGCTACCATTGATCAAAAGGCGCGTTTCGAGAAATATGCGGCTATCCAGAAACAGATTGTCGACCTTTGCCCGACGATTTTCCTCTTCGATCAAGCGGAGAGGGCGGCTTATCAGTCCGATTATGTCGATTGGCCAGCGGCAGATGACGTTTTAGCCGGAAAACCAGTGAATCAGGTAATGGGGTATCGCTTCTACTTCCGAGATTTCAGCGTTTTCCCGGATAAGATTCCGAATCCCTAGGCTACTCGCGGTAATTTCCACGCTTTTCTTGGAAGGTGGGTCAAGGAGGGGTTCATTCCCCTCCTTGACCCTAAACAAAAAAGAGTCACACGACGCCTCCTTAGCTGACTTCATTCTGTTTGACGAGAAGGAACTGAAAGCATGAGAATTGGCCCTTTTCTCCTTCGGAGATTATTTCTTTCCATCCTGGTATTGATCGGTATCTCCATCTTGATTTTCGTCATTGCCCGCATTGTCCCCGGTGATCCTGCCCGCATGGCCTTGGGGCCTCGTGCTCCGCAAGAAGTCGTGGACCGCCTCCGTAAGGAGATGTATCTGGATAAAAGCATCCCCGAGCAATATTTTTACTGGATCAAGGGAGTTGTTCAGGGGGATTTTGGAAAATCGCTTGTGACCAAACGCGACGTTTCTGAAGATATCCGTGACTATCTCCCGGCTACCTTGGAATTGGCGGCCCTCTCGGCCCTCTTTATGATCATCTTCGCGATTGTCCTGGGTGTTTTGGCCGCACGATATCGAGACACCTGGGTAGATACTCTAATACGATTATTATCCTATTTTGGCGTAGCTATCCCAGCTTTTGTAGTGGCGGTGCTATTCCTCTTGTTGTTCGGCTATTATTGGCCGATTCTCCCGGTAATCGGCCGCATTTCCTCCAGCGTCGTACCTCCAGGTACGATAACCGGCTTCATGGGTTTGGATAGCCTCTTCTCCGGGAATTTCCCGGCTTTCTGGGATAGCTTCAAACACCTGATCTTACCTGCATTGGCCTTGGCCTTAGGCAGTATCTTCCAGGAGGCTCGCATCACCCGCTCGGCGATGGTGGACAACATGAACAAGGATTTCCTGGCCGCTGAGCGAGGATACGGGATCCCGGAACGAGTGGTTATGTTCAAGTATCTCTTGAAACCTTCACTGATCCCAACTGTCTCGGTGATGGGCCTGGATATCGCTTCCTTAATGAGCAATGCCTTTCTGGTGGAATTGATTTTCAATTGGCCCGGTATTTCTCGATACGGCATTAATGCCATGCTGAGTAAGGATCTCAATGCCATCTCAGCGGTCATCGTGGTCTTCGGCTTGATTTTCGTCGTGGTGAACATTGTCGTCGACCTGATCGTGGCCTATCTCGACCCGCGCATTCGTCTCAGTGGCCAGAGGGGGTCCTAATGCCAACAGTAAATCAAGATCAAAAAATTCAATCTAGCACACCGAACAATCAATACCGGAAACCTTCCACCAGAGTTATCCTGGCCGAAAATCTTCGCAAATTTTGGTACAAGTTCTCCCGTAACAAACTTTCCGTCATCGGCCTCGTAGTCGTTCTTCTTGTGATCCTGGCTGCTATATTGGCGCCATGGGTGACTCCTTATCCCCAACATGCTTCTGCCTATGTTGATTTTGATAACGCCAGCCAAGCGCCCTCGTCTCGTTTTCTCATGGGCACCGACATTTTTGGGCGCGATATACTCACCCGTATTGTTTTTGCTTTCCAAGGAGCTCTTTGGATGGCTTTCCTCGTTTTAATTATCTCGGTACCCATTGGGGTTTTGCTAGGGCTTATTGCTGGGTATTACAAGAACACCTGGATTGATACCCTGATTATGCGGATTACGGATATCTTCCTAGCTATCCCCCCCCTTATCCTGGCTTTAGCTATCGCCTCTGTTCTAACGCCAAACTTGACCAACGCGATGATTGCTGTGACGGTCATGTGGTGGCCTTGGTATACACGTCTTGTCTACGGCATGGCGTCTTCCCTTCGAAACGAGTACTTCGTCATCGCTGCTGAGTTGACTGGAGCAAGCAAGGCCCACATCCTCTTCCGCGAGATCTTGCCCAACTGTCTTTCTCCAGTGTTCACCAAAATGGCTTTGGATGTGGGTTGGGTAATCTTGATCGGCGCTTCCCTTAGTTTCGTCGGACTGGGTGAGCAACCTCCCACTCCAGCCCTAGGCCAAATGGTATCCGACGGAGCCCGCTACATGCCAGATCTTTGGTGGTACACGGTTTTCCCAGCTTTGGCTATCATCGTCGTGATCCTCGGGTTCAACCTGACGGGAGACGGGCTCCGCGACATGCTGGAACAGAGGTAAGTATGGACACTCTACTTGACATCCAAGATTTACATGTTTGGTACCGTGTGTATGGTGGTTACCTGAAAGTACTCAACGGGGTCAACTTTACCGTCAACAAGGGTGAGCGAGTCGGATTAGTGGGAGAAGCTGGATGCGGTAAAACGACGACAATGAAGACCATCCTGCGAATCCTTCCCGACCAAGTTTCCAAGATCGCTCAAGGTCAGATTTGGTTCAAAGGACAGGATATCCTGAAAATGAGTGGCGGGGCGCTGCAAAATGTTCGTTCAAGGGGGATCGCCATGATTTTCCAGGATCCAACCTCGGCCCTCAACCCGGTTTTTTCAGTAGGCGAACAACTGAGCGACGTGATTCGGTATTCGCTGGATTCGCGGACCAGCCGCAGGAAAAAAGGCCAGACCATCAAGCAAGTCGCGATGCAAGCTCTCAAGGAAGTTTCCATGCCTGATCAGGAAAGGATCATGGGTACATACCCGATCCAGCTCTCCGGTGGTATGCGCCAGCGAGTGTGCATCTCAATGGCCATCACCACCTCCCGCGAGCTGCTTATCGCTGACGAACCAGGGACTTCTTTGGATGTGACCATCCAGGACCAGATCCTGCGCCTTCTCCATGAGCTGGTGAAACAGCACAATACCTCGATTATCCTCATTACGCATTCGCTCGGTGTAGCACGGGAAATGACCGACCGAATTTACGTGATGTACGCGGGAACCATGGTAGAAACAGCCCGAGCCAGTGAGCTTTTCGCCAATCCTCTTCATCCATATACGTTGGGTCTCCTGGCTTCGGTTCCCAAACTAACCGGGGGTGGGATTGCCAGGGGAATCCCGGGGCGGCTTCCAGACTACCTCAACCCGCCGGCTGGATGCCGCTTCAGTCCCCGTTGCACCCGATCAATGCCGGTCTGTGAGTTGTCACCGCCTCCCTTCTTCGATGTTGGCAATGAACATAAGGTGGGTTGCTACCTATTCCAGGGGAACGGACATGAATGACATCCTGCAAATCAAGAACCTGAAGAAGTATTTTATCGTTGGGAAGAAGAAGGAAGGTCCGATCTACCTTCGGGCTGTCGACAACGTCAACCTGGAGATCCGTGAGGTAGAGACTTTTGGCTTGGTGGGAGAGTCCGGTTCGGGAAAGAGTACGATCGCTTACACGGTAATGGGGATGTACAAGCCCACCGCTGGTGAGATGCTTTTCAAGGGCGAGAATATCGCCATGGACATCTCCAAACGGCCTCACCACCTGAAGAAGGAACTCCAGATCGTTTTCCAGGATCCTGGCTCTTCCCTCAACCCCAGACGCAGCATCCGGCAAATCCTCGAGCTGCCGCTCCGCCTACATAATGTCGTTCCTGCCAATCAAATCGAGGATAAAATCGTGGAGCTGTTGGAGAAGGTTGAGCTTCCTCCCGATTATATGTACAAGTCAACCCCTTCCATCGGTGGGGGTGAGAAGCAAATGGTGGCTATCGCACGAGCCCTGGCAGCTAGCCCTTCCTTTATCGTGCTGGACGAGCCAACCTCTGCACTGGATGTCTCGGTACAAGCCAAGATCATCAACAAACTGCTGGATTTACAGCAAGAACTAAATCTGACCTACCTGTTCATAACCCACGACCTCAGCTTAATGCGGAACATGGCTAGCCGAGTGGCTATTATGTACTTAGGTCGGATTTGCGAACTGGCCACAGCCAAAGAATTCTTCGAGGAGCCCCTTCATCCTTATACGCGGATGTTGCTTTCCTCGATCCCAACCGTTTCCGTTGAAGAAGATCTTATGAAACCAAAGAAGGTGATCTCGACTGGAGAGATACCCAGCCCGGTCGATATACCCCCTGGGTGCAGCTTCCATTCGCGCTGCCCTGAGAAAGAAAGCCGTTGTCTCAAGGATGATCCCGAGATGGTGGAAGTGAAACCAGGCCACTGGGTGCGTTGCCACCAGTTCGCCTACCAGCTATCTGCTGGAGAGCAACCTGTCCCCTCGCTGGAGATGCGTTGATTACCTTCCACCGGAATACTTGAGTAGGAGACGCTGGACAACAGCTGGAACTTTCCACGAACCTACAGTGTGGAGGCGATATGGCATTCTATATAATGCGGTTAGTTAAAAGCACTCAAACTCAAACCTCTTGAAAATGGGTCTTCTTGCTCAAGCACGAGGAATTGAAAAGAGGATAGGAAAACATCCCCTTGAATCTCAGGAATAATAGCCATATAGGGGCCAACAAAACATTCACTTAACACTTTAGCTTGAAATTCTGATCCTAAGATACTTTGATACCGATAAATATCATTAAGTTCCATTTCGTTTTTTGAAATTAATGTTGCAATTTTTGCACTTGTCCCAGTACCACAAGGAGACCTATCGACCTGTCCATTTCCAAATATCACGATATTTCTTGCAGGATCCTTGTCCTCATCATAAATCTCCACCAAATCTACAGGAAATTGGACCCCTAAAATAGGGTGAGTAAAACTGACAGCTTTGTTAACCTCATCCCGAATTGAAATACCGACTTCGATTAATCTCCCAATATTGTCAGGCTCCACAGAGATGCCAATGTCTTGAGACCTTATCAAAGCGAAGAGGTTTCCTCCCCAGGAAATATCTGCTTTTATTTCGCTCCCCTTTATGGATATCTCTACGGTTTGCACAAAGAAAGAAGGTACGTTCTGGATAGCAACTTTATTTCCGGAGTATGTTGAGATTATGGAGGCGTGGATCAAGCCAGAGGGAGAATCAAGCGTGATCTTGTTACCAGGAAAACCCATTTTAAAAAGAGCGGCTGCCACTCCCATGGAACCATGAACACACATTGGTAATGTTCCTTCATTCTCGATAAAGAAGACACCAAAGTCAGCATCCTCTGAAACAGGATCAAGGAGAACAGCTCCAAACATATCATGGTGACCACGAGGCTCCCCGAGTACAAGTGATCTAAAATCAGAACAGTTTTCCTCAAACCATTTTCTCCTCACCTCCATTGTTTTTCCAGGGATTTTCCAAGGACACCTGAGAATAATTCGGGTCGGCTCGCCAGCTGTATGAGTATCTATGACGGGGATAACTTTGGTGATAGTACTCATTTGCCACTCACCAACTTTTCAACTGGAATATAGTCGTAGTCATAACCAAAATAACGAGGGCCGAATGTTTGAATCCCTTTAGGAGTGCGCATTCTGGGATTTGCTGGAATAAGCACAACTGTTCCTCGATAACCGTACTTTACAATATCGGTGCGAATGGGTTCGCCCGTAGTGGAATCAAGAATACAGATAAGATCCGGAGGAAGACACATAATATCTCCATCCAGAATGAAGATTAACCATTCATTTTGGAAATCAATGTAAGCCGTCTGTCCAGAATATTGATCGATCCCTTCCATTCGTATTCTACCTAAGGAAAAACCCTTTGATTTCTCCGCTCCAAATTGACGATCAATATCAACAATTTTGCCTTGGAAAACAGCAAATCCTCCCGTAATCTCAACGACTTTTTGGATAGGATCGGAATGCTTTTTCCGCGCCTCCAAGACAGCCTTTCCAAGATTCCAAGATACCGAAATAGACCCCAAGATACCCGACTGTTTTAACTGTTTTCCTGTCATTGGATAACCCGCAATCCAAGAAATTCCACCATAGGCCATAGCGACACTGCGCACAATCTTCTCTTCTGTCAAAGCATCTTGCGCATCAACAATTGTAACGCTTCCTTTTTCATTGGCAACAGCCGTGGGAGACGGAGAAACCCCATTGATATAAAAAGAGGTCATCTGCAACTCAGGGAAGGCCCTTCCCATTCCGTCAGCATCAATGACAGGAATACCGACAGCACCCGCTACGGCCATTGGAACTGGCGTATTCACTCCTCCTGCTTCTGGAGGCACGACCGCCTCCACGGGACGCCCCAAATAAGAAGCCAATTTTTCAAAGCACCAAAATAGCTCCTTTCCATTGGGTGGTTTCTCCGTAAGAACGAGGGCAGCCCCCAAACAGCCAGCAATGGTGGCAAGTGCATCATCAGGCAGATCCTCGGCTTTGATCATAATAATTTCATGTCCCTCTTTCAAAACATTCATAGCCCACAAAAAACCAATTTCCGGATCGCCACCTCCACCTGTTGCTAGAATTGACGCACCGAGGGTTATCTCCGAAATTGCCTGGAGGTCAAGCCGCTGATAATTCTTGACCCCCCACTTTTCCAGTATGTCCAGAACTGACATTCTTCCTCCTACATTGACTCTTTAGGCGCTGAAGTAAGCAGTTCTGCTCCTTCAGGAGTGACAAGCACCATATCCTCGAGGCGGGCAGCACCAACGCCAGGAACATAAAGGCCTGGCTCTATGGTGAGAACCATGTTCTCTTCAAGAAGGAGAGTATTGCCCTGATCGATGATAGGTTCCTCATGATCTTCCACTCCAATCCCGTGTCCGGTTAGATGGGGGAAGAATCTGCCGAAACCGCGCTCTTCTATGTAAGATCTAGCAACCTTGTCTATTTCCTGAGCTTCAATCCCCGGCCGAATAGCTTCAATTGCTTTTTGTTGGGCAGCTAAGGCAATTTGATAGACTTTCTTCTGCTCGCTGGTGAGGACACCTAAGGAGAAAGTTCGCGTCAGGTCTGAGCAATACCCTCTATAAATAGTCCCCATATCAAATATGATCAGCTCACCTTCTCTGATCGTTCTGTCCGTAGCCACACGTTGAGGAAGCCAGGCGTTTTCGCCCGACATTAAAAATGGTTCAAAGGATTCATCTTCGCCACCCTCTTGGGCAAACAAGAGTTTTGCCAAACCAACAAGCTCGAGTTCGGTTTTACCAACAGCCACTTGCTGTATAACACCAGTCATCGCTCGATCCGCAATTTGAGCAGCCTTCCTTAGGCGCGCGATCTCCTCTAGATCCTTAATAGCTCGAAACTTAAGAAGCGTTTCGTCAAGAAAGAAAAAAGCCGCTTCAGGGAGCAATTTATTAATATATCGTGCCTGTTGATAAAGCAGATTGGATTCAATTGCCAGATGCCTTATTGTATTTCCTCCAATTATTTGCCCGAGACCATCGAGATAGGAGGGAGTGTCTTCCGGGAAAGAGATCACTTCAAAATTGGGACAATCTCGTTTTGCTCGTTCAAAGTCGAGCTTGGCAACAAAATAAAAAGCTTCTCCGGCCCTAGGAATAACCAGAATAGCAGATGCAACACGATTTAATCGAAAATCAGTGAAATAACGGAGGTTTCCTTTCCCAGTGATTAAAGCAGCATCCCAACCATGACTTTCCATTGACTCATAAAAACGTTTAAGACGTCGAGAAATCATGCTAATAGAATTCGTCATCATCAGCGCAGACCTTTGATCTCCTCTTCCATCTCCGGGTTTACAAGATAGATCTTCTTGGGTACACGAGATTCCATGCTTGAATCTGCCTGGCTAGCCAATTCCAGAATAACCATGGCATCGACAAGCTCTTTCAGTGCTTTCTCAAGCTCCTGAGTTGATAAGCCTGATTGTTCGGCAAGGATGGACTTTTCAATAAAGGGATTATCAAACACTAAAGAAACCACGACGCGGAAATTCGAATCGCTCAGCATTTTCACCCATTCTCGATTCATCTTAGATCTCTCCTCCTAGTCTGAACTTCTTTAAAGGTCCGCACAAAGCTCTTCAACTGGCCGATAATCAAGGTCGTAGCCAAAATGGCGAGGGCCGAAAATCTGGATTCCTTTTTCTGTTCTCATTCGTTCGTGAGCTGGGATTAATATGATTGTTCCTCTATAACCATATTTCATGATATCAGTGCGAATGGGTTCTCCTGTTTCTGAGTCGAGTATGGCAATGAGGTCAGGAGGCAAGCAACGAATGCATCCGTCGATGGTCAGGTTAAGCCATTCGTTCTGGAAATCCAGCTTGGCAATGCCACCCTTGTATTCGTCAATCCCCTCCATCGTAATACGGCCAAGGGTGAAACCTTTCGTTGTTTCTCCTCCAAACTCACGATGGATATCCACAATCTTGCCCTTGAATACGCTATAAACTTTGACATTACGTTTTTCTTTCAAACTATTCATGATCTCTGAAACGGGATCAAGATGCTTATTCCGAGCTTCCCAAACCGCTTTACCAACAGCCCAAGCAATGTTTTGGGAATAAAGAATAGAGGTCTCCTTAACCTCTTTGCCATGCATTGGATAGGTAGCGATCCAGGAAATGCCACCATAGGCCATGGCTACCCGACGACAGATTGTCTCAGCAAGAAGATTATCCTGCCCGGTATCGATGATCGTAATACTACCTCGATCATCAGCAGAAACGGTTGGGGATGAGTTGAGTCCATGGGTAACCCAGGAGGTCATCTGAAGCTCAGGGAAAGCCCGATTCATTCCGTCAACATCAATAACGGGTACCCCCAGCTCGCCAGCAGCGGCGTAAGCCACAGGGGAATTCACTCCCCCACATTCAATCGGAATAGTAGCCTGCAGCTTATTCCCCAAATAGGCCTCAAGTTTAGCAATCGCCCCGTTGAGGACGTTTGCGCCTGGAGGCTTCTCTGTAAGAACAAGAGCTGCCCCTAAACATGCCATACTGGCCACAAGAATATCGTCTGGGATTTTCATGGGGTCAACCAAAACAATAGGCTTGCCTTCGTTGAGGACCTTGTAGGTCCAAAGAAGACCGATCTCCGGGTCTCCTCCCCCGCCAGTAGCCAGAATTGAGGCCCCTAGTGTAATCTCTTTGATAGCTTGATGATCAATAATCTGATAATCAGATTCTTTCAAACCCCAATCGCGAACAGCATCCCAAACGCTCATTATATGGTCTCCTGGAAAATCTTCCCCTTTGCCCTTACTCTGATTTTTTCACTCTTGCCGGGCATGTACGTGAAGGGGATCTCCTCAATGTCAATGACCTCTACTGTCGATCGAATAGCTCCCGCGAGAGTAGCATTATCTTTTGCTTGTTCCACGGTTCGCTGGATCGCCTTTTCTCGGTCTTCTTTCTCTAAATCGAATACTCCTTCAGCATAAGCCCCGATTTCGGCAATTGTCGCCCCAATCGCGCCAGCAACTTCAAAATGCTTGGGGAGAATAACCTGGCTAATGCCATTCAAGCCATCTCTGGGAACAACTAAAGCGCCTCCCCCCACGAAAATAGCGGGCACTTCCTCCGCGGTTGTTTTCATCTTGTCTATCGCAGTCTCGAGGGTCTCCTTAATCAAGGCATCTGCCTGTTCCACCAAATCATTGGGCAGCTCCCTGATCTTTTGCCGATCGACCACGTAATCGGTATGAAAAACCTCCAGTTTCTCGTGCAATCTATCAACTGCAACACCTACATCGTGGACAGTGAGAAGGGGCCCTCCAAAGGATTTTGCCAAACGGACGAGGTTATAGCCGACACTTTCAGGACCAAGTGCATATACCCTGCTGTTCTCATGCTTAACAATTGTCCCACCACCCAAGGCAATGGATAGGAGATCTGGGCATCTAATATTTGTTTTTACGCCACCGATGGTAACTGTAATAGACGATTCTCGAGGAAAACCTTTCACGATGTAGCCAACATCGGTAGATGTTCCGCCAATATCAACAACTACGCCATTTTCAATACCGGAAAGAAAAACAGCCCCTCTTACGCTGGCTGCAGGTCCAGATGCCATTGTAAAAATAGGATAGTCTATTGCGTAATCAGCAAGCATTACGCTTCCATCGTTTTGGACGATGAACAGACGAGTATCAATTCCCCTATCGGCCACTGCCTGTTTCAGAGAGCTGACCGCTTTTCGCATCACATTAATTACGGAGGCATTTAAAATTGTTGAGTTTTCTCTTTCTAGAAGTGAGATAGAAGCAATGCGATTGGATTGGGTAATATGAACCATTTCCCCCAGTTCTTCCCTGACAATATGGGTTGCCCGCTCTTCGTGATCGGGTATGATGGGAGAAAACACACCGGTAATAGCAACAGCATCCACTTTTCCCTTTATTTGCTGACAGGCCTCTTGAATGGCTTTTTCATCCAAGGGGACGATGTCTCTCCCATCGTATTCCGAACCACCCCTAATTATAAAGACATTTTCCCTGCCGCCAATTGCCTGGATCAGGTCCTCAGGCCAACCAGTAAGCGGAGGAATTGCAGTCGTAGCAGGGGCGCCTAATCGAAAAATGCCTACCTTATTGAGATTTCTTCTTTCAATTATGGCATTGGTGGTATGAGTTGTTCCCAAAGAAACCATTGAGATCATCTCTTTCTGCACATTCGCTGCAGTTAGAAGTTGATCCAGAGCATCAACAATTCCTCCAGTCACATCAGCTGTAGTTAGACTTTTGGCCTTTGCTAGAGCTTCAGTACCTGAAACCAAAACGCCATCAGTAAAAGTACCTCCGACATCAAAACCAATGCGTAATCCATCATGTTCACGAATATTCTTCATGGTATCCTCGCTTCACTTCCAAAGATTGCCCAAGTCATACTGTTCAGCGATCTTCCAGGACTCAATCTCTTCGATAGGCGGAGATTCGTAGCCATACTTTTTGCTGTGTCCCCAACTGAGGCGATCGCGGATCTCGACGAGAAACTCAGCATACTTCAATGAAGCGATAGCCACATCAATCACTGGTACATTCAGAAGATCCTGCAACTCCTTGTAGAAACCAAGCTGAGCAGTGCAGCCCAAAATCACCACTTCTGCTCGATCCTTCTCCACCGCTTCCCGGGCTGCTTCGGTTAGCCTGCGATTCGTCTCCGAAATGTCCCTCTGAAAATCCAATACTCCAAGTTCAATAGACTTGAAAGAGGCTAGGCGATCCCTGAACCCGTATTTGACTACGTTCTCATGCATAGCCGGGATCCACTTGTTCCTTCCCACGATGATAGAAAAGGAATTTCCCAAGGTGCTGGCAATGTGCATTGAAGCCTCGGCTGGAGCTGTCACCATCATCCTTTGGGTTATTTCCCTTGCTTCCCGTAGCCCTGGATCATAGAAACAGCCAATGATGGCGGCATCATATCCTTCTTTTTCTTTTCTGTGGATCCAGTGGAGGGTGTCTAGTAGAACCAAGGCTTCGTAGTAGTGATATTCGAGATGCTCCGTACCCCTGCTCAAAGAATCTATTTCCAATTCGGTCTGAACGTCCTTGATTGGTTCAAGGTAATCTTTAAAAAGTGCGTCGAAGGAATTGGAACCAATTGGGTTTAGATAAGCTATTTTCTTAGTCATTGATCATCCTACCCTCCTTTGGGATATTTTTAACTCTGCGTCTGTCCTTCACTTCAAAACAGTGCCCAAGGCTAATCTCAACCAATTTAGCAGTTTTTAAAACTTGCAGGCATTATGTTGACCATATAAAGGTTTGTCAACAAGATTTGTGCTTAGTTCTTACCTTTGGTTCGCCTGTTGTTATCAGATGGTGACCTTCGTTGCCCTTTCTTCATCTTGGACTGGACCCCACCGATAGGACACTCCAGTTTAGGAAAACCATCAACCAAACAGGTGCATAATAGCTTAGAATAGAGACAACGAGGAAAACCGACGAACCTTCAGCATCGGGTTCAAGAGCCAAGTGTTCGAGGAATGGCTCAGCGCGACCAGCATCCTAACCCAACTCTCCCGCCGCCATGCCATCCCCCCCCCAAGCCTTCCACCTCACTGATTGAGACGATACGTAGATGACAAGCTCTCCGACGAACCCACCCAGTCAGGAGCCCTCCAGGTTCGCCTCGAGGAGTTGGGAGATGGTCGGCCGACGGACCATTGAGAATGAGTTCCTAAAAGGGGATTCTCCATAGCCCGCTCCCTATCGAAGAGAAACGGCAGCTCATCGCTTCCTCCTGCCGACAACTCCCCGGTAAAACATGGCAAGGATGCGGACTGATGAGCCTGGTCCGCAGCACCCACTTGGCCAAGAATCACGTAGATCTCCGATGCCTGGAGAAAAAAACAGATCTGCGGGACTTGCTCGAGCGAATCGTCAGGGCCAATCCTGACAAAGGCTATCACCGGGTGATATGCCCGCTCAAGGAGAAAACCAAGGTCAATAAAATCAGGACCTGCGGGTGATGCCTCAAGGAGTATATAATACCTTACCATGAACGAGAGCGTACCCATGATCAAACTGTATAACACCGCCACCCGGCAGAAGGAGACTTTCGATCCTCTCCTCTCCGGCCAGATTTCGATGTACACCTGCGGTCCCACCGTTTACAACTTCCCACACATCGGCAATTGGCGGACCTTCCTCTTCGAGGACTTGCTGCGGCGCACCTTTGAGTTGCTGGGATACAAAGTGACCCAAGTGATGAACCTGACTGATGTCGAGGATAAGATCATCCGCGCTTCCCTGGAGCGGAGCGTACCTATCGAGGATATTACTGCCCCCTTCATCGAGGCGTTTTTCAAGGATCTGGACATCTTGCGGGTGGAGCGAGCAGAACACTACCCGCGTGCTACCGGGCACATTCCCCAAATGATTGCCTTGATCGAGACCTTGCTGGAAAAAGGGTATGCCTACACCTTGGATGGTTCGGTCTACTACGGCATCGACAAATTCCCTCGCTACGGCCGCCTCTCCCGCATCAAAGCGTCCGAGGATCGCAGCTACTCGCGGTTGGCAGAGGACGAGTACGAAAAGGAGCAGATCACTGATTTCGCCCTCTGGAAAGCTGCCAAGGAGGGGGAGCCGGCTTGGCCGAGCCCCTTTGGCCTGGGCCGGCCGGGTTGGCACATCGAATGCTCGGCGATGTCCATGGCCTACCTAGGAACCACCTTCGACATCCATACGGGCGGGATCGACAACATGTTCCCCCACCATGAGAACGAGATCGCCCAAAGCGAAGGCGCCACCGGTCAGACTTTTTCCCGGGTTTGGATGCATTCCAACCACCTCATGGTCGATGGGCAGCGCATGGCAAAATCGAAAGGAAACTTCTACACCCTGGACGACCTTTTGGCTCAAGGATTCTCGCCGCTAGCCATCCGTTTCCTGTTGCTCTCCACACACTATCGCAACACCCTTAATTTTACTTTGGAGGGGTTGCGGCAGGCCGAGCGCAGCGTGGAGCGCTTGCAGGACTTCTATCATCGTTTGCAGGAGTACACTCCGCTTGTAGCCGATGAGAAGGAGCCGGAGCAAGCAAAGATCCTGGAAGGAATCCGCTCGCACGACTTGGAGTTTAAACAGGCGCTGGCTGATGATTTGAACATCTCTGGTGCGCTTTCGGCCACCCACGGCCTTATGCACGAGGTTAACCCCCTCTTGCTGGACGGGAGATTGGTGGCCGAAGAGGCCGAGGCGGCACTGGCCACCTTGCGAAATTTTGATCAGGTCTTGGTCATTCTGGAAGAGAAAGAGCAGGGCGAGGGCTGGATCCTGGAACAGATCGAGGAGCGCCGGGCTGCCCGTCAAAAGAAAGACTTTTCCTCGGCCGATCGCATCCGCCGCGAACTGGAAGAGAGGGGAATTCTTCTAGAGGATGGGCCCCAGGGTACACGTTGGCGGAAAAAGATCTGCTAAGGTAAATAATCAGGGATAACTGGGGGGAGGCCAACCAGCGTCACCAGAATAAATGGCGGATGGGGCAGGATTTGAACCCGCGGGACCTTTTAGCCCACCGCATTTCAAGTGCGGCGCCTTAATCCACTCGGCCACCCATCCGTATTTCTAAACCTTGCCAGACAATGATGCCCCAGCTTCAGGAAAATCCCAGATCCTGATTGGGGCGACCTTGGACCAGGGACTTTAAGAATTATACACCCCAGCTACCGTCGGGAAGTGCTTGGTCGCCTAGGTAGAGGGGATGCGTTCAATTCCCATGTACGGGAATAAAACTTGCGGCAATCGCACGCTTCCGTCGGCTTGCTGGTGGTTCTCCAGCAGAGCGGCCACGGTACGGGGAAGGGCCACGCCGGAGCCATTGAGGGTATGTACAAACTCCAGCTTGCCGCTTTCAGGATTGCGGAAGCGTGTGTTCAGGCGGCGGGCTTGGAAATCTGTACAGTTGCTGCAGGAAGAGACTTCCAACCACTTCCCAGCGCCTGGAGACCATACATTGATGTCATAGGCTTTGGCTGCGCCGAAACCGATGTCTCCACCGCACAGCTCCGTTACTTGGTAAGGGAGTTCAAGGGCTTGAACGATCTCCTCGGCGTCTCTGACCAACGTTTCCAGTTCGGCGTAGGATTGCTCCGGCCGGGTGAATTTGACCAACTCCACCTTATTGAATTGATGCACTCGCAGCAAGCCGCGCGTGTCTTTGCCGGCTGCTCCTGCCTCGCGGCGGAAGCAGGCCGTGTATGCGGTATAGAGGAGGGGCAACTCCTCGGCTTTCAAGGTCTCTCCAGCAAAAAGAGCCGTTACCGGTACTTCAGCGGTGGGGTTGAGGAAGAAATCAGCGTTGGTGAAAGTGTACATCTGCCCTTCGAAGTCAGGCAGCTTGCCAGTGCCGAAGGCCGTCTCGCGGTTTATCACGAAAGGAGGGAAGACTTCCCGGTAGCCATGCTTCCGGCTGTGAAAGTCCAGCATCCAATTGATCAGAGCCCGCTCCAGCTTAGCCCCCCAGCCGGTATAGAGGATGAATCCGCTGCCGGCTACTTTGCTTCCACGTTCCAGGTCAAAGAGCTTAAGGCGACTGGCCAATTCCCAGTGGGGGAGGGGAGTGAAAGAGAAGCTGGGGATCTCCCCCCAGGAACGCAAACAGGGGTTGGCGCTGTCGTCGGATCCTTCCGGCACGGAAAGATGGAGGAGGTTGGGAAGTTTGGCCAATAAACCTTGCAATGCTTCTTCCTTCTCCTTCAGGGTGATTTCCAACTCCCGCACCAGTTGAGCCAACTCTTTCATTTCAGGCAAATCAGCGGTTACATCTTCCTTGTTCCGTTTTCTTGTGGCGATTTCCTCAGAGCGCTTTTTTTGATCAGCGCGCAAGTTGTTCTGACGAGTGAATAAGCATCGCCACTCCTCGTCCAGCGACAACACGGCGTCCACTTCGTCACCGCTGTGATTGCGCTTGCGCATGCTACTGCGAACCACCTCGGGGTGGTCGCGCAGGTATTTCAGATCGATCATCGTGACCTCGTGTATTCCATCAAAAGTAGATGCATTATACTAAGCGAGAACGTGGAAAGGAACGGCCAGACGGCCTGCATATTTCGGAATCATGTCACTCTTTGAGCCTCCGGCAGTTGGACCTGGCCCGGTAGCCCCGTTGGCCGTGCGCATGCGACCGCGAGATCTGGAGGAATTCGTCGGTCAGGAAAAAGTAGTAGGGCCGGGGCGCCTGCTCAGGCGGGCCATCGAAACAGATACACTGGGCTCGTTGATCTTCTGGGGACCCCCGGGGTGCGGCAAAACCACCCTGGCCAAACTGATCGCCCACAAGACACTGGCCCACTTCTCCCAACTCTCTGCCGTTACCGCCGGAGTGGCCGACCTGCGAACCGTGATGGCCGAGGCGCGCCAGCGGTTGCGGGGGCAAAATCGTCGCACCATCCTTTTCATCGATGAAATCCACCGCTTCAACAAAGCCCAGCAGGATGCTTTGCTTCCATGCGTGGAAGAAGGGACGGTTATCCTGGTGGGAGCTACTACCGAGAATCCCTTCTTTGAGGTCATTGCCCCCTTGGTCTCGCGTTCGCGCGTCTTCCGGTTGGAATCCCTTTCTCCAGAGGAAATCGGCATTGTCTTGGAGAGAGCTCTCACCGACCAGGAAAGGGGACTTGGGGGGATCTCTTTGGAATTGCTGCCGGAAGCTCGGGAAATGCTGGTGCAAGCTTCCAATGGCGATGCCCGCATCGCCCTCAACGCACTGGAATGGAGCGCTTTGACCACCCCTCAGGATGAGCGGGGCATCCGCGTGCTTCAGCGGGAAGTGATCGAAGAGGCGCTTCAGAAAAAGGCGGTGCGCTACGACAAGGCTGCCGATGAGCACTTCGAGACCATTTCAGCCTTCATAAAAAGCATGCGCGGTTGCGACCCGGACGCTACGCTGTATTGGCTGGCGCGGATGGTCTACGCTGGTGAAGATCCCTCCTTCATCTCGCGCCGCATCCTCATCTGCGCCGCCGAGGACGTTGGCAATGCTGATCCCCAGGCGCTCATCCTGGCGAGTTCAGCAGCCTATGCAGCACAATTCGTTGGGTTTCCCGAAGCGCAGATTATCCTCGCCCAAGCGGCAACTTATGTTGCTTGTGCGCCTAAGAGCAACGCTGCCGTCAAGGGAATCGGGCTTGCTCTGGAAGAGGTGGAGCGCAGCCAAAATCTGCCGGTTCCCCTTCACCTGCGCAATCCTTCCACAGCCGGAACTCGTCGAATGGGCTATGGACAGGGCTACCTTTACGGGCATGATTACCCTGGACATTTCGTCCAACAGGAATACTTGCCAAAAGAACTATACTTCCGTCAATATTATCTCCCATCGGATCAAGGCGCCGAAATTCAAAGCAAGGAGCGATTGGAACAATGGTGGGGAAACGCCAAAATACCCAAATCGGGGTAAGCCTGCTGTTGGCGGCGATGCTGCTGCTGGTCAGCTTACCTCCGGTGTGGGGGTACATCACCAGTTATGTGCCAACCTCGTCTGGATTCCAATGGTTTCCTTCGATCAGTGGCAACCACATCGTCTGGAGCGATAATCGCAATGGCGGCATGGACATCTACCTGTACGACATTGCCGAACGGCGCGATGCAGCCATCGCTACTGCCTACAATGACCAGTATATGCCGCGAATCTACGGCGACCACATCGTGTGGATGGATAAGCGCAACATGGACGGCAATACGGAAAAATGGGACATTTACATGTTTGATCTAGTGGAAAACAAGGAAATTGCCATCTGCACCAGTCCAGGTTCCCACAAGCTGCCCTCGATCTGGGCAGACCGCATCGTCTGGCAGGACGAGCGCAACGGCAATTCGGACATCTACCTGTATGATCTGGCTACCGGCCAGGAACATCCGGTCACCACAGTGGAGGGGAACCAAATGTTCCCTTCCATTGACGGCGACCGTGTGGTCTATCTGGATGCCCGCCAGAATACCAATTTCACCGACATCTATTACTACGATCTAGTGCTGGAGAAGGAGTTCCCGGTTTGGATACACAATCCCAACCGTCCTGCAGCTGCCGGAGTGCCAGTCATCTTTGGAGACAAAATTATCTGGGATGTGAACTGGGACAACGGAAACGCCTACCTTTACATGTACCACATCGCCACGGGTCAGACCTCCATCTTGGCCGAGGAAGCCGGCACCGATACCAACCGCAGCTCAATCTATCGTCTAGCTGTGTATGGCAATTGGATCGCCTACACCCTTTACAAAGATGGCATCCGGCAGGTCAAAGTGTGGGATATCGATGCGGGGAAAACCTTTGTCCCGGTGCCGTCTCAACTGGGGCAAGACTCTCCCTCCCTGTGGGGAAATACCTTGGTTTGGCAAGATAAGAGCGGAATTAAAGACAAAATTGGTTATATCACTTTGGTTCCCGCCGCCGCGCCGGCCTCTCCCTTCTTTGACACGGAAGACCACTGGAGCCGTCCCTGGGTGGAAAGTCTGGCCAATCGTGGGTTGGTAAAGGGGTTAGATGACGGCACCTTCCGCCCGGATTCGTTGTTGACCAGAGCTCAGTTTTGTCAGATGTTGGCCAACTCATTCCCTACACAAACAGCCAGTTCTCCTCGGTCTTTCCCTGATGTGGACTCTTCGGCCTGGTATGCCCCAGCCGTCCAGGCTGCCGTCGATTCGAGCTGGATGATCGGTTTCGATGATGGGAGTTTCCGCCCCAACGAGCCCTTGACCAAAGCCCAGGCTATCACCACCCTGACACGCACGGCTTCTCTGCCTTTGCAGGAGGGCGCAGCCCCCTTTGCGGATGTAGCCGGTCACTGGTCTCAATCTGCCATATCTGCTTTCTTCCTGGCCGATCCTCCTCTCTTGGAAAACCGCTTTCAACGCTACATTGCTCCACGGGGAGAGTTGAATCCCGATCAACGCATCACTCGTGGCCAGGCGGCAATGTTGATGGCTTCCGCCCTGCGCTTGCCGATGATAACCTCGACGCCATCGCCTACGGCTACCCCCTCTCTTTTGACTACCGTGACTCCGACACCTTCCGCTACCTTGACACCTACCCCCGCTGCGACAACTACTCCAACAGATAAACCCGTCCCCACACCATGAAAGAGCAACTCGCCTTGACTTGTATGAAGTGCGGCGAAGAAAATCCCAGCGACGCTGTTTTCTGTTTTCAGTGCGGCAACAGCTTCAAGAAACGTTCACGCGTACCATGGGGAGTGTGGGCAGGAATCATCGCTTTGGTCGTCATCGGCATCTCCGCGATTCTACTGTGGCCTCACCTTGTTCCCCCCAGTCCTCCGCGCGTGATCCCGGACCTGGCTGATCTAGTCCCGTCTGATTGCGCGCTCTCTCTCACTTTGCGCAACAGCAGCGATGCCAATTTGGCGCAGACCTGGAGACAGGCCGGAGTCAGCGATTTGCTGCAGCAGGCTGCTGGTTTCCTACCCCTGGGCGGGCGAGAGCAGGGTGTCCTGAAAGAGGTCTTTCTTCCCCTCTTGCGCTCCCACCTGCAGATTGCCGTACAATGGGGGGATGACGGCCAAATGACCTGGTTCGGCTTGGCTGAGGTCATTGATCCCGAGCAGTTCCCTGCGCAGATGGATCTCCTTGCTGACTCTCTAGGCCAGTTGGGAACGGAGGTCTCCTCACTCTCTTTGGAGGAAGGTTCCGGCTGGCGCTGGCAAGGGCAAAGCTCTCTTTTTCTCTGCCTGCGCTCCGGGATGCTTTTCCTTGCTTCCAGCGAGGAGAATCTCCACTCGCTGCTTCAACCGACCTCGACCTTGCGCTTGCGAGACAATCCGGACTATCGCAAAGCCAAGACGGACTACCCAGCCAGTTCAATCTTCCTCTACGCCGATTTCCAACGCTTGCCTGACTTCCCCACACAATTGGGCACATTGGTATTGGCTGTCCCAGCATTGGAAGGGGTGATTCAATTGAAGGGGGAGTGTGAAGCGGACCTGACTGCCTTACTGGGCGGGGTTGGGAACCCGTTGACCTCTCTCTTGACTGAGGCGGTGGTAGATTCTGCCAACTTCCAGAGCGTTCCCCCTGAAGCTTCTTTTGCCTTATCCGGGCCTGGTTTTTTCGGAGAATTAGCAGATTTCCTTATTCAGCAGGGAAGCCTGGAGTTTCCCCCCTTTGATTTTAGCTGGTTGGACGGTGAGACCGAAATCTCCCTTACGCCGGGAAATAATTTCCTCACCGGTCTTGGTGTGCGTTTTAGCCTTACGCCAAGTCAACATCAAGCTGGAGTCAGAGCGATAGGGGGAATCGCAGAGTTAGCTGCCATGTTTGAACAAGTCACCGTGCAAGAGGAAGAGGTGGAGAGCCTCACAGTTACCAGCCTCCAGTTGGGGGACAGTCAATTGCTCTACACCTTCTCGTCGGACGCATTCTATCTGGCCTTTCGCCCGGAAACGATGGAGATGCTCCTGCGCGCTCGAAGCAGCGGTTACTCGTTGGCCCAACGGGAAGATATCCGCAAAGTTTTGCCTTCGCTCAGTGCCTACTCCTGGAAACTTTACGCTCAAAGCAATCTGCTAGACATCCTGCGCACCCAGACAGAAGTGATCCCGGTTGCTCCAAGTGCCGGAACGGTGGATGGGACATTGTTGTTGGGAATCAAGTTGCTGCCTGACCGTGTGCTGGTGGAGGGGCGTTTTCTGACGACTGCTTCTGCCAATACACCCTAGGCATAGAGATACAGCTTCTCTAAATAACCGTGCGGCGCTCTTTCCAGTGGCTTATCATACTGGCGGTAATTTCCGTCTCTTTCGGGTCCATCCTGGCGCGTCTTTCTGGAGACCCGCCCCTGGTGATCTCCTTCTGGCGTGTAGCGCTGGCTTCCCTCTTGCTTTGGCCCTACGTACTTGGCCGGGAGCGGGGAGCTCTGCTGGCGATGCCTGTGCGGGAGATCGGTCTGGCTGCTCTCTCCGGGTTGGCTTTGGCCTTGCATTTCGCCGCCTGGATCAGCTCGCTCTTCCTGACCACTGTTGCCAACGCCACTGTACTAGGCTCAACCTATGTGATTTTCACCGCCCTGGCTGAGCGTGTTCACCTGCGGCGCGCTTTCCCCTGGACTTTCAACCTGGCGATCCTCCTTTCTCTAGCCGGGATGTTTCTCATCGCCAACGCCGATTTTCGCCTTCAAGCCGGGCCGGCTCTTCTCGGCGATCTGCTGGCCTTGGCCGGAGGCGCCATGGCCGCACTCTACTTCCTGGTGGGGAGCGCGCTACGGGCGAGGATTTCCATAGCGGTTTACGCCAGCTTGAGTTACTCCTTCGCAGCTCTGTTCCTTTTTGCAGCGGTTCTCTTCCAAGGGACTCCGCTCTGGCCTGGATCAGCCAGTTCCTGGCTATTTTTAGCGTTGCTGACCTTGGGACCACAGCTCCTTGGTCACACCGTCTTGAACTACTTGTTGGCCGAAGTGCGCCCAGCCTTCCTTACCCTGACCATTCTGGTCGAACCGGTAGCCGCCACTTTGTGGGCTTTCCTCATTTTCGGTGAAGTTCCAAGCCTTTGGGCTTTTGGTGGAGGAGCGCTGATCTTGCTCGCCCTGGCGATCACCCCGCGACAGTCAATCTGGAAAACCACCCAATGAATCGGAAAGCTAAGCTGTCTTCCTAGCTTCAACGGTCTTTGCTGTTCCTTTCCGTTGGACCTCCTTGACGGGCATCATGCGATCCGTCCGTTCCGGCTGGCCAGCTTTTAAAGAGCACGACTATATTCCTTCATCGGAACCCCCTCCCCGGCTAGCCGTCTAACAGGAAAGAAAGTGAAGGAGGTGATTGCCATGAAATTTGCGAAAGGGATTGCGGTTGGACTCGTCCTTCTATTTTTGCTACCGCTCGGTGCCTGGGGGGACGGCGCTTTCTTCCCGTCTGGGCATCCAGTGACTGAGACGGACCAGCTGGCTCTATTAGCCTACGATCAAGGCCAGGAGACCATGCTATTGCAGGTCTCTTTCCAGAGCTGGGACAGTGACTTGGCCTGGATCGTGCCCCTTCCCTCGCCACCGCTGGTGGAGGAAGGACCGGACGGTGTTTTCGCTTCATTAAGCGGGCTCACTCAACCGCTTGTGCTGTGGGACGGGCAACTGCAGGAATCCGCCCAAAGACAGCAAGCCAGTCCGGTGCAACTGGGGCCAAAAGGATCCGGGGGAGTGGAGGTGCTTGATCGCCGCCGCGTGGGTTTGCTCGATACGACCACTCTTTCCGCCCGGACAAGCGGTGAACTGGAACGCTGGCTACAGGAAAATGGCTTCCTTCTGCCGGAAGGAGCCTCCACCATATTTGCAGATTATGTTCAGCGCGGATGGGTATTCCTGGCCATGCGGCTGGACATCATCCCGCTGTTGGAGGAGATTCCCGCTGATGGGTTGATTGGTCTGGTCCAACCTGTGCTATTACGCTTCGACGCCCCTTGGTTGGTTTATCCCCTTCGCATCAGCTCGTTGAATGGCGATGCCAGCGCCATCGTTCTATACGTTGCAGGAACGCACCGGGCAGAGGCGGACGGCTTTGCGGTCCGCTGGGCTCATCAAGTTGGCCTGGAGGAGTTGAGCAATCCCATCCTCTATTCCTTTTGGAACGCATATTGTCCGGCAGCAAGTTACCTTACGCGTTTGGAGGCCGCATTATTCCCATGGCAGATGGGTGCAGACCTGCCGATTGGACAAGCTTCCAGCGATCAACCTTTCCGCAAGGTAATCGGAAACACCTCCCACTGGTCAGCCGGATACCTGCAGGCGATGGCTGAGCGGTTCGTGTTGCAAGCCTTCCCCGATGGCAGCGTTTGGCCGGATAGGCCTTGTGGCCGAGCAGAAGGTGCGGCAATGCTGATTCGCGCTATGAATATTGAAAGAACAACAGATGAGGTCTCATTTCCGGATGTGGGGAATGACTACTGGGCTGGGGAGGAGATCGCCGCTGCCCAGGCGGAGAAGTTGGTGGAGGGCTATCCCTCGGGCGAGTTTCAGCCGGAGGAACCGATTACCCGGGCCGAGTGGCTGACGATGCTTTTGCGAGCTTTCCCGGTGTTGTTGGAGTTCATTCCCAACGATCCGCTTTTTCCGGATGTTGCGAAGGAACACTGGGCTTTCCGGACGATCCAGACCGCAGGTGTGCTGGGGATTGTTATCGGCTATCCAGATGGCCGTTTCCAGCCGGATGGGGATATTACCCGAGCAGAAGTCTGCGCAATTCTAAGCCGCACCGTTCTGCGAATGCCTTAGGGTTTGCCAACGAACGCTATCGACCGAAAAGATCCCGTTCCAAAACGAAAGGAAATCGTATTTTGCCCTGGATTAAGGGAGAGAAAATCGCATCATATCACTAAGTTGTCCGCCAGGAAGACCGGTTTTCCGCCAAGGAAAGTCGCCACGACACAGGCTTGTGGGAGCATGGAGGAAGGATCCTGGAGTATGTCCCGATCGAGTGCCACCAAGTCAGCCAACAAGCCAGGGGCGAGGCGTCCTCGCGACGTTTCAGCAAACATTCCCCAAGCGCCTCCGGTCGTGTAGGCATAGAGGGCGCGCTCCAGTGAAAGCGATTCCTCAAGACCGATGGCACATTCTGGAGGATCGCTGAAGAAGCGGCGAAAAACTGCGGCAAAGAGCCCGGGCAACGGATTGGGATCTTCTACCGGCGCGTCGGAACCGAAAACAATGGGCACCCCAAGCTGATCCAACGAGCGGTAGGGGTAAGCGTGGTGGGTGCGCTCCTCCCCCCAATGCTGCAGGGCCATTGCCCGATCGTGGGGGGCGTGAATCGGTTGCACAGAAGCCATCAGGCCACAGGTGCGGAAACGAGGTAAATCGATGGCATCGACCAATTGAGCGTGCTCAATGCGGCTGCGCAACCGGGAATTTTCCGTTGCAGTGGAAGCGAAGCAGTCCAACGTCATGCGAACCGCTGCATCGCCGATTGCGTGAACGGCCGTTGCGATCCCAGCTTGAGCAGCCCGGCCAATGTCCGCGGCAAGAACTTCCCGGTCAACAGCACAGATCCCCCGCTGTGTACTGCTTTCATAGGGATCCAGCATCCAGGCCGTTCGCGATCCCAATGCGCCATCGGCGAAGATCTTCAAGCCACCGAATTTGACTTGTTCGTCCCCCTCCCCGCTATGCAAATGTTGCTCAATCAAGCGCGGCAGAGTGGCTTGGTCCAACCAGACGGCCAGCCGTAAGGGGAGGCGCAAGTGCCGCGCCAGACCGGCCACAGCATCGTACTCTTCTTCCCCGGCGAAGTGATTGCAGGCCACGATCCCAACCCGGTTGAGGGCCTGCGCTGCTTGATGGACCGCTTTGGCCAAGCGCTCGGGTGAAACCAGGGCGGAGAACTTGGGGGCATAAGCGTCAGCCGCCTTCTCCAACAAGATCCCGCTGGGACTGCCGTCCTCCTCATGGAGGATTTGGCCGCCGGGGGGGTCTGGCGTCTGGGCTGTGATTCCCAACCGCTTCAAAGCACATGTATTCAGCCAAAGGGTGTGCCCATCGCGGCTCCATAGTTGAACTGCGTGATTAGGTAGAACGCGATCCAGACTGTGGCGGTCCGGGAGCGTGGAATCAGGCCAGCGATTGCAATCCCAACGCCCTCCCGTCACCCATTCATCCACCGGCAAGCCAAAAGCGAAGCGAGTCACCGCAGTCAAGGCTTCCTCCAAGGAAGCGGCATCGCGCAGATCGACGGTGATAAAGCTCGCCGCAATCCCGTGAAGATGAAGGTGGCTGTCGGTAAAGGCTGGTAGGAGCAAGGCTCCCGCAAGGTCCAGATCTTGCCCACAGGGGCTGAGACGGTTTCCGATCTCCTGGATCTTCCCTGCGTGAATGGCCAGATCAACCGTCCTGGCGGTCCCTCTCTCTTGAATGACAGCGTTGCGTAAAGTGTAGTCCATCTCTGGTTCCTCCTGATTGAAATATGGGGACAGATTCATTTTCCTGTCCTTCTCGGTCTTTCCATCTCTTGAAATTCCACTCGTTTTTTCTCTTCTTCTCGATGTACTCCACAGGATTCTTCACTACCCCCAGGAAGGGGCTGCCAGTCAACCAGCTCCGTTGTGGCGATGGGCGGATCAGCTCTCCTTCTCCCACCGCAAGGATTTCTTCAAACCAATCTATATGACTTTCCTCTCGCATGTTTCACTGATCGCAGAACCGAGGGTGCAGGGGCCATAACCTGGCCATTCTCCTTGCTGGTTACCCATTTTAAAACTGCAACCGGACTATCGGCAGCCAGCGAGATCAGCAACGGTTCCAGCCCATGTAGGATTCGACAATAAATCTGCTACTTTCATCAATAAGATGATAATTGGTGACATCTGAAGATGTGACCCTAACTCAGGTACTTGCGTCGCAGGTAAGCGCGGGCGGCACGGGGGCTGTCCTCCAAAGTTCCCTCCAATACCGCATCCACCAGCTCCTCTTTGATACGGCCGATGAATGGACCCGGTTCCTGGGAAAAGAGCGCCATGATGTCCTCGCCATTCAAAGGGGAAGCCACTTGCTGTGTTTTTTCCTCACCGAACGCTTCGATACGTTTGACCAAATGCCAAAAATCGTGTTCCTGCCGTTCGATCCCGTAGATATCCGCGCGGGAGAGACGCAGCGTCGCCTTCAGGAGAGGACCCAAACGGCGGATCATTCTTTTTACGGCCGCATCGCTCCAATCGGGGGCATATTGGGCGGGCAACATATGCCAGCGAATGAGGAACGAGACTTCTTCGATCTCCTCGCCAGAAGAGCGCAAGCGAGAGAGGATGGCGCTCGCCATCTCTGCCCCGGCTACGGAGTGGCCATGGAAATGCAGCATACCGCCTTCCTCGCGCATGGTCCGGATCTTGCCCAAATCGTGCAGCAAGGCGGCGTAACGTTCACGAGGCGAAACCGGATTGGGAAGGAACTCGGCAGCTCGTTGCAGCGTCACCAGGGAGTGGCGGAAAAGATTCGATGCCTGCACTTTGTCCTGTGGAACCTGTTTGGATGCTTCCAGCTCAGGCAGGATCTGCTGAGCGAGGCCAACGCGATCCAACAGAATAATCGCATTCGCAGGCAAGGGCGAGAGCAGAATGGAATCCAGCTCTACTTTCACGCGCTCGGGGGAGACCTTCCCCCAAAGGGTCGCAGCCTGGCGGCGGACTGCTTCTTCCAAGCCTGACTCCAACGAGAAGCCCAGGCTGGAGGCGAAGCGAACCGCTCGCAACATCCGCAGGGGATCATCGCGAAGCGTCTCATCCGGGTCGAGAGGGGTGCGCAGGAGGCGTCTTTGAAGATCCCTGCGACCATCGAGAAGGTCGATCAAGCGCCCGGATTCCAGCTCCTCTGCCAAAGTATTGATGGTAAAGTCGCGACGCTGCAAATCTTCCAGAAGGCTGGCTCGCTCTACTTGTGGCTTTCGGCTGTCCTGGGCATAAGACTCCCGCCGGGCATCGACGAACTCCAACTTCCAGGGGGGAAGAAATACCTGGGCAGTGTGGAAGCGTGGGAACAAGACGGGGGGAGAAGCATCCAGTTCTTCTGCCGTCAAACGCGCCAACTCCAAGGCAGACCCTTGTTCCACCACAAAATCAAGATCGTGCGTTGATGACAAACCCAGCAACCGGTCCCGCACGGCCCCTCCCACCAGGTAGGCTGTCATCAATGATCGCTTGGCTGCCTCAGCCACCGCAGTCAACAGTCGCCGCGTCTCTGCATCTCGTTTCATAAACGAAGCCTAGCGCAAATTCGGAGGAGGCGGTAGGAAAGGGAAAGGCCGCCTTCTGGCGGCCTTTCATGGGTTGAAACGCTGAGGATCCTGCTCTACTAGACGGGTTTGGGAGCCTCTACCGGGCAGACACTGTTGCATGCGCCGCAATCGATGCACTTGTCGGCGTCGATGATGTAGATAGGGTCGCCGGCGGTGATCGCCTCGACTGGGCAGTTATCCACGCAAGCTCCGCAGGCGATGCACTCCGGACTGATCAAGTAAGTCATGCTGTTCACTCCTCCTGTGAAGAATCGCCGGTATGATAGCACACCTCGACCTTGGGTAGCAGGGCGACCTCCAAATAAAGAACTATCCTCAATCCTTCGGAAGTACCCCTTCCTTGTTCAGGCCGCGCACAATGGGCGCCAACATGGAAGTGAACTCCATCGGGAAGATGTATTTAGTGGAGGGACTGGCCCCCAAAGCGCGCAGGGCATCGAAGTATTGCAGGGTCATCGTTTTTTCATCAATCCCCTTGGCTATAGAGTAGATCCGATCCAGGGCCAAAGAGAAGCCTTCAGCGGTGAGGATGCGCGCTTGGCGGTCTCCCTCGGCATTAAGGATGGCGGATTGCTTGGCTCCCTCTGCCACGGTGATGGCTGCCGCTTTCTTGCCCTCAGCTTCGGTGACAATGGCGCGACGGGTACGTTCAGCCGACATCTGGCGGATCATCGCTTCGGAGACATCTTTGGGTGGAACGATTTCGCGGATCTCCACGCGGGTGACTTTCACCCCCCAACCCTCGGTAATCTGATCCAGCTTGGTTGCCAGTACCTCATTGATATGGTCTCTCTTGGCCAGGACATCATCGAGAGAGATATCGCCTACCACAGCGCGCAAGGAGGTAGTAGCCAATCCCTGCACGGCAGTGAGAAAGTTTTGGATCTTCACCACTGAAAGGGTCGGCTCGAAGATCTTGGAGTAGATCAGGAAGTCGATGGAAATTGGCGCATTGTCCTTGGTGATACAGGTTTGGTGAGGAATCTCCAGGAATTGCTCGCGAAGGTCCACTGCGAAGGGAGAATCAACGAAAGGAATCAGGAAGACGATTCCCGGTCCCTTGGGGCCAATGCACTTGCCCAACCTGAAGATTACCAAGCGCTTGTACTCTCGTACAATGCGGATACCGAAACGGAAAATCAAAAACAGAATAACGATCCCGAGCAACACCCACAAGGCTGATTCCAAGATCATGCTGTACCCTCCTTCAATTCTTGCTGTTTTAGTTTCACCAAAAGGATCAAACCCTCGCGGCCCACCACACAGACGGGTTGACCGAGCTGGATTTCCCCTTCAATGGAGCGAGCTTGCCAGTAGCTGCCGTCCACCAGCACAGTGCCTTCGGGGTTCAAACCGGAGCTGGCCAGGCCGGTGGATCCAGGCAAGGCATCCACCCCCAGTTTCATGTGGGGGCGGCTGCGCATGCGGACGGCAGCGGCGATCACCCCGAAGAAGAAGATCAGGCTGAAGGCGGTGAATCCGCCCACCAACCAGAGGGAGACCCCCTTCTCCAGATCCAGGGGAAAACCTTGCGGGTTGAAGAGGAGCAAGGAGCCGAGGATGAAGGAGACGATTCCCCCCGCCCCCAGGATGCCGAAGCCGGGGGCTTTCACCTCCAGAATAAAGAGCACCGCAGAGACGATCAGCAATAGAATCCCCACCCAGTTCACCGGCAAGGTCTCCATTGCCAGCAGAGCCAGGATCAAGGCGATGGCGCCGATCACCCCAGCGACAATAGTGGGGTGGAAGACCTCGGCGATCAAGGCGAAAATCCCCACCAAAAGAAGGACATAAGCCAGGTTGGGGTCGGCGATCGCTTCCAGGAAGCGATCCCACCAGGAAGGGGGATTCTCCTGGACGGGAATGCCCTGGGTGTGCAGGGTGATCTTGACCCCGTTCATCAATATCTCCTTCCCTTCCAATTGAACCAGGAGATCCGGCAGGTCTTGGGCGATAAGGTCGACGACATGCAGTTGCAGCGCTTCCTCTGCGGATATGGAGAAGCTCTGACGGACGGCTTGTTCAGCCCAGATTTCATTTCGGCCGCTTCGCTGGGCAAGGCTGATGATGTAGCTGGCGGCATCGTTGGTCAGCTTGGCGTTCATCGTTTCGTCCGCTTGCCCTCCCCCCGACAGAACCGGGTGGGCGGCGCCGATGCTGGTTCCGGGAGCCATGGCGGCCAGGGGGGCGGCATAAGTGAGGAAAGTACCGGCAGAAGCAGCTCGCGCCCCTTGGGGAGCGACATAGGCGACTACCGGGATCTTGGAAAGGAGCATAGCCTGGATGATTTGGCGCATCGAAGCATCCGTCCCGCCGGGTGTGTTCAGTTGAAGAATCACCAAGCTGGCTTGACCTTCCGCCCCGGTGATCCGGCTAACCAGGTAACGGGCCGAGATCGGGTTCACTGTGCCGTCCAAAGTCAATACCAGGATTGGGCTTGGAGCTGCCTGGGCGGGACCGGTCAAGGCCAGCAGGAAAAGAAACAGGAGCGCGATTATGAAGAGGTGCGGTAATTTTGCCAACATGTCTCATCCTCCAGGGGTCCTACTACCACACCTGAGAGATTTCCCAGGCGAAAGAACTGTTGGGCCACGCGCTGTACATCATCAGGCGTCACCCGTTCGTAATGGCGCATCTTCTCCCGGGCGGAAGGCAGAACCCCGTCCAGGAGAAGATGCTCACCCAACCAGAGAGCCTGAGAAAGAGTGTCCTCCAAACGTAAGAGAAACCCACCCTTAATATATTCGATGACCCTGTTTAGTTCAGACCGTTGAAGACCTTCTCGGCTGAGTTTCTCCATCTGCTCCCAGATCAAGTCCAGCACCTGGGGCACATTCTGAGGCGCGCAACCTGCTTCTACCACTTGGCAGCCCGCGTCTTGGAAATACTCCAGGCCGGAGTGGACGTAGTAAGCCAGGCCATAGCGATCACGGACCTCGTTGAAGAGGCGGGAAGAGGCGCCCACGCCCAGCACTGCATTGAGAATACTCAACGCGAAGTGATCCGGGTGGTTTCGGCTGAGAGTCATTCCACCCAGGCAAAGGTGCGCCTCGGCGGTGTCCTTCGTTTCTACTCGAAAGCGATTCTGGCACTGTTGACCGGTTGGGGAAAAGGAGGGTTGCTGCCCTGCCGCCAGCCGACTGAAGCCAGCCTGACAGAGCGCTTCCACCTTGAGTGGGTCGATGTGGCCGCAGACGGACAGGACGATATTGCTGCCGCAGTACATGCGCCGCCAGCAATCAGCCAGGAGCGGAATGGTGAAATCAGTCAGGCTCGCCTCGCTGCCAGCGATGTCTTTTCCCAGAGGGTGGTCGGGGAAGAGGAGCTGAAATAGCAACGTTTCTCCCAGATCGCTGGGTTGGTCGCGGTGCATGCGGATCTCCTCGATGATCACTCGACGCTCCTTCTCCAAGTCTTCCTCGCGAAAGAGAGGAGAAAGGATCATATCGGCCAACACGTCGAGGGCTTCCTCCAGGCGGTAGGCGGGGACTTTGCTGAAATAGCAGGTTGCCTCCTGGCCAGTGTAGGCCTCCAAGACTCCGCCAATCCCCTCGATGGCTTCAGAAATGGCCCGTGAGCTGGGTCGCTTTTGAGATCCCTGGAAGAGGAAATGCTCTAAAAAATGAGCGGCGCCATTGGTGGAGGTATCCTCGTAGCGAGAACCGTATCCAACCAGGACAGCAATCGAAGCCGACGCCCCGGACTTCTTGCCATGAACGATTAATTTCAGTTTGTTGTCGAGTTCAATGATCCTGGCCATCTTTTTAATTGATCCTCATTCTGCGTTGAATTGCCTGCGGTTCCCAACAAATGCACAACGTCCTTTTAGTATACTCCCTCCGGCTAGCCCAGTTTTCGCGTAAGGGCTACAATCGAACCATGATCGATTGGGATCTGGTACTGAACGCACCGCAAAAAGAGGCGGTCTTCCACAAGGAAGGCCCCCTTTTGGTCTTGGCTGGCGCCGGTAGTGGGAAAACCCGTGTGATCGCCTACCGCATCGCCTATCTGCTGCATTCCCAGACAACCAAGGCGGGTCAGGTTCTGGCGGTGACCTTCACCAACAAGGCGGCGCGGGAAATGCGCAGTCGCGTTGAGGGATTGCTGGGGACCGGGATGAAGGAGACATGGGTAGGCACCTTTCATGCCACCTGCGCCCGTATTTTGCGAATGGAGGCAGAAAAGATCGGGTTCACCCACGATTTCGTAATCATGGACAGCAACGACCAGGAGAGAGTATTGAAGGAGGCTGCCCGTCAGTTGGAACAGAGCGATGCGGTGGCAAAAGCCGGCGCTGCCTGTAGCCGCATCTCGGACATGAAGAGCCACATGGTCTCGCCTGGCGAGTTTCGCGCCAATTACGCACGGGGACGAGCAGACGAGCAATTCGCCTCGCTCTATAGCAAGTACCAGGATCTGCTCCATGCTTATAACGCTTTTGACTTTGACGACCTTCTACTGGGGGTGGTGCGTCTCTTTCGAGAGAATCCGGAAGTGTTGGAGCGTTTTCGCCGGCGCTTTCATTACCTCTTGGTAGACGAGTTCCAAGACATCAACCCACCCCAGTATGAGATCGTCAAACTTCTTGCGCGGGAACACCAGAACCTTTGCGTGGTAGGGGATGATTATCAGGCCATATTCTCCTGGCGGGGAGCGGATGTACGGTATTTGCTCGACCATTTCGAGGAAGATTTCCCCTCCGCCAAAGTGGTTCGCCTGGAGCAAAATTACCGCTCCGGTCCGATCATCCTGAACGCCGCCAACGAGGTCATCGCCAGCCTTAGCAGGGGGAAGGAGAAGCGTCTCTGGTCCGATCAGCCTAATGCCAACCCACCCCTGTGCCGCTACCAAGCCACCGACGAGACTGATGAAGCCAGATTCGTTGGTCGTGAAGTCGAGCGTTTGGTGTCCAGCGAGGGACGTACTTTTAGTGAATTCGCCGTGCTTTATCGGATGAACAACCAGTCCCGGCTCTTTGAAGAAGTGTTGCTGGCACGAGGGATCCCCTACCGTGTGGTAGGCGGCGTTCGTTTTTACGAGCGGCGAGAGGTAAAAGATTCACTGGCGCTGTTGCGCATCGCCGTCAATCCCGCTGATACCATCTCCCTGCGACGAGTGCTAGGATGGCTGGGGGGCATCGGATCGACGACTTTGGAGCGAGCCGATGGACTGGGACTTCCTTTGTGGGAAGCGCTCCAACAACTGGCCAAGGAAGGAGGTTTGAGAGGGAAGGGGCGCGATAGTTTTTTCAAGCTGAACGAGATCCTGCAATCTTTTCGCGGTCCGTGGACTCTCCTATCCCCGGCCGAGCAGCTGCAACGGCTATTGGAAGGCTCCGGATATTACGCGCTTCTTGAAAAAGAGGGAACCTTGGAAGCGCAAGGACGCATTGATAACCTGCAAGAACTGCTCAATCTGGCTTCCCAATATCAAGCTGAAAATGTAGACGCTTCAGCGAGCGATTTCCTGGCGTACATCTCTCTGTACACTGATCTGGACAGGGCGGAAGCTCATGAGGATGTCGTCACCCTGATGACCATCCATTCTGCCAAAGGCTTGGAGTTTCCTGTCGTCTTCCTGGCAGGGATGGAACAAGGGATCTTTCCTCATTGGCGCTGCACCAGCAAGAGCGAGATGGATGAGGAACGGCGGCTCTGCTATGTAGGGATCACCCGGGCGAAGCATCGAGTCTATTTTACCTGGGCGCGCCGGCGGATGACTTTCGGCGGTTCCAACCAGACGCAACGTTCCTGCTTTCTGGATGAGCTACCGGACGAGATGTTCAAGGATGAAGAAGGAGCGGCTGGAAATCTGAGCCTCAAGGCTGGGCAGGGCATTCGTCACAAAGCTTGGGGACAGGGAACCCTGCTCAGTTGGGAAGGAAGCGGCGAAGACGCCATTCTCACTGTCGCCTTCACCACAGTTGGGAAGAAGCGACTGATCTTGAAATATGCTCCCATTTCGTTCGAAGATTGAAACAAGCGGCTCGCACTGTATGATCAGAGCGATCTGCCAACCCAATGACCGGTATCCACAGGGAACCGGAACGGAGGTATGAGATGCACCTAGCAACAAAGCATGATAGCCGGTGGAACCGAGAGGAACGCCAGGTTCAACCTAAAAGCGATCTTCCATCCACGCTCCTGCGGGAGAGCTGAGCGATGCGCCTTCAAACCCGTCAAATCACCATTGCTGGGATCTGTGGCGCTATCGGGGTCGTTCTGGCCTTCACTCCCCTTGGCCTGATCCCTGTCCCTAACCTGGCTGGGTCTGCGACGACCCTTCACATACCGGCCATCGTCGCCGGGGTCTTCGGAGGACCGGTCGTAGGGGCATTTACCGGCCTTATTCTGGCCATCTCCTCCTGGGTTCTTTACAGCGGCTCCTTTCTCACTTTCTCCGGTGGGAATCTGCTGGTGGCCGTGCTGGCTGCTTTCCTTCCCCGCTTGCTGATCGGCGTCCTGGCTTTCTACGCCTTCCGCGCCTTCCGGCGCCCCTGGCTGGGCTCGACCTTTGCCTCGCTGGTGGGAACTCTCACCAATACCGTGGGAGTGTTGGGGATTCTCTATCTCCTCGGTGACCCGGCCATGCGTCCTGCTCTTCTTCCGATCATTCTGCTGAACCCCTTGGTGGAGGTGGTCTTTGCCTTGGTGGTGGTAATCCCCCTGGTCTTGGCCTTATCCAAGGCTCTCCCTTCGGCCTACAAAAAACCATAGAGAAAAGAGGCAAGGCATGTTGCTAGCCGTTGATGTAGGCAACACCAATATCGTCATCGGTCTCTTCGAGGGGACAAATCTGCTGGCCAACTACCGTCTGCACACCAACTGGCAAATCACGGCCGACGAAATCGCCCTGGATATCCAGGGCTTGTTGGCCATGCGAGGTTGGGCTTTGCCCTCGATCAAGGGGATGGTACTTGGTTGCGTGGTGCCTCCATTGGTCTATCCTTTCACTCGCTTCGCCGACCGCTACCTGCAATTGACACCTCTGGTAGTGGGTCCTGGAACCAAGACTGGGATACCAATCCTACTGGATAATCCCAAGGAGCTGGCTGCCGATCTGATCGCCAACGCGGTAGGAGCGCAAGCTCGTTTCGGAGCGCCGGTGATCGTGGTTGATTTCGGTACAGCCACTACCTTCAGCGCCATCTCGGCACGTGGCGAGTATGCCGGAGCAGTGATTGCCCCGGGGATGAAGATGGCTCTTGATGCTCTCTTCCTGCAGACCGCCAAGTTGCCTCGGGTAGAGATCGTGGAGCCTCGCCGGGTGATTGGAAAAAATACGGTGGAAGCGATGCAATCGGGCATCTTCATCGGTTTCGTTGGCTTGGCCACCGAGATCATCCACCGCATGCAGGACGATCTTGGTTCATTAACCCCGGTGGTGGCTACCGGCGGTCTTTCTGTTTCTATTGGACCCTTTATTCCTTCAATTGGAACCATCGAGCCGAACCTGACCCTGGAAGGACTGCGCATTATTTTCGAGCGCAACTTACCTGCTCCTTCCAGTTGATGCGCTGGCGGTTAAAAAATAGGTACATTCGCACGTCATGTCGATGCTAGCACCCTTCCCCTGGAAGGTCGGGTTAGCTCCCCTGGCCGGACATAACGAACCAGCCTTCCGCATGCTTTGTCGCCATTACGGAGCGCAATGGACGGTGCAGGGACTGGTCTCGGCCGAGGGGTTGAGCCGAGGGGGGAGCAAATCGGAGCGCCTGCTTCGTTTTATGCCGCAAGAGCGCCCAACTTTTGCCCAACTCTTCGGCGCCTCCCCACAAGCCATGGCGATGGCTGCCCAACTGGTAGAGGCAATGGGTTTCGATGGATTGGATCTGAACTTTGGCTGTCCGGAAAAGAAGGTTTTGCGAGTCGGTGCTGGAGCAGCCCTGATGGCCAGTTTGGACAAGGCTGGGGATGTAGTCGGAGCGGTTCGCCGGAGCGTCAAATTGGCATTGACGATGAAGATCCGATTGGGCTGGGAGAACCAGCGCACTTTTGTGGATTTCGGGAGAATGGCCGAGGATCGCGGCCTGGACGCGATCATTCTTCATCCGCGCACCGTTGCGCAGGGTTTCTCCGGCCAGGCTGATTGGGATGCTGTCAGCGATTTGAAAAAAGCTGTGAGCATTCCAGTGGTGGCCTCCGGCGATGTCCGGGATGGGAAAAGCTACCGGCAGCTAATCACTCGCACGGGGTGTGATGGCGTCTTGATCGGCCGTTCCGCCTTGCGGCGCCCATGGGTTTTCGAGGAGAGCTTGTCTTATGCGAGAGGGGAAGCCTTCCACCCGCCAGCGATTGGAGACGTGATTCTGCGTTACCTCTCCCTCCTGGAAGAGACAGAGGTGGAGGCGGATTGCCTTCCCTTGGCCCGCCCCCACCTTCTCTCCTTCCTGCACGACCTGCCGCAGGCTGCTGCCTTGCGTGCCAAGGTAGGGGCCTGTCAGCAATGGTGTATCTTGAAAGACTTGATGGAGACGCAGTTCTCCCGTTTGGAGGCGGAACAGTGAAAAAGATTACCAGTATCTCCCTCGGCTCCTCTGGGCGTGACCACCGTGCTGAGATCACCCTGGAAGGAGAAACCTACCAGTTGGAGCGGATCGGCGCCAATGGCGACATGGAGGTTGCCCGACGCAAATTCGAGGAGCTGGATGGCCAGGTCGATGTGTTGAGCATGGGCGGCACCGACCTCTACTTTTACCTGGGGAATCGGCGCTACCCGGTGCGTGATGCTCACCGCATGGTCCGCAATGTAAAGAAGACGCCAATAGCCGATGGCTCCAAACTAAAGGTGGTATTGGAGTATTCCACCATTAAGAAACTGATCGCCCAGGACATCCTGCAGCCGGAGATGAAAGTGCTGATGATCAGCGCCGTCGACCGCTTCGGAATGGCACAGGCTTTGGCCGAGAGCGGCTGCCCAGTGACTTATGGAGATTTTATGTATAGCTTGGGCATCAATATCCCCTTGCGAAGCCTTTCCGTCCTCCGTTTCTGGGCGATGCTGCTGTTGCCGATCATTGGGCTTTTGCCTTTCTCTTTCTTCTACCCGACCGGAAAGAAGCAGGAGGAGAATAAACCGAAGTTCTCCCAGTATTTCCGTTGGGCTGATGTAGTAGCCGGAGACTTCAATTACATTGCCCGCTATATGCCCAAGGAGATGGCCGGAAAGACCCTGATCACCAATACCGTTACAGCCAAGGATATTGAAATGCTGAAGGCGCTGGGCGTACGCACGCTGATCACTACCACACCGGAGATCGGGGGTCGTTCCTTCGGCACCAATGTGATCGAGGGGATTCTCGTTTGCAAGACTGGGAAGAGAGCGCAGGACCTGGGAGAGGACGAAACACTTCAACTTCTGGCCCGGTTCGGCTTCGAGCCACGCATCGTCCAGCTTACTTGAGAATAATGGCAATTAGGTCGCCCTATTGACAAGGAAATGGCATACCGTAAAGTTATAGTTTGTGAGGGTTCATGGTCTGGATAATCTGACGAGGAAACTGAACCGGCTGAAGTCTGCTGAATATTTCGCATTCAGAACCAACTATTGTTCTTTTATTGAAATTCCTTTCTGGATTTGTCAACTCTTCGAGAGAACGCATCGATTGTTCCCGCAGATACGCACTCAAATCATTTCTCTTTCATTCAAGGGGGTCTTGCTATGACGATATTCAAAGAGATTGCATCCATCCAGAACGAGGGAAAAGACAGCTGCAATTCGTTAGCCTTCAAATACTACCAGCCCGATCGGGTCGTTCTGGGTCGTCCGATGTCGGAGTGGACTCGTTTTGCTGTGGCGTTCTGGCATTCCATCAACAATGACGGCACGGATATGTTTGGACCGGGTACTTTCGAGCGGCCCTGGCAGAACCTCGCCGACCCCCTGGATCGGGTGATGATCAAGATCGATGCCCTTTTTGAGCTGTGCGAAAAGTTGGGGATCAGTTTCTTCTGTTTCCATGACCGTGACGTCGCCCCGGAAGGCGCTACTTTGCGAGAGACCAACCACAACCTTGATTTGGCAGTAGCCCACATTCAGGACCATCTCAAGACCAGCCCGGTGCGCTTGTTGTGGGGTACAGCCGGACTCTTCAGCAACCCCCGCTTCCTGCACGGAGCAGCCACCTCGCCCAATCCTGACGTTTTCGCCTATGCGGCCGCCCAGGTGAAGAAGCAGATGGAAGTGACCATGGAGCTGGGCGGTATGAACTATGTCTTCTGGGGCGGGCGTGAGGGCTATGAAACACTGCTGAACACGGATAGCAGGTTGGAGCAGGACAACCTGGCTCGTTTTTTCGAGATGGCGGCAACGTATGCCAAAGAGATTGGGTTTACTGCCCAATTCTTGATCGAACCCAAAGCTTTCGAGCCAACCAAACACCAGTATGATTTTGATGCTGCCAATAGTCTGGCTTTCCTCAAGAGTTACGGCTTGGATCACCTTTTCAAGTTCAACATTGAAGCCAATCACGCCACCCTTGCCGGACACACTTTCCAGCACGAACTTCGTTACTGCCGCATCAACGGCAAGCTGGGTTCCATCGACGCCAACCAGGGGGATGTAATGCTGGGCTGGGATACTGATCAGTTTCCCACCGACGTCTACCAAACCACCCTGGCCATGTGGGAAGTGATCCAGAATGGCGGTTTGGCACCGGGTGGCTTGAATTTCGACGCCAAAGTGCGACGCGGTTCTTTTCAAACAGAGGATCTTTTTATCGGTCATATCGCCGGAATGGACAGCTTCGCGCTGGGCTTGCTGGCTGCCGCCAAGCTTCATACGGAAGGATTGCTATCTAACTTCCTGGTTCAGCGCTATGCCGGCTGGCGAGAGGGCATCGGCCGCGTAATCGTGGAGGGAAAAGCTAATTTCCACACATTGGAGTCTTATATTCTGGACCGTCAGCCGGCTCCTCACATCTCCGGCCGGCAGGAGTATTTGGAGATGCTTGTCACCCAAGCCATCGCCGGCTGCCTGGCGTAGGCAGGGATTGATCAAATCGGTAGCGGAAGGAGGGAGCTAAGAGGAAGAAGTGTCACAAGCAGGAAAATGGATTCATGGAATGTTCAGGATAAAAATAAGAGGAGGATGATATAAGTGAAGACAATCAAACGAGTTTGGATGGTGGTTCTGGCCACGATACTGATTGGAGTGCTTATTGCAGGTTGCGCTCCAGCGGCTCAACCGACGCCTACCCCAACTACCCAGTCACCCAGCCCCACGCCAACCGTCGCGCCAACCACGGCGACGATCAAAATCGGCCTCTCCCTGGCTACCCTTCAGGAAGAGCGGTGGGTGCGGGACCAAGAGCGCATCCAGCAAGAGTGCAAAGACCGCGGCATCGAACTCTTCACCCAGGTCGCCAACATGGACGCGGCCAAGCAGCAGCAGCAGTGCGAGAGCATGCTCACCCAGGGCATCGACGTCCTGATCATTGCCCCTCATGATGCAACAGCAGCAGCCGCCATCGTGGAAAAGGCCAAAGCAGCCGGTGTGCCGGTCATCTCTTACGACCGCTTGATCATGAATGTGGACGACCCCAACATGGTCTACATCTCTTTCGATAATGTTAAAGTGGGCGAGCTGCAGGGCAAGTACATCACTGAGAAAGTACCCAAGGGCAACTATGTGATCATGTCCGGAGCCCCTACCGACAACAACGCCAAGCTCTTCAAGCAAGGCGCCATGAATTTCATCCAGCCCTTGATCGACAGCGGCGCCATCAAAGTGGTCCTCGACCAAGCGGTCGTGGACTGGAAACCGGATAACGCCATGAAGATCATGGAGCAGGCTTTGACCAAAGCCAGCAACGACGTACAGGGCGTTCTGGCCCCCAATGACGGCACAGCCGGCGGCGCGATCCAGGCCTTGGCTGCCCAGGGACTGGCCGGCAAAGTTCCGATCACCGGACAAGATGCTGAATTGGCTGCCGCCCAACGCATCGTTCAGGGCTTGCAGTCGATGACGGTCTTCAAGGATACCCGCAATCTGGGCACCGCAGCTGTCGAGGCTGCCTTGCTGATGACCTCGGGTAAGATCCCGAGCAACGCCAACCAGGTCGTCAACAATGACAAGGTGGACGTCAAGTCTATCCTTTTGACCCCTGTGGCTGTCGATAAGGCCAACATCGACGCTATCCTGATCGACTCCGGCTACCTGAAAAAGGAAGACGTTTACAAAGGCGCTGAGCCAACCACGGCGACGATCAAAATCGGCCTCTCCCTGGCTACCCTTCAGGAAGAGCGGTGGGTGCGGGACCAAGAGCGCATCCAGCAAGAGTGCAAAGACCGCGGCATCGAACTCTTCACCCAGGTCGCCAACATGGACGCGGCCAAGCAGCAGCAGCAGTGCGAGAGCATGCTCACCCAGGGCATCGACGTCCTGATCATTGCCCCTCATGATGCAACAGCAGCAGCCGCCATCGTGGAAAAGGCCAAAGCAGCCGGTGTGCCGGTCATCTCTTACGACCGCTTGATCATGAATGTGGACGACCCCAACATGGTCTACATCTCTTTCGATAATGTTAAAGTGGGCGAGCTGCAGGGCAAGTACATCACTGAGAAAGTACCCAAGGGCAACTATGTGATCATGTCCGGAGCCCCTACCGACAACAACGCCAAGCTCTTCAAGCAAGGCGCCATGAATTTCATCCAGCCCTTGATCGACAGCGGCGCCATCAAAGTGGTCCTCGACCAAGCGGTCGTGGACTGGAAACCGGATAACGCCATGAAGATCATGGAGCAGGCTTTGACCAAAGCCAGCAACGACGTACAGGGCGTTCTGGCCCCCAATGACGGCACAGCCGGCGGCGCGATCCAGGCCTTGGCTGCCCAGGGACTGGCCGGCAAAGTTCCGATCACCGGACAAGATGCTGAATTGGCTGCCGCCCAACGCATCGTTCAGGGCTTGCAGTCGATGACGGTCTTCAAGGATACCCGCAATCTGGGCACCGCAGCTGTCGAGGCTGCCTTGCTGATGACCTCGGGTAAGATCCCGAGCAACGCCAACCAGGTCGTCAACAATGACAAGGTGGACGTCAAGTCTATCCTTTTGACCCCTGTGGCTGTCGATAAGGCCAACATCGACGCTATCCTGATCGACTCCGGCTACCTGAAAAAGGAAGACGTTTACAAATAATCATCAAAACCGCCTCCGCCCCCCGGTGAGAAGCCGGGGGGCGGGTTCCTGTCCAAGGGGCCGGTAACAGCCAGGTCCGTTTCGTGACAGAGCTCCGCTTCAAAACTAAAGGTGAACCAATGGATGACTATATTCTGGAAATGAAAGATATCACCAAAGAGTTTCCCGGCGTGAGGGCCCTGGACAAGGTCAGTTTCCGTGTTAAGCGCGGCGAGATCCATGCTCTGGTAGGTGAAAACGGAGCCGGGAAGTCCACGCTGATGAAAGTCCTGGCTGGGGTATACCCATTTGGCAGCTATAGCGGTCAAATGGTCATGAACGAAAAAGAGCTGCACTTCACCAACACCAAGGACTCAGAAAAAGCAGGAATTTCAATCATTTTTCAGGAACTGGCCCTGGTCAAGCAGATGAGCATCCAGGAGAACATCTTCCTGGGAGACGAGATCCAGCATCACGGCATCATCGACTGGAACCAGACCTACATCCAGAGTAATAAAGTCCTGGAGGAAGTGCATTTGGCGCGGAATCCGGCAACTCTCGTGCGAAACCTCGGGGTCGGTGAGCAGCAACTGGTGGAGATTGCCAAGGCAGTCCGAAAGCGGACTGACATCCTTATTTTGGATGAGCCTTCGGCTGCTTTAACCGAGTCCGAAATAGCCAACCTCTTCCAAATTCTGCGTGACTTAAAGGCCAAAGGCGTGACCTGCATCTACATCTCCCATAAGCTGGGCGAGGTGTTTGTGATCGCAGACCGAGTGACCGTGCTGCGTGACGGCAGAACGGTAGCCACCTCGGAGGTCAAAGAAACCAACGAGAACCACATGATTGCTCAGATGGTTGGCCGCGAGCTGACGCAACGATTCCCCACGGTCGAACATGAAGCCCGCGAAAACTTCTTCGAGGTGAAGGACTGGACGATCATGGATCCCGACATTCCAAGCCGCAAGGTAATTGACAATGTCAGTTTCATTGCCCGCCGCGGTGAAATATTGGGCATTGCCGGGCTGATGGGTGCAGGGCGGACCGAGTTGGCCATGAGTCTATTCGGCGTCTACGGTATTCGCACCGGTGGAGAAGCTATCCTGGAAGGGAAGACAATGCACGTGCATAACCCCAATGAGGCAATCCAGCAGGGATTGACTTATCTTTCCGAGGACCGCAAGCGCTACGGCTTCGTGCCGCTGATGGACATCCGCGCAAACATTACCCTCTCCAGCCTGGAAAAGCTGTGGCGGAGCGGGGTCATTAATAACAACGAGGAAGTCAGGATCAGCGAGCAGTATGTATCCGACCTGGCCATCAAGACCCCTTCGGTGGAGCAGAAGGTCGGCAACTTGTCCGGCGGCAACCAACAGAAGGTGGTCCTTTCCAAGTGGCTGCTGACCAAGCCCAAGGTTCTAATCCTGGATGAGCCTACGCGTGGAATCGACGTTGGGGCCAAGTTCGAGATCTACAACATTATGAATCGCCTGGTAGACCAGGGTGTCTGCATCATTATGATCTCCTCGGAGCTGCCCGAGATTCTAGGGATGAGCGATCGCATCTTGGTCATGCACGAGGGCAAGATGGTCGGAGATCTGCCGCGTAGTGCGGCCACGCAGGAACGGGTCATGTTCTTCGCAACCGGAGGTCAGTGAAAATGCAGAACACCGTACAAGAAACACCAACCTCACCTGCACGGACGCCGACACCAGGCACTGGTGGGTTCCGTTCCGGCATCCGGCAATACACCATGGTTATTGCCCTGCTCCTGGTATGGGGTATTTTCACGATCTTCACGGGAGCAAAATTCATCGAGCCCAGAAACCTGTCCAACCTGTTCCTGCAAAGTGCCACAGTTGCCATCATCGCAGTCGGCATGGTTTGGGTCATGGTCGCCGGTCACATTGACCTTTCGGTCGGCTCCTTGATGGGATTTTGTGGCGCCATCGTTGCCGTGCTGATCACTAACTTCAATTGGAATCCAGTCTTTGCCATCCTGGCGACGCTGGCTGTCGGGATCCTGATCGGCATTTGGCAAGGCTACTGGATTGCTTATCGAGGAGTGCCAGCCTTCATTGTGACATTGGCTGGCATGTTGATATACCGCGGTGGAGTTCTGGGGGTTGCCTCCAAGACGATCAGCCCCAACAGCCCCACCTTCGCCGCCATCGGGCAAGGTTACCTGCCTGCCCTCTTCGGCAGCACTCCGGGATTCAATGGTCTCTCTGCCATCGTCGCCCTAACCGCCATCGTTGCTTACAACATCTGGGCCCTCAGCTCCCGCGCCTCCCGGATCAAATATGGTTTCTCCGTCCCGCCCTGGCCTCGTCAAATCCTGATCCAGCTGGTTTATTCGATCGCCATCGGCCTGATCTTCGGGATCATGGTTTTCTACATGGGCATTCCCTATGCCATCCTGATCATCATGATTTTGGTTTTGGTCTTTTCCTTCGTTTCCACCAACACCGCTTTTGGCCGGTATATCTATGCGATTGGCGGAAATCGTGAAGCTGCCCGTCTCTCCGGTATCAACGTGGCCAAGACCAACATGTATATCTTTATCGTCATGGGTTTCCTCTCCGCTGTTGCCGGCATCGTTTTTACCGCGCGCCTCAACGCTGCCACCCTCGGAGCAGGGACCTCAATGGAGTTGGATGTCATCGCCGCTGCCGTGATCGGAGGAACTAGCACCCTGGGCGGTGAGGGTACCGTCTTCGGAGCCATCATCGGCGCTCTGGTCATGGCCAGCCTGGACAATGGCATGAGTTTGATGAACTTGGATGTCACCTGGCAATACGTCGTCAAAGGGCTGGTGCTGCTGTTCGCCGTTGCCATCGACGTTTCTTCGAGGAAACGAGCTTAGTTTGGAGCAATGCCCCGATCAGTTGGACCGGGAGGTCTCCCCAGCGAGGCTTCCCGAGTCCTCGGGGAGGTTTCTGTGTTGCCGAGTGTAGGGTAAGTTCTCCGTGATATTGCTGGAAGCCATTTCCAAAGTTCTGCCCGTCATCCTTCTTTTCGTGCTGGGCATCTTGCTGCGCCGGCGAAAGATTATTCAGCCGGGAACGGTGGCTGACCTGAAAATGATCGTTGTAAATTTCGGTCTTCCCTCTTTGCTCTTTCTTGCTTTTTCCCGGGTAACCCTGGAGGGTCGCTTTTTTATCCTGACCCTCACAATCACCGTGTTGGGGATTCTCATCTTGTGGCTGAGCGGATTGTTGCGTCGCCTGCTGCGCATCCGCTCCCCCTATTTTCAAGCTCTGCTTCCTGGCTTCGAGGGCGGGATGATCGGCTACGGGATCTACAGCGCGGCCTACGGCAGCAGCAACCTCTATAAGCTGGGTGTGATGGATTTCGGTCAAGCCATCTTCTTCTTTGGCTTCATGCTCCCCTTCCTGGAGCGCTTGAGAAACCGTTCGCGCAGTTTGACCGAGTCTTTGCGGGCCTTTGCTTCCTCTCCCCCTTTGTTGGCCATATTAGCTGGCATCGCCATCAACCTCAGCGGCGCGATGCCAGCCTTGGATGGGTGGCCTTTGTCATCGGGCGTACTCAAAACGCTGGAGATCATCGGCAACCTGACCCTGCCCTTGATCGGCATCGTCATCGGTTACGAGATCCTGTTGAGCTGGAAACAGCTTCCCCTTCCGGCCCTGACCAGCCTGCTGCGCTTAGTCCTCTGGGTAGGCGTAGCGCTGCTTCTCAATACTTTCCTTCTGGATGGCCTGCTGCACCTGGATCACGGCTTTCAAGCCGCTTTGATGACCTTGCTGATCCTTCCTCCTTCTTTTATCACCTTGCTGTACCTTCCAGAGGGCGATGTCGAGACCCAAGCCTATGTCGTAAACACGCTCTCGCTCTCGACGCTGCTGACCCTGGTTCTCTTCCCCTTGGTGACGTTGCTATACCCGGCATGACCTATCCCACTGTATTTTTGAAGGGTAGGTTGAGGTCGGACCATCAACGCAGCAATTCGACCATATTTCGCGATAAAGGAGACCCGTGATCAACGCGAGAGAAACGATGCCGTTTGAACCGACCCCCCACGAACTGGGGGTATAAGAAGACCGCCTGCAAGGCCTGATGGATCAATTCTCACTCGATACTTTGCTACTTTCCCGTCGTGACACCTTCGCCTGGACCACGGGAGGAAAAAGCAACCACGTCAACAAATCCAGCGAGATGGGATTCTTTGATCTGCTTGTTTTACCCCACGGGAAGTTTTGCCTGGCAAATCGGATCGAAGCGCCGCGTGCCATGGAAGAGGAGTTGGCCGGGCAGGGTTACGAGCTGGCCGAGTATGAGTGGTGGCAAGGACGAGAGGAGACTATCCGGCGCATCGTCGGGACGGGACGCCTTGGAGCGGACGGACCCTTTCCCGGGGGCATGGATGTTCAAGAAGCACTGCGCCGCCTGCGCTTTGCGCTGCTGCCCGAGGAGGTGGTTCGCTTCCGCGAAGTGGGTCGGCTGACGACCGATGCGCTGGAACAAACGGCTCGAGAGATAGAACCGGGTTGGAGTGAACATCGAATTGCTGCCCGGATCAGCGAGCGGGCCATGTCACAGGGGGTAGAAGCGGTGGTGACTTTGGTGGCGACCGATGAGCGGATCTTCCGCTATCGGCACCCCATTGATACTGAAAAACAGCTGGAGCATTACGTCATGCTGGTCTTGTGTGGGAAAAAATACGGTCTGGTGGCAAACCTTACTCGTCTGGTACACTTCGGCCCTCCTCCGGGCGAGCTGCGGGAAAAATGTGAGAAAGTGGCCCTTATCGATGCCGAGATGATCGCTCGCACAGTAGCCGGCGTTAGTCTGGGCGATGTTTTTCGTGCTGGAATGACTGCTTATGCAGCGGTTGGCTACCCAGAGGAATGGAAACTGCACCACCAGGGAGGCATCGCCGGGTACAATGGACGCGAGATCCTGGCCGTTCCAGGCTCACTGGAGAAAGTTCAGAACAGTCAGGCTTTCGCCTGGAATCCTTCCATTCGCGGGGCCAAATCTGAAGACACCATGATTGTCTTTGGCGACCGCCCGGAGATCCTGACCGCAAACGAGAGCTGGCCCTCCTTGGAGATTGAGCTGTCCAACGGTTCGATCCTGAGGCGTCCGGACCTGCTGGTCCGCTGAGAAGGCTGGCACGAATGGAAAGTCTGCCTTCCTCCCAACTTATCAGAGCATGACAACCAAAGATCTTGATGCCGTTGTAGCCGGCCACCTGTGCTTGGACTTCATTCCGTCTTTCCAAGGCAGCGGCGACTTCCCCCTTGAACAACTCTTTCGCCCTGGGGCTCTTCTGGGCGTGGGTCCGGCTACCTTTCGGACAGGCGGAGCAGTAGCCAATACCGGTCTGGCACTGGCCCGGATCGGCAGCAATGTAGCCTTCTGCGCCCGGATCGGGGATGACGCTCTGAGCTGCCTGACGGTAGAAATCCTGAACCAAGGGGGATCCACCGACGGTATTCGCCGATGCCCTGGCGTAGCCGGTTCCTATACGGTGGTGCTGGCTCCTCCCGGCGTGGATCGCATCTTCTTGCACTATTCGGGCCCGAACGACTCATTCGGCATGGAGGACATCGATTTCAACCTGATCAAGCGAGCCCGCATCCTTCATTTCGGCTACCCTCCCTTGATGCGTCGGATCTGCAGCGACGGCGGACGGGAATTGGCCCTAATCTTTCAGGAAGCACGGGCCTGTGGCACAATCGTCTCTTTGGACATGGCCCTTTTTGACCCGGCAGGGCAGGCTGCAGCAGTGGACTGGCCGACTTTCCTGGCGACAGTGCTGCCGACTGTGGATCTTTTTCTGCCATCAGCCGAAGAAGCACTGCTGATGCTCGATCCTACCCGTTACATGGACCTCTGCCGGACCCACCCGGGAGTAGCCCCGGTGATCCAGTTATTGCCAGCCGAGCTGACCGGTCTGACTCAGCGTCTCTTGTCGTTTGGTGCAGCCATGGTTGGTTTGAAATGTGGCCCTCGAGGGCTGCTCCTTGGCACGGCTGATCAGCAGCGGCTGGAGGATTTACCAGGACTGGGCCAGGCTCGTGTTCTTCAGTGGGCCAATCGACAGCAATGGTGTCCAGCCTATCAACCGCTGCGAATCCGCAGCTCGACCGGAGCAGGAGATTGCCTGTATGCCGGTTTTCTCAAGGGCTTGTTGGAAGGTCTCCCGCTCGAACAGGTAATGCGAGTAAGCACGGCCATGGGTTACTTCAATTTGCTGGAAGACGATGCATCCAGCGGTATCCCACCCTGGGAGGATGTATTGTCACTAGCTGCCAATCATTTGCATCCCTTGTTGGATCCGGGTGTAGATGCAGCAGTCTGGGATTTCCAGGAAGATGCAGGGATGTGGGCTCGCAACCATTTAGCCCCGGCAACAGGATAGCCCCGGCAGGGTGTTATGATTAGGATGTCCGCACAACGAGCAATTTGCCGTACCGCACTTGATTCACGATAACTTGGATAGGAGCCGGAGTGAACTTACTAGCCCCCTGCATGGTGTTCAAAAGTGGCATGACGAAAACACCGTCTTCACCAATCCTGTCTGTTTCAATGATCCGTCTCCGGGCGGGATTCTAACTATCATTGTTCTTGGAACGCGGTCACCCAATGATTTTGAACCCAGATCATTCATGAGGAGGATTTTATGTCTTCAGCTGTCATTGGCCTAGATGCCGGAACGACCTCCATCAAAGGGTTGCTCGTTTCGGATCAAGGACAGATCCTCCGCCAGGCCGGGGCGCCTCTGCAACTGTCTACCCCACAACCGGGGTGGGCTGAACAGGATCCAGGAGCTTGGTGGGACGGACTTCGTCAGATCCTTCGAAAGTTGTCCGCTGACTCGCCTTTGCCTATTGCTGCTCTCTCCATCAGCGGTCAGATGCACAGCCTGGTTATGCTGAACGCAAAAGACCGATCTATTGGCCCTTCCATCCTCTGGTGCGATCAGCGCACCGGCTTGGAGTGCATCGACCTGACCCGCGACTACGGCGGGGAGGATGCCGTCCTGGCAAGCTTTGGAAATCCAATCCTGACCGGCTTCACCGCTCCCAAACTGCTCTGGCTGAAGCGGCATGACAAAGAGCGGTTTGCTCGAATGGCGCGTCTGGCACTGCCCAAGGATTTCCTTTCTCTACGCTTAACCGGGCGCTTGGCGATCGAACCTTCGGACGCTTCCGGCACCCTCTTGTATAGGGTGCTCGAAGGGATCTGGGATCGTCGAATCCTTGACCACCTTGGACTTGCCGAGTCATCTTTGCCAGACTTGGTTCCCTCGGGCAGCGTCATCGGCCCCCTGATTTGCCCGGACATCCCCTCTCTGCGTGGGATCCCGGTGATTGCCGGAGGAGCCGATAACGCCGCAGCAGCCTATGGCTGCGGGGTAGAGAAGCCGGGCGATGCGATGGTCAGTCTTGGCACCAGCGGAACAGTCGTTGCCATCACGCCCAGCCCGGTAGTCGACCTTACAGGAGCGGTACATCTCTTCCGGCATGTCACAGCAGATGGCTTCTATCACATGGCCGTGATCCTCTCTGCGACCAATTCTCTGGACTGGTTTCGCCTGCGGTTCACTCCTGGGCTTTCACTGAGCCAGATCGAGACCCTGGCGGAGTCCAGTCCTCCGGGAAGCAACGGCCTGCTTTTTCTTCCCTACCTCAATGGGGAACGCACCCCCCACCGTGATCCGGATGCCCGCGGCGTCATCTTCGGTCTCAGCTCTTTCCACAGCCAGGGTGACATGATGCGCTCCATTCATGAGGGCGTGGTATTTGCCCTGCGCGAGGGAGCCGAGCGGATCGCCTTGCTGGGGACTCCCCTGGATCGCCTGTGCGTAGTGGGGGGAGGTTCGCGCAGCCTTCTCTGGCGCCAGATGCTGGCTGACAATCTGGGCAGGGAAATCTGGACCCCGCGCGTGGATGAGGGGGCAGCCTATGGCTCGGCCCGCCTGGCCGCTGAAGCGGTCGGTTTGGACACCTCGGACTGGGTGCAGTTGGTGAACCACACCGAGCCGGACGGACGGACCGCCAACCTCTACAAAGATCGGTTTCGCTTGTACCAAGATCTCTATCTGTCCTTGCGAGATCGGTTCAAGGATTTGTCCCGGGCATTGGAAAGGAAAGGATGAAATGACTGAAGAAAAACAGTTCAACGAACACGGGCGCCTGTCTTACGGCATGGTGGGCGGAAGTACGGGCTCCTTCATCGGACCGGTGCATCGAGCGGCGATAGCGATGAACGATCAGGCTAAATTGACGGCTGGCAGCTTCTCGCAAACACTCCAACAAACGCTGGAAACAGGGCGGGAGGTAGGTCTGGATCCTGAGCGAACCTATCCGGATTTCCTGACCATGGCTGAGCGGGAGGGGAGCCGCCCGGACCGGATCGATTTCGTCGTGATTGCCGTCCCCAACCATCTGCACTTCCCAGTGGCGAAAGCGTTCCTCCAGCAGGGCATCGATGTCGTCTGCGAGAAACCGCTGACCTTCTCCGTCGAGGAAGCCGGCGAGTTAGTGCGTTTGACCCGCGAGTTCCAGCGAGAGTTCATGGTGGCTTACACCTACACAGGTTACCCGATGGTGCGGGAGGCGCGAAGCTTGGTGGCCTCGGGCAGCTTGGGGTCGATTCGCGTGGTGGCAGCTGAATATCCCCAGGGTTGGCTGACCGATCCGATCGAGAATACCGGTCACCGCCAGGCCTCCTGGCGTACTGACCCTCGCTATTCCGGCATCTCTGGTTGCGTTGGTGACATTGGCACCCACGTCGAAAATCTGGTCCACTTCATCACCGGCCTGGAGATCGACCTGTTGGCAGCCAGGCTGGAGATCATGGTCCCCGGACGTTTGCTGGATGACAACGCCTATATGATGCTTCGCTACAAAGGCGGCGCCAGCGGAAGCTATTGGTCCTCGCAGGTCGCCATCGGCGAGGAGAATGGATTACGCATCCGCGTCTATGGGGACAAAGGCGCTTTGGTGTGGTCGCACCAAAACCCCAATCTCCTGCGCTTCCAGCGAAAAGATGAGCCCATGCAAATCCTGACCCGCGGCTCCAGCTATCTTTCACCTGAGGCTTCCCGCTTCGTCCGTGTCCCCGCCGGCCACCCGGAAGGCTATTTTGAAGCGTTCGCCAACCTCTTCCGCAGTTTTTGCAACGTTCTGATCGCACGCAAAGAAGGACGACCGGCTGACCCATTGGACTTCTTCCCAACCGTTGTGGACGGCGCCCGTGGAATTAAATTCGTCAACGACTGCGTTGCCAGCAGCCGGCTGAATTCAGCCTGGGTGGATGGATCATTCTCCAAAAAATAGGGGTTTGGAACCGGTACAGATTACAGCCTGGAGCTTAAAACCGACGGGTATATTCTGCCTAGTCGCGGCGAAATTTGCTTCTGAGCCGTGAAGGTCGGGATAGTTGCTGCCAGCAGGCAGGGGAGCTAGTTAGGATGAGAATAACACCTCGTGGATTCTTTTAAGTAAAAGTGAATGATTGTGTTACATTGGTACCACTATTTCGGTGCTTATATCGGACTCATGCATCGAGTGGCGCTAAGGTGATTTGCAACGGCTGAACCCGGACCAGCTTGCTCTAGAGTGACGGGAGGCGGTGTTTACCCAATTAGATGAATGCTTATGGATAAATCAATGGCTGGAATCGCGGTCGGAAAGTAAGAACAACACGCAGACTCTTTCGTCACTCTGGAAAAAATGGATAGACAGGAAAACGCGGCCACGTACGCGCGCGAGCGAACCGCCCCTGCGGGACGAACTGTTCAGCGTCGAGCAGTTGCGCCAGCATGCAATCGCACTGGCGGGACAGCATCAGATCGACCCGAGACATGGGCCGAACAGGTTGTTGCTACGGTTGGCGGACAATGAACAGCTATTGGTTCAGGCTTATGATCTGGTGGCCGGCGCGGAGGCCGGGGGCCGGCGTATCGGTCCGGCTGGCGAATGGCTGCTGGATAACTTCTATCTGATCGAACAGCAAATCCGTCTGACGCGTTTACATCTGCCGCGGACCTACAGCCGCGAGTTGCCACGTCTGTTGAATGGAGCGGCGGCGGGGTTTCCCCGCGTCTATGACATCGCCTTGGAGTTGATCGCCCACGTAGATGGACGCGTGGACGCGGAACACGTCAGCCACTTCGTTACCGCCTACCAGTCGGTGACCCCGCTGACACTCGGTGAACTGTGGGCCATTCCGATCATGCTGCGCTTGGGACTGATTGAAAATTTACGGCGCGTGTCGGTGAACATCATCCGGCGGCGACAAGATCGAGATCTAGCCAACCTGTGGACTGGCCGTATGTCGACGGCAGTGGAGAAAGAGCCGGAAGCGATTCTCCATATTCTGGCAGAGATGGCCCAATCCGATCCGCTCTTCAGCAGCCAGTTTGTAGAGGAATTCTGCGGAGGGTTGCAGGGGCAAAGTCCGGCGCTGGCAACCGTCCAGAGCTGGGTCGAGCACCGGCTTGCTGAACAGGGAATGACCCGCGAACATTTACAGAGGGCGGAGAACCAAAATCAGGCAGCCGATCAGGTATCCATCGGAAACAGCATCGGCAGCCTGCGTTTCCTGAGCGTGATGGACTGGCGGGAATTTGTCGAGACGATGAGCATCGTCGAGCAGGTGCTGCGCACTGATCCTGCAAATGTGTACGCTGCCATGGATTTCGTCACGCGGGACCGCTATCGGCATAGCGTCGAGGCCATGGCACGGCAGTCCGGGATCGCCGAGGATGCAGTAGCCCAGGCTGCGATCCAACTCGCGACGGAAGCGACCCACCGCGAAGACATGACGGCGCGCACCACCCACGTGGGATACTATCTCGTCGATAAAGGTCGCCCCTTGCTGGAGAGCATCGTCCGCGTCCGTTGGTCACTCCGCCGGTTTCTCATGCGGACGGCTCGACGTTTCCCGTTTATTCTCTATCTCAGCCCCTTATTGCTGATCACGGCAGCCACAGCCTGCCTGATGCTGGAGCCGGTCAGCCGGCTGGGTTGGCATGACTGGCGGGCCTGGTTGTTGATGTTGCTGGGAATCATCGGCGCGTCGCAGATGGCGGTCGCACTGGTGAACTTGCTGACTACTGTTCTGGTCGGCCCGCGCCTGCTGCCGCGATTGGATTTCTCGAAAGGGATCCCGGCAACCAGCCGTACAATGGTAGTCGTCCCCACACTCTTGACCAGTCCGCAAGCCGTTGCCGATTTGCTGGAAGGGCTGGAGATCCGCTACCTGGGAAACCGCGACCCGAACCTGTTTTTCTCGCTGCTCACTGACTTCCGCGATGCGCACGAACCGACCCAACCCGAAGATGCAGAGCTGCTGCGCTTGGCACGTGACGGCATCCAGTCGTTGAATACGCGATATAGCCCCGAGGGTGTGACCGTCTTCTATCTGTTCCATCGACCGCGCGTTTGGAATCCGCACGAGCGCCTCTGGATGGGCTACGAAAGAAAACGTGGCAAGCTGGAGCAATTCAACGCGCTGCTGCGCGGCGGTCCGAGCGATCCGTTCGCCGAGATCATCGGCGATTTGGCACTCCTCTTTACGATCCAATACGTCCTAACACTGGACACCGATACCGGGTTGGCTCGTGATACCGCCTTCAAACTCATCGGCACCATGGCACACCCGCTCAATCGGCCACGGTTTGATCCGCGGGCGGGCCGCGTGGTCGAGGGCTACGCCATTTTGCAGCCGCGCACGCCCATCAGCCTGCTTTCAGCCAATCGCTCGCGGTTCGCCCAGCTCAGTGCCGGCGAAGCGGGGATCGATCCCTATACGCGCGCGGTGTCTGATGTGTATCAGGATCTGTTTGCCGAGGGGTCCTACGTCGGCAAAGGCCTCTATGACGTAGACGCTTTCCAGCAAGCCACGGCCGGGCGTTTTCCGGAGAATCTCATTCTGAGCCATGATCTGGTAGAAAGCGGCTTTGCCCGTTCGGGGCTGGTCTCCGATGTGGAATTGTACGAGGACCACCCTGCCAGTTTCGCCGCTGAGATGAGTCGCCGCCATCGCTGGATCCGGGGCGACTGGCAAATTGCCGGTTGGCTCTTGCCACGCGTGCCTGGGCTGGCCAACAAGCGTCTGCCTAACACGCTCACTGCGCTCAGCCGTTGGAAAATCTTCGACAACCTACGCCGCAACCTCGTACCGCCCGCCCTCTTGCTGCTCTTGCTCGTTAGCTGGCTGATGGCGCCGGAACCGACCGGTTTCTGGACATGGTTCGTGCTCTTGTTGCTTTTGCTGCCCGTGCTGTTGGCAACGCTGGTGGAGGTTTTTCACAAACCCGGGGAACAGGCGTGGGCCATTCATTTGGATACGACCCTGAAATCATTGGGCCGTCAGTTGGCGGAGGTCGGCATGAGGCTGAGTACGTTGCCCTATCACGCCATCATTAATCTGGATGCGATTCTCGCTTCAGGCGGACGCATGCTGTTCACTCGGCGCGGGTTGCTGCTTTGGCACACGCCGCGTTATGAGAAGCGCAACAAATGTACCACACTGATGAACTTCCTTGGAGAGATGTGGGTCGCGCCTTTTTCCGCGCTGGCTGGCATCACATGGCTCGCGCTGACAAACCCCGGTGCACTGGTCATCAGCGGGCCCGTGTTGCTGATGTGGCTGGTGTCTCCCGTCGTCGGCTGGTGGATCAGCCGGCCACTCACAGCCGACAAGCCAGCCTTGTCCGAATCGCAGCAGACATTCCTGCGCAGCCTGTCCCGGCAAACCTGGCGCTACTTCGAAGTGCTGGTCAACGCGGAAGAGAACTGGTTGCCACCCGATAATATCCAGGAAGTCCCGACACCTGTGGTCGCCTCCCGCACCTCGCCGACCAACATCGGCATGGCCTTGCTGGCCAATCTGGCAGCAGACGATTTCGGCTACATCTCCACCGGCCAACTGCTCGAGCGCACGGACAAAACCATCACCACGATGGAACAACTGGAACGCTTCCGGGGTCATTTCTACAACTGGTACGACACGCGCACGTTAAAACCGCTGCGCCCGTTCTATGTGTCGAGTGTCGATAGCGGCAATCTAGCCGGGGCATTGTGCGCATTGCGTGCCGGATTGCTGGAATTGATAAGCCAACCCATCTTTTCGCCACGCGTTTTAGCAGGACTGCGGGATACCTTGGAAATGCTCTCGTCTTCGGCAATCGACCGGATTCGGGCAAAGCTGCAATCGTCGCCGCCTAATCTCTCAGCCACAATGGCGTTACTCCAGGAACTTGGCCGTGATATTGCCACACTGCCCACCACCGGCGACGCGGAGCAGCAATGGTGGACCAACGCTCTCGCCCGGCAGTGCCATGACGTTCAGGAGGATCTGCAGTTCCTCACTCCCGATCCCCAGCAGTTCGATCACGTGCCGACATTGCAGGAGTTGGCCTGCGCATCTTCAGGGGGTGACCGCGCTGCTGAGCGCATCCGGCTGATCAACCAACTCTCCCAGCGTTGCTCCGCGCAGGCGTTGATGGACTTCACTTTCCTCTACGATCCATCCCAGGATCTGTTGTCGATCGGCTACAACGTAAGCGAACGCCGCCGCGATCCTTCCTATTACGACCTGCTCGCCTCGGAAGCAAGGTTGGCTAGTTTCATCCTTATCGCCCAGGATCAGTTGCCACAGGACCATTGGTTTGCCCTGGGCCGGCAGTTGACCACCCACGATGGCGCGATGGCGTTGTTGTCGTGGAACGGTTCAATGTTCGAGTACTTGATGCCGCTGCTGGTTATGCCGACCTATGAGCACACCCTGCTCGATCAGACCTACCGGGCGGTCGTCGCCCGCCAGATCGAATACGGACGCCAGCGCGGCGTACCGTGGGGCATTTCCGAGTCGTGCTACAACATCACCGACGAACGCGGCGTCTATCAGTATGGCGCCTTTGGCGTGCCGGGATTAGGGTTCAAACGCGGTCTTGCCGATGATCTGGTGGTCGCGCCGTACGCGTCGGTGCTGGCCTTGATGGTCGCTCCCCGGGAGGCATGCCGGAATCTGGAAATGCTGGCGGAAAAAGGCTACCGCGGCGCCTACGGGCTTTATGAAGCGATTGATTTCACGCCAACGCGCCTGCCTCGCGGAAAGACCTGCGCCTTGCTTCGCATTTTCATGGCCCATCACCAGGGTATGAGCCTGCTGGCGCTTTCCTACTTGTTGTTGAACCAGCCAATGCAGCGCCGCTTCCTGTCTGACCCGTATTTCAAGGCGTCGGAGCTGCTGCTATGCGAACGCATTCCCAAGGTCGCTTCCCCATTGCAGCCGCACGCGGCAGAGGTCAGAGCAGCGCGCATGCCGCCGGTTGCTGCAACATCGATCATGCGCGTGTTCTCAACGCCGCACACTCCCATTCCCGAGGTGCACCTGTTGTCCAACGGCCGCTATCATGTGATGGCAACCAACGCGGGCGGCGGGTACAGCCGGTGGAAAGATTTGGCGGTCACGCGCTGGCGCGAGGACGCGACGTGCGACGGGTGGGGCACGTTCTGCTATCTGCGCGACGCCGACACTGGCGCGCTCTGGTCGTCAGCCTATCAACCGATGCGGCATTCCTCGAAGAATTATGAGGCGATCTTCATGCAGGGTCGTGCCGAGTTTCGCTGCCGCGAAGAGGACATCGATGCGCATACCGAGATCTCCGTGTCACCGGAAGATGACGTCGAAGTCCGCCGCGTCACGCTGACAAATCTATCGCCCCGGACCCGCACCATCGAACTGACCAGCTTTGCGGAAGTTGTCATAGCGCCGCTGAATGCTGACCTCTCGCACCCCGCTTTCAGTAATCTGTTTGTGCATACCGAGATCCTCCATGACTCGCAGGCTATTCTGTGTACGCGCAGGCCGCGCTCGCCCGGCGAAGAACCACCCTGGATGTTTCATTTGATGATCACGCAAGGCACACCGGCTGGCGATACGTCCTACGAAACGGACCGGGCCAAATTCATCGGTCGCTGCCGCTCCATAACCAACCCAGCCGCATTCGACGAAGTTGGCCCGCTTTCCAACACGGATGGCTCGGTGCTCGATCCGATCGTTGCGATTCGCCGGGGAGTCGTCATCCAATCCGATGACTCGGCCAACTACTTCATCATCTCTGGTATGGCCGAAACAAGGGAGGCAGCCTTGCTTCTGATCGACAAATACGACGACCCCAGCTTCGCGGCACGCGCCTTCGAGATGGCCTGGACTCACAGCCAGCTCGTGCTGCACCAGTTGCAGGCCACCGAGGCCGAAGCCCAGGTGTATGCACAGTTGGCCAGTTCGGTAATTTACGCCAACCCACTGCACCGCGCCGGTGTTGGCATTCTCAACCGAAATCAACTCGGCCAATCAGGCTTGTGGGGGTTCGGAATCTCGGGCGACCTGCCGATTCTGCTGATGCGCATCGCCGACGTGCACCGGATCGATTTGGTCAAACAGGTCCTCCAAGTTCACGCCTACTGGCGCGAGAAGGGATTACAAGTCGATCTGGTCATCCTCAACGAGGATTTTTCCGGGTATCGTCAGGTTTTGCAGGACCGGATCCTGGGTTTGATTGCCGCCGGCACGGAAGCGCAGCGCGTAGATAAACCCGGTGGGATATTCTTGCGGCGCAGCGAGCAGCTGTCGGAGGAAGACCGAGTCCTGTTACAAACTGTCGCGCGCGTGATCCTCACCGACAGCGCCGAAACCCTGGCTGAGCAGGTTGAACGGAAAGTGCCGGTTGAACGGAAGATTCCGCGCTTCCTGCCAAAACGCTCGATGCTGCCGGCCACAACCGACGTCCCACCCCAGCGTGAACGAGTCTTCTTCAATGGCCTGGGCGGGTTCACGCCGGATGGGCGCGAGTACGTGATTTCGCTCGCTCCGGGGCGGACCACTCCAGCTCCGTGGGCAAACGTGCTGGCCAACTCACAAATCGGTACGGTGATCTCGGAAAGCGGCGGGGCGTACACGTGGGTGGACAATGCCCACGAATTCCGGCTGACCAACTGGCACAACGATCCGATCTGCGACACGAGCGGTGAGGCGTTCTACATCCGCGACGAAGAAACGGGCCAATTCTGGTCGCCGACCCCACTACCCGCGCGCGGGAACGGTACCTACGTCTGCCGACACGGGTTCGGTTACAGCGTGTTCGAATACACGCAACTGGGGATCAGCTCGGAACTATGGACCTACGTTGCGCTGGATGAGCCCGTGAAACTGGTGGTGATGAAGGTGCGCAACTTTTCGGGCCGAACACGGCGTTTGTCAGTCACGGGTTACTGGGAGTTGGTCCTCGGTCAATGGCGGCATGCGAACCTGATGCACGTAGTGACCGAGATCGACCCGGCTACGGGCGCGCTGTTTGCCCGCAACGCCTATAACCGTGAGTTTGCCGGCAAGATCGTCTTCGTCAGTGTCAGCGACGCGGCGCGGATCATCACCGGCAACCGCACGGAGTTTCTTGGGCGCAACGAAACGCTGGCCAATCCCGCCGCGATGCAGAAAACGCAATTATCCGGCCAGACGGGTGCGAGCCTCGACCCCTGCGCAGCGTTGCAGGTGCCGTTTGATCTGGCTGATGGCCAGGAGCGTGAATTGGTCTTCATACTGGGCGCTGGTAACAATGTCGACGAGGCCCAGCAACTGGTCCGGCGGTTCAGTGAGCCAGCCAGTGCGCGCCTGGCTTTGGAGAACGTCTGGGGATTCTGGAAACAGACGCTGGGGGTGGTATTCGTCGAGACGCCGGATCGCGCCTTGAACCTGCTCGTCAACGGCTGGCTGGAGTACCAAACGCTGGCCGCTCGCTATTGGGGACGAAGCGGCTATTACCAGTCCGGCGGTGCGTACGGGTTCCGCGACCAACTCCAGGACACGGCGGCGTTGCTCCACGCCGCGCCGTGGACAGCCCGCGAGCACTTGTTGCGGTGTGCCGGACGCCAGTTCCGCGAAGGCGACGTGCAACATTGGTGGCATCCGCCCAGTGGACGCGGTGTACGTACGCATTGCTCCGACGATTACCTCTGGCTGCCATACGTGACTTGCCTATATGTGAAGACAACCGGTGACACCGGCATACTTGATGAGCGCGTGCTGTTCCTCGAAGGTCGCCTGGTGAATGCCGATGAGGAATCGTACTACGATCTGCCGCAGCGCTCCGGGGAAGATGGCACGCTCTACGAGCACTGCGTGCGGGCAATCAAACACGGACTTCGATTCGGCGAGCACGGGCTGCCCTTGATCGGCAGCGGTGACTGGAACGACGGGATGAACCTTGTCGGCGAGAAAGGCAAGGGCGAGAGCGTATGGCTGGCGTTTTTCCTCTACCATGTACTGCAGCGTTTCGCAGAGTTAGCCCGAAGCCGGGGGGATTCTGACTTTGCCAGCCTATGCATCAGCCAGGCGGCGCAGTTGCAGCAGAATATCGAACTGCATGGGTGGGATGGCAACTGGTACCGGCGCGCATACTTCGATGACAGCACACCGCTCGGCTCAGCCAAGAACGAGGAATGCCAGATAGACTCCATCGCCCAGAGTTGGGCGGTGCTGTCAGGAGCGGCGAAACCAGCGTGGGCACAACTGGCCATGAATCGCGTTGATCAACGCTTGGTCCGGAGAGACCAGCGGTTGATCCAACTCTTCGATCCACCGTTCGACAAATCCGCGCTCGAGCCGGGCTATATCAAAGGCTACGCTCCTGGCGTGCGCGAGAACGGCGGCCAGTATACTCACGGCGCGATCTGGGCTGTCATGGCATTCGCGGAACTGGGCGAGACCGAGCGGGCCTGGGAGCTGTTCTCGCTGCTCAACCCGATCCGTCACGCGATGGACTTGACGGAAGTCGAACACTATAAAGTCGAGCCGTACGTAGTCGCCGCCGACATCTACGCCATCGAGCCTCATACCGGTCATGGCGGTTGGACCTGGTACACAGGTTCGGCGGGTTGGATGTACCGGCTGATCGTCGAGACGCTGCTCGGTTTGCGGCTTGAAGTGGACCAATTGCAGGTGAACCCGCGGCTGCCACGTGTCTGGGAGTCGCTCAAGCTTCACTACCGCTACCGCGACACCTTTTATCACATCGCGGTGAAAAGAGCCGGAACGGAAGGCGCCCAGCCGGTACGCATGATAGTTGATGGCAAAGAGCAACCCGACGCCAGGATTCACCTCGTCAATGACCTCCTTGAGCATGTCGTCGAAATGGAAATTCGCTGACCGATAGATCAACTCCGAGGGGAGTGCCCTGCAGCTGCGGAAAGTAAGACTACGATTTATGCACTTGCATACCGGCCTGGCAAAACAGCTGATCTAATTGCGTCACTTACTTGCAAAGTGGCTTCCGTTGTGGCTTAATAGGGCATCCCCAGAAAAGTATGAATATGCGGAAAGAAAAAAGAGGGCCAAACGATGATCCCAACCGAAAAGAAACTCTATATAACTCGTGAAGGTTTAGTCAAGCTGGAAGAGGAGCTGGAGACACTGCGCAGCGTGCGTCGGCACGAAGTGGCCGAACGTATCGCCCGGGCCAAAGAGTTCGGCGACCTCTCCGAGAACGCCGAATATGATGAAGCCAAAAAAGAACAAGCTTTCGTGGAAGGTCGAATCCTGACCCTGGAGAAGATGCTATCTCACGCCAAGATCATCGAGCAGTCAGTAGAGGGTGAGAACCGCTACGTTTCCGTAGGAAGCAAAGTGCGTTTGTTGAACCTGGACAACCAGAAAGAACTCGAATTTACCATCGTCGGCTCCTACGAAGCAGATCCCAAGAATAGCCGTATCTCGGATGATTCCCCGTTGGGCCGTTCCTTGCTGGGGAAGAAGAACAAGGAGTTCATTCGCGTGAAAGCTCCCGCCGGTGAATTCCATTATCAAATCCTCAACATCAGCCGCTAATGGCGGACGAAGTCGGGCTGGAAGAACGCGCCGGCAAATTGGCCGCGCTTCGCCAGCAAGGCATTGAACCATACGACGGTCCTTATTCAGCCAGCCATATTGCTCCTCAAGTGGTGGAGGACTTCACCACGTTGGAGGGGCAGGAAGTCAGCCTAGCCGGCCGTTTGGTGGCATTTCGCCTTCATGGCAAAGCCAGCTTTGCTCACCTCGATGACGGGGAGGGGCGCATTCAGCTATATTTCCGCCAGGATGCCCTGGGGGAGGAAGCCTATAGCCGCCTGACCAAGCTGGTGGACATCGGCGACATTCTAGGTGTGCGCGGTTCGACCTTTCGCACCCACACCGGTGAAGTGACGGTGGCAGTGAAATCGTACACCCTGCTCTCCAAGGCTCTCCGTCCTCTGCCCGAGAAGTGGCACGGACTGCGCGATACGGAGATACGTTATCGACAACGCTACCTGGATTTCATCGCCAACCCCAAGGCTCGCGATAATATCCGCTTGCGCGCCCGCATAATGACCTTGGTGCGCGATTTTCTCAGCGATCGCGGTTTCCTGGAAGTAGACACGCCGATTCTTCAGCCTGTCTACGGGGGAGCTTTGGCCAAACCTTTCGTTACCTACCACAACGCCCTGGCCACCAACCTTTTTTTGCGCATCGCTCCGGAGCTGTACCTGAAACGCTTGATCGTGGGAGGCTTTCCCAAAGTTTTCGAAATTTGCCGAAACTTCCGCAATGAGGGCATCTCCGCCACCCACAATCCGGAGTTTACCGCCCTGGAGGTGTATCAAGCCTTCGGCGACTACCACAGCATGATGACCCTCACCGAGGAGATGTTTGCCGCTTTGGCGCAAGGCGTCTTTGGGACCACCCGGGTTACCCTGGCCGGGCAGGAAGTGGAACTGGCGCCTCCGTGGCAACGGCTTTCCCTGCAGGAAGCCTTTCGCACCATGGCTGGGGTGGAGATGGAAGCGCTGCGAGACATGACCCTGGCCAAGGAATACTTGAAAACCAACGGCATTCAAGTAGAGAAAAGATTGAGTTGGGCCAGCATCATCGACGAGGTTTTGAAGAAGAAAATCGAGCCTCAGTTGGTTGGACCGGTCTTCCTCTTCGACTACCCCACGGTGCTTTCTCCACTGGCTCGCAACAAGCCCGGCCAATCCGACTGGGTGGAGCGATTCCAACCTATCCTGGTGGGGATCGAGATGGGCAACGCTTTCTCCGAGCTGGCCGACCCCACCGAGCAGCGGCTGCGTTTCCAGCGCCAGGTCGAGCAGCGCGATGGGGGAGACGAGGAAGCTCATCCGATGGACGAAGACTTCGTAACCGCCTTGGAGTTTGGCATGCCGCCTACCGGGGGCTTGGGGATCGGATTGGATCGTCTGATCATGCTGTTCGCTCAGGAAGATTCTTTGCGCGAAATCATCGCTTTTCCCACACTACGCCCGAAATAAGCCGCTACATCGTATCAAACCATCGCTCCTTCAGGTAGAGTAAGCCTGTCGGCAACCGCCATATTTGTCCTGTCTCCAAAGGATGGGCGGAACGGCGGCAAACTGACTCGGTTGCATGACGGAGCGTGGCAGCAAATTCTGCCACGAAGAAAGAAGGAGCGCGGCGAGACGGCGAATAAAAGCGCCAGTACATATATATGCGGGAACTGCGGCTATCGTTCGGTGAAAACGTTGGGCCGCTGTCCTGTCTGTAACCAATGGAACACCTTCACCTCGGCGACGATGGAAAGCCCACGCTCCAGCGCACCGCTGCAAATGCCCCTCTCCATCCTGGAAGTCCCTTCTGCCTCCGCCACTCGCCTGCCCTGCGGCATCGGCGAGCTGGACCGGGTTCTGGGAGGCGGGCTGGTGCAGGGATCCTGTGTGCTGCTGGCCGGGGAGCCGGGAATCGGCAAGTCTACGCTTCTTTTGCAAATGGCCCAGTCCATCGCTGCCCGCAGCCACCGCGTCCTCTACGTATCCGGCGAGGAGTCCCCTGGACAGATCAAGATCCGCGCCGAGCGCCTGGAGGCTCTTTCCCCCCACCTGTTGGTCAGCTTCCAAGCGGAAGTAGGAGCGATCGAGGGTTTGCTGCGGGAGGCCAAGCCATCTCTTTTAATCGTCGATTCCATTCAGACGATGGCTTCAGCCGAAGTGCAGGCCGCTCCCGGCAGCGTTCTGCAAGTGCGGGAATGCGCTGCCCGCTTGTTTACCCTGGTGAAGGAAGCCAATATCCCCTTGGTTCTGGTTGGCCATGTCACCAAGGATGGAAACATCGCCGGGCCCAAGTTGCTGGAGCACTTGGTGGACGTGGTGATTTACTTCGAGGGCGACCGCTCGCTGGGGGTGCGGGTTCTGCGCGCCCACAAGAACCGCTTTGGCGACACCAGTGAAATCGGCCTCTTTCAGATGACTGGCGCCGGCCTGCGCGAGATGAGCGGCGTCGAGCACCTCGATGTAAGTGGAGGAGGAGAGCGTCGTGGAGGCGTGCTGACTGCTACCCTGGATGGAGCGCGGGTGCTTCTGGTAGAGGTGCAGGCTTTGGCTTCTCAGAGTTTCCTGCCGGTACCGCGGCGAGTGGTCAGTGGTTTTGACTTCAACCGCTTGCTAATGGTCCTGGCTATTCTCGATAAGCATGGGGTTCACTTGGGGGCTCAAGATGTTTATGTAAACGTCCTGGGCGGTGTCTCTCTGGCTGACCCGGGGGCTGACCTGGCTGTTGCCGTAGCTTTGGTAGCCAGCCATCGAGAGCTGACCTTGCCGCCTTTGTTGGCTGTGGGAGAACTGGGGCTGGGAGGCGAGGTCCGCTCCGTGCCCAATTTGGAAAAAAGACTGGAAGTAGCCGTTCGCTTGGGATTGCGCCATTTTCTAACCCCTCCCTCAAAAGGCGCCGGAAACGAAGGAAAGGGGGTGCAACGTTGGCCGCTGGATGACCTGAAAGCATTGATGCGCGTGCTTCGAGAGATCAAGAAGGAGTCTATATGAATAGAGTTGCCAATATCCTTATTTATTCAGTAATAACCATCATCGGGCTGATCGGTGGATGGCAGTTAGGCATTTTTATCTTTGAAGCATTTCCAATACCGTTGAACGCTTTCTTGGTATATGGCCTCTGCGCGCTAATTATCGGGGTAATTGGATTCCTCTTCTCCCTGCTGGTAGCGCAATGGCTGATCAAATTGGGAAATACCGTACGGCTGGCCTATCGCCAGTTGAATCTAGTAGATTTGATCCTCGGTTTCGCTGGATTGGTGATCGGCCTCCTGGTCGCCTACCTGGTCAGCTTGGCCTCCAACATCTATGCCATCCCCATCGTTGGCCCCTTCTTGCCGGCTGTGATGTCGGTGATTCTTGGGTACATCGGCCTCACCCTTTTCCTCTCCAAAAGAGAAGAATTAGGCGCGCTTCTTTTCGCTGGAGGGTTGGGAAAGGGGGAGCGAAGCAAGGTACGGCGCCCCGACCGGCGCTACCTGTTGGACACCAATGTGATCATCGACGGACGCGTGGTGGAAGTGCTGAAATCCGGCATGTTGGAGGGAGCCGTTTTGATTCCCTCCTTCGTCCTCACCGAACTGCAGTACGTAGCTGACTCGGCTGACTCGATCAAACGCGCCCGGGGGCGTCGCGGGTTGGAAGTCTTGAACCGGATCCAGAAGGAATTCCCGACCAAGATCGAGATTATCGAAGCTAAGGGAAGCAGCGAAGCCGTCGATCAACGCCTCTTGAAACTCGCCAAAGCGCAGGATGCCACCTTGGTCACCAATGATTTCAACCTGGCCCAGATCGCCCGTCTGCAAGGGGTCCACCTCTTGAACCTGAATGAGCTGGCCAATGCTCTGAAACCGGTGGTGTTGCCGGGAGAGGAAATTGAGATCGCCGTCATCAAGGAAGGAAAAGAGTACGACCAAGGGGTCGGCTACCTGGATGATGGGACGATGGTGGTGGTGGAGGAGGGAAGGGCTTTGATCGGCCAGACCGCGACAGCTGTGGTCACCTCCATCCTGGCCACCTCTGCCGGCCGGATGATCTTCGTTCGACCCTTGGAGAAGTAGAGTGGAGCAGGAAGCCTGCGTTTTGCTGATGGCAGCCGGCCAGTCCAGCCGTTTCGGGGCGGAGAAGATCTGGCAGCCCCTGCTGGGTCGTCCCCTGCTGGAGTGGTCGCTGGAAACCCTGGAGAGCTGCCCCCGGGTTGGCTCGATCATCCTGGTAGTGAGAGCGGAGCATCTGCAGCGCGCGAACTCCTACCTGGGATCCTCACGCAAAGTGATCGCAGTGGCAGCAGGAGGAAAAGAACGGCAGGACTCGGTCAGAGCCGGGCTGGCGGTTCCCTTCGAGGAGCCGCTGGTCCTGGTCCACGACGGAGCTCGCCCTTGTCTCAGCCTCTCCCTGCTGGAGCGGATCCTCGATGCGCTGAAGGAAGAATCGGCAGTGGTCCCTGCCCTGCCGGTTTCTGAGACCCTGAAGCATTGCAGCGCCCCCGGCTACATCCTGGAGACGCTGGAACGCCACGATCTGTGGCTGGCCCAAACACCGCAGGGTTTTCACAGATCTGTCATCGACGATGCTTATTCTGCCTGCAAAAACCAGCCAAGAGCCCAAGACGACGCCTACCTGGTGGAGCAAAGCAAAGGCAAAGTGAAAGTGATCGAGGGAGATCGAGCCAACCTGAAGATCACCGAGCCGGTTGACCTGCTACTGGCCGAAGCGATCCTCAAGGATCGGGCAAGATGAGAATAGGCCTGGGGATCGACATTCATCCCTTCGCGGAAGGGAGACGTTTGGTTCTGTGCGGAGTGGAGATCCCCAGCCGGCGTGGTCTGGCTGGACATTCCGATGGAGACGTAGCCCTTCATGCCTTGATGGACGCACTTCTGGGAGCGGCTTGCCTGGGAGACATCGGCGAGCTCTTCCCGTCTACGGCCCAGTGGAAAGATGCATGCAGCATGGATCTGCTGGCTATCGTCTGGAGGAAAGTGCAAGACGCCGGTTATCACTTGATCAACGCCGACCTGGTCTTGTTGTTGGAAGAACCGAGGATTGCCCCACAGCGAGAAGCGATGTGCCGCTCGTTGCGGAATGCTATCCCCAATGCCGCATTCAACGTGAAAGCGAGCACTACCGAACGCCTGGGTTTCCTGGGAAGAGAGGAGGGAGTGGCTGCTTTCGCCACCGTCCTCCTGGAGGAGGACCGTTGAGCCAGATTTACGGATTGAATCCCGTCATCGAGCTGTTTCGCTCTCGAGCTGTGGTGGATCGCCTTTTCATCGTGGAAGAGGCCAACGAAAAGCAGGACAAGCTGGCGCAGGAGGCCCGAAAACAAGGGATCCCGGTGGAAATTATGCCGCGGGAAGAATTCCGGCAGCGTTTCGGTCCGAAAGCCCAGGGTGTAGTGGCCTTCACCGCCGAGGTGAAAACCTTGAAGGTAGAGGAATGGTTGGAGAGCCTCTCTGCTCGCCCAGACTCGTTGCTTTTAGTGCTGGACCAAATACAGGACCCCCAGAATCTGGGAGCCCTTCTGCGCACGGCCGAAGCGGCCGGAGTGGATGGCGTGGCGGTCTCCCTGCATGGCAGCGCACCTTTTACTCCCGTGGTCTACAAAGCTTCCGCCGGTGCGATATCCCATCTTCGTCTAACCCAAGCTCCCAGCTTGAACTGGATGCTGGAGAAGTTGAAGGAGAAGGGCTACTGGCTGGCCGGCGCCGACGCGAGGAAGGGTGAGGACTATCAGCACGCCAAACTTGCCTTCCCTCTTGCCCTCATCCTGGGCAGCGAAGGGTGGGGCGTGCGGCCCTTGTTGCTACGTCGATGCGACTTCCTGCTGCGAATCCCCCTCTTTGGCAAGGTCAACTCCCTCAATGTCAGCGTGGCCTCCGGGATCTTGCTCTTCGAGCTGCGTCATCAAATGCAACAATTGGGGGCAGCCACTCATTAATAGGGTCGCTGGCACCCCCAATTATGAGGGTTTCTCCTGCCACGAGGTTTGCTCGTGCTATGATCGCAACGGTCATAATCGTGAGCAGATTGGAATTGCCTGATGCAATGTGAACAGTCCCTGCTCCTTCGTGGACCGATGCCATGACCTGGTATTCAGGCGCCTCTCCGTCCTACCTTAGTTCGCCGAAAAAGGAACCCTATTCTGAATGAAAAGGAGGTAACAAAGTTTATGAAGAAGATTCTGGGATTGTTTTTGGTGGGTGTGTTGCTCTTCTGTCCTCTCTTTCTGTTCATCAAACCAGTCTTGGCGGTGACTACAGCCACTGCTGCCATTACTCCGACAGTCCTGATGGCAAGAGGAGAATGGGCAACTATTACTGCCACGGGAGATACGACGATGACAGACACATCGTACGTGCGAGTGAAATATACTTATCTTTCCATGAAGGCATCATGGTTTGTGGATGATGGTTTTGATGTTCAAGTCGCTGACTTCCCGCTCGTGTCGGGGCATTACCCGCTAATCGATGACGCCAGCGGTACCTACGGGTGGTGGCCGAACGGTTTCAACATGTCAGCATTAAGCTCCACCATTGCCGCAACGATACGGGGCGGAGCGAGTTGGGGCGCGGTGCCAGGATCCTATGAGTACCGGATGCAGATCTATGAGCAACCGGGAAGATACACAACACCGACAACAGCCACGCTCCTGGCTACAGCCACCGGATTATTGACGATCACAGCCGGCTTGCCCTCGATGGATTGGTGGGCTTTGGCTTTATTGATGATGGGTTTGGTTGGGATTGCCATTCCCATGTTGAAACAAAGACGGACACGCACAGCATAGGAACCATATTCAATTGGGGGCGCCTTCTCATTAATGGAATCGCCGGCGCCCCCAATTGAAAGATATACGATTCGCTCCAACAGAATTATACTTCAGTGATCATCTGATGGACTGCCGGTGGTTGGAGCAGGAAACCACCCGGTAGAAGATGCTTTAGAACCCAAAATAAAGGAGAGACACGATGGGAGAAAAGGGCGGTAAGAAAAACAAGGAAAAGGTTCTGAAACAGGCTGCTGAAAAAAAGAATCAAAAATCAAAAGACCAGCTTGATAAGCAACCCAAAAAGAAGCCTTCATAGCAAACAGAGTGGAAAGATCTACACAACAGAAACTTCTGTATGAGGTGGGGAAACTGTTGGAACGATCAGCCACCTGATGGACCATGGAGGGTCAGCATGTTACAAGTGGCCCGTTTGCTAAAGCGGTCAGCAAAACCGTCCAAGTCTGTTCAAAAGTCAGGGGGGGGGGAAAGAGGGTTGTGGGTGACATTTTACCTGATGTAATGGAGCCGGCTTGGCTGAGATAACGGGTGCTGAGACTTCGTCACCCTGCTGTTCCCGAGCCAGCCGATAGAGTTTCAGCGAACAGCTGCCGAGAGTCCATGGCGTAGCGGCATCAACGGAGAAGGGGAGCATTCACGAGATGGCTAAGCTTGAAGATCTCAAGCGCGGTGCCAGGGTACGCGGCATCGCCCACGGGGGAATGGTCACAGTGGTCGATATCTGCTGGCACGGTTCCGATATCGTCGAATTGACCCACAAAGATGACCAGGGCCGCCTGGCCAGCGAGCTGCTCTTCCGCACCCAGGAAGCGGGGCTGATCGTGGAGGAGCCCGGCCGGGCCTGGTCTTTCGACGGGGATGGCGCTTTGCTGCGACTGGTCAGCGAAGCTACCCGCATTCGCCTGGCTTACCTCTTCGACCCAATGCTGGCCCTGCACATCTCCGATGTGGAGCCGCTGCCGCACCAGATTACCGCTGTCTACGAGGTTCTGCTGCCGCGCCAGCCGCTTCGCTTCCTCCTGGCTGACGATCCCGGCGCAGGCAAGACGATCATGGCCGGACTCCTGATCCGCGAGCTGATCGCCCGCGGGGACTTGCGCCGCTGCCTGGTCTGCTGCCCCGGCAACCTCGTCTACCAATGGCAGGACGAGCTGTGGCGGCGCTTCCATCTGGACTTCAAGATCATCTCCAGTCAGTCCTTCGAAGACGCCAAGAGCGGCAATCCCTACCTGGAGCAGAACCTGATCATCAGTCGGCTGGACCACATGGCCCGCAACGAGGAGATCCAGGCCAGGCTGAAGCAGACCGAATGGGACTTGGTGGTGGTGGACGAGGCCCACAAGATGTCGGCCCACTACTTCGGCAACGAGCTGAAGGAGACCAAGCGCTACAAACTGGGCCAACTCCTCGGCTCGCCTTCCCGTACGCGCCATTTCCTGCTGCTCTCAGCCACCCCGCACAACGGCAAAGATGAAGATTTCCAGGCCTTTCTGGCCCTCCTCGATGCGGATCGTTTCGAGGGGAAGTTCCGCGATGGCGTGCATACCGTTGACGCTTCTGACTTGATGCGCCGCCTGGTCAAGGAGCAAATGCTGAAGTTCGACGGCACCCACCTCTTCCCTGAACGCCGGGCCTATACGGTCAAATACCAGCTTTCGACGGGGGAAGCCGAGCTTTACGAGCAGGTGACCACCTATGTGCGACAGGAGATGAACCGCGCCGACCAATTAATGAGGGAGGGCGAGGGCCAGCGGGGGAATCGCATCGGCTTTGCCTTGACCATCCTGCAACGACGCCTGGCTTCCTCCCCGGAAGCCATCTACCAGTCCTTGAAACGCCGCCGCGAACGCCTGGAGAAGAGGCTGCGCGAAGAGCAGTTGGGGCGGAGGGGGCTGCCGGAATCCCTGGGAGAAGTTTCAGCGCTGGCCAGCCTCGACCTGGAAGATGCGGAGGATGCCCCCGAGGAGGAGACCGTTCAACTGGAGAATCAAGTCCTCGAGCAGGCCACCGCAGCCCGAACCATCGCCGAGCTGGAGGCCGAGATCGCCACCCTGCGCCGCCTGGAGATCCTGGCCGGGCAAGTGCGCGCCTCCGGCACTGATAAGAAATGGGAAGAGCTCTCCCGCCTGTTGCAGGAATCGGCCGAGATGTTCGACCCGGAGGGCCGCCGGCGCAAGCTGATCCTCTTCTCCGAGCACCGCGACACCCTGAACTACCTGCACCAGCGGATCGTCTCCCTGTTGGGAGTGGGGGAGGCGGTGGTCGTTATCCACGGCAGCATGGGCCGGGAGGAGCGGCGCGCCGCCCAGGAGCGCTTCACCCAGGATCCCCTCGTGCAAATCCTGGTGGCCACCGACGCCGCCGGGGAAGGGATCAACTTGCAACGCGCGCACCTGATGGTGAACTATGACCTGCCCTGGAACCCCAACCGCCTGGAGCAGCGCTTCGGGCGAATCCACCGTATCGGACAGGAAGAGGTCTGCCACATGTGGAACCTGGTGGCTGCCGAAACGCGGGAAGGCGAGGTCTACCTGCGCCTTCTGAGCAAGCTGGAGACGGAGCGGGCCGCTTTGGGGGGAGGCGTTTTCGACGTGCTGGGGCGCGTCTTCGAGGGGACCGAGCTGCGCGAGTTGCTGCTGGAGGCCATCCGTTACGGCGACCAGCCGGAAGTGCGCGAACGTCTCTATCAAATCATCGATCAGGCGCTGGACCGTGATCACTTGCGCCGGCTACTGGAAGATCATGCCCTGGTGCGTGATGCCATGGACTTTCGCAAAGTACAGCAGGTGCGCCAGGACATGGAACGGGCCGAGGTTCGCAGGCTGCAACCCCACTTCGTTCGCTCCTACTTCCTGGAAGCCTTTCGTCGCTTGGGCGGCACATTGCAGGAGCGCGAGCCGCTGCGCTACGAGGTGACCTGGGCGCCTGCCGCCATCCGCGACCGCGACCGCCAGATCGGCCTGGGCGATCCGGTCCTCTCCCGCTACGAGCGTATCTGCTTCGAGAAGGAGCAGTTGCGTGTGCAGGGGAAACCACTGGCCGAGCTGGTCTGCCCGGGACACCCACTCCTGGAGGCGACCACCGATCTGTTGCTGGAACGCCACCGCGACTTGCTGAAGAAGGGAGCGCTGCTCCTGGACCCCAACGACCCCGGCCAGGAAGTGAGGGTATTGGTCTACCTGGAGCACACCCTGGTGGACGGCCGCAACGATCCATCCGGGAATCGCCGCGTCGTCTCGCGGCAGCTGCGCTTCGTCGAGCTGGACCGGGATGGAGGAGCTCATTCCGCCGGCTACGCCCCCTACCTGGACTATTCCCCATTGGATCCTTCCCAGCAGGCGCTCCTTTCTCCCGCGCTGGAACAGCAAGAATGGCTGAGCGGTGATCTGGAGGGGCAGTCCATCTCCTACGCCGTGCGAGAGATCGTGCCCAGCCACCTCAAGGAAGCGCGGGAGGCACGCGAAGAGCTGGTGCAGCGCACCATTGCCGCTGTAGTGGATCGCCTCACCAAGGAGATCAACTACTGGGACTACCGGGCCAACGCCCTGAAGGACCAGGAGCTGGCCGGGAAAACCAACGCCGGCCTCAACTCGGGTAAGGCCCGCCAGCGTGCCGACGAGCTGCAGGCCCGTCTGAAGACGCGCCTCGAGGAACTGGAGCGCGAGCGCCAGGTCAGCTCGCTGCCGCCTCGCGTGGTGGGAGGAGCCCTGGTGATCCCGGCAGGTCTCCTGGCTCTGTTGAAAGGAGATGTGCAACCCATGGACCTCTGTCGCAACCCCTTGGCAGAGGCCTTGGCCATGGGCGCCATCATGGAAGTGGAGCGCCGGCTGGGGTGGGAGCCGCGCGACGTCTCCAAAGAGAACCTGGGCTACGACATCGAGTCGTCTACCCCGGGCGAAGGAACCCTGCGTTTCCTGGAGGTGAAGGGGCGCGTGGAGGGTGCAGCCACCGTCACCGTGACGCGCAACGAGATCCTCACTGCCTTGAACAAACCGGATGGGTACATCCTGGCCCTGGTCCCGGTGAAGGAAGGCGGGGCAGGCGAACCAGTTTACGTGCAATTTCCCTTCCGCCGCGAGCCGGACTTCGCCGCCACCAGCGTGAACTACAATCTGCAGGAATTGCTTAGGAAGGGCAACCCGCCGCGATGAGCCGGGGCGAAGGGGTATACTGTAGTCATCGGACTTGGATGGCCGGGTGGGATTCGCCATGGCCAGGAAGGAGAACGAGATGTCGTACATGGTTCACGTCGTGATCGAAAAGGATGAACACGGCTACTTTGCCTTTTGCCCACAGTTGGATGGTTGCCACAGTCAGGGTGTTTCCTTGGAAGACGCTTTATCAAATATTCGGGAAGCCATCGAGCTGTATTTGGAAACGCTCTCCCCAGAGGAGGCCAAGTCCATTCTCAACCAACAGATCCTCACCACCTCACTCGAGGTTCAGGTTGGTTAAGCTCCCCCGGATGACCCCGCAGCAAGCCGAGAGCGCTTTACTGCGGGCGGGTTTCATCCTTGCGCGAACCAAAGGGAGCCATCGAATCTACCAGAAAGAGGGGACGAGGATGGTGATTCCTTTTCACGCCGGGGCGATCCTGCATCCGAAAATCGTGAAGCGGGTGCTGGAGGCGATTGGAGAAGAAGAGCGGGGCTTGCCGGACTACGATTTGCAGAAACCGAAGTAGAAGAGGCGTGAAGCCAAGCCAGGACACGTCAAATCGCATTCCAAACCCAACTTTCGTCTCAATCGCAACCAACGTCCTGACTCTGTCATTACTGCTAGAGGAATCACTTTGTGGTTTGCCGAAGTATGGCGCAAAAAGCCAGACCTGACTGAAAGGGAGGAACGATGACTGAGCGCAGGAAGATGATCGAGGTGTCGCTGCCGCTGGAGGCGATCAATGTCGCCTCGGCGCGGGAGAAGTCGATCCGCCACGGACACCCTTCCACGCTGCATCTGTGGTGGGCGCGGCGCCCCCTGGCGACTTGCCGGGCGGTGATCTTCGCCTCGCTGGTGGACGACCCGGGAGAGAAGGACGCGCCACTCGCGCTGCTGGCGCGGATCGACACCCTGCCCATCCCCCTCGCCGATCGCCCCCTCTGGGATGGCCTGAGCCTGGTCGAGCAGCGACGGAAGAAGCTGGAAGGTTTCTTGGCTCGCTTGGTGGAGTGGGAGAGCACCAATAATAAAGAGATCCTCCAGATCGCCCGTGAGTTGATCTTAGCCGCCACCGACGGCAACCCTCCGCCCCTGCTGGATCCCTTCTGCGGCGGCGGCTCGATCCCACTGGAGGCCCAGCGTCTGGGTTTGGAGGCGCACGCCAGCGACCTGAACCCGGTGGCTGTGCTCATCACCAAGGCGATGATCGAGATCCCGCCGAAGTTCGCCGGCCAGCCTCCAGTGAACCCCACCTCGCGCGTGGAATCGCTGGCGCCGAAATGGAAAGGGGCGGCCGGTTTGGCCGAGGACGTGCGCTATTACGGACAATGGATGCGCGACGAAGCGGAAAAGCGGATCGGCCATCTTTACCCGAAGGTGACCTTGCCCAAGGAGCAGGGTGGCGGAGAGGCCACGGTCATCGCCTGGTTGTGGGCGCGCACGGTGAAATGCCCCAACCCGGCCTGCGGAGCCCAGATGCCCCTGGTACGCAGCTTCTGGCTTTCCACAAAGAAGGGGAAGGAAGCATGGGTAGAGCCGGAAATCCAGGGCAACGGAGAGAAGACGGTTCATTTCCATGTGCGAACAGGGAAGGGCGGGCCCCCTGAATCGCCGAAAGTGGGGAGAGGCGCCAAGTTCAAGTGCCTCGTTTGCGGTCAGGTAGCCGATGATCAACACATCAAGGACGAAGGAATGGCGGGGAGGATGGGCGCTCAACTGATGGCCATTGTAGCGGAGGGACTTCGAGGCCGAGTCTATTTGGAACCAACGGAGGAACACAGTATAGTCGCTCATTCAACGATACCGGTATCGTTGAATGGACTGGAACAAATGCTAGCCTATGATCCACGCAACATTTGGTGTTGTCCGTATGGTTTAAAAACTTTCTCTGATCTCTTCACTTCGCGGCAATTGGTGGTCTTGACTACCTTTAGCGACCTGGTGGGGGAGGCGTGCGAGCGGATCTTGCGCGACGCGCTGTCCTCTGGCCTGCCTGACGACAGCCTCGGCCTCGACGCTGGCGGCACTGGTGCTCGCGCTTGCGCCGATGCGATAGCAACATACTTAGCGTTCATTGTCGACCAATTATCTAATCATAACTCGAGCATTTGTGGCTGGAATTCAGTAAATACTCAAATGCGCACAGTTTTTGCTCGGCAAGCGATTCCAATGGTTTGGGATTTTGCAGAAAGTAATCCATTTTGCGAATCATCTGGTAGCTTCAAGAACTTGTTTGAGAGATTGTGCAAAGCTTTTATTTCCATTCCTGCATCGGCACCAACTACCGTTATCCAACTAGATGCCTCAGCAGTAGGTGAAAAAAGGCAAATGATACTCTTTTCCACCGACCCTCCATATTACGATAACATCGGCTACGCCGATCTCTCTGATTTTTTCTACGTTTGGCTCCGACGCTCCCTGAAGGACGTTTATCCCAGCCTTTTCAGCACGCTCCTTGTCCCCAAGGCGCAAGAGCTGGTCGCCACGCCGTACCGTTTTGAGGGGAACAAAGAAAAAGCCCAGGCTTTCTTCGAGGAAGGATTAGGGAAAGTATTCGTCCAAATGCGAGCTTCCCAGCACCCTGCTTACCCGATGACCGTCTACTATGCCTTCAAGCAAGCGGAGAACGAGGAGGAAAACCAAGACGGGCACAACGGGGTCGCCTCGACCGGGTGGGAGACGATGCTGCAAGGACTGGTAAAGGCAGGCTTTCAGATCACAGCCACCTGGCCAATGCATACAGAAAAGATTGGGAGATCATTAGAAATTGGGACCAATGCTCTTGCCTCCTCGATTGTCATCGTTTGCCGCCCTCGCCTTGCCGACGCCCCTCTGGCCACCCGGCGGGAATTCCTGGCTGCCCTCAAGACCGAGCTTCCACCCGCTTTGATGACTCTCCAGAAATGCAACATCGCCCCGGTAGATTTAGCCCAGGCCGTCATCGGCCCGGGGATGGCCGTCTTCAGCCGAACCAGCAAAGTGCTGGAAGCGGATGGCTCGGCCATGGGCGTGCGCACCGCATTGCAACTGATCAACCAGGAGCTGGACACCTACCTGATCCGCGAGGAGGGCGATCTGGACGCCGACACCCGTTTCGCCATGTCCTGGTTCGAGCAGCGCGGAATGGAGGAGGGTCCCTACGGCGAAGCCGAAGTGCTGAGCAAGGCCAAGAACACTTCGATGAATGGGATGGTGGAAGCGGGCATCCTTCAATCCCGGGCGGGCAAAGTGCGCCTGCTGCGGCGCGAGGAATTGGCGGCCGACTGGGACCCCGCCACTGACCGTCGCTTGACCGTCTGGGAATGCACCCAGCATCTCATCGCCACGCTGGAAACTGGCGGCGAGGAGGCCGCCGCCCGGATCGTGAAGCGCCTGGGCGGAGGCAAGAGCGAAGAAGCCCGCTCCCTGGCCTATCGCCTCTACGCCATCTGCGAGCGCAAGAGCTGGGCGGCTGAGGCGCTCTCCTACAACGCCCTCGTCACCTCCTGGCCTGAGCTATTGAAGCTGACCTTGGCCGCTACGGCTTCACAGGATCATCTTGGTTTCTAAGAGGCTCTTGAAAGACTCACAAATATGTCGGCAGCTTGAAGGCAGTGAATCATTGAGCGAGAAATGGGAAAAATCTGAAAGGGGAGTCCAAAGAGATGGCCATTACCAACCGTGAACGGGTAGGGAAATCGCTGGACTTGTTGAGCGAGGGATTGAAGCCCTTTTTCATGCGGGAGATGAAGGGGAAATACGGGGAGGGGTGGGAGAACAACGCGCTCGAGGCCCTCAACAACCCGGCTGACCGCAGCCTGCCCATCCATTGGGATGTCTCCAACATGTCCCAGGTGATGATCCGTTTCTGGAATGAGGTCTTCGACGCCATCCTGGGTCGAAGCGCCCGCACTCTTATTCACGAGCTGAGAGACATCCGCAATCGCCACGCCCATGAGAAAGCGTTTTCCACCGACGAGGTCTACCGCGCCTTGGACTCCATCGAACACATGCTGCAAGAGGTCTCCGCCCCCCAGTGGGAGGAGGTCGAGCGCCAGAAGATGGAGGTGTTGCGCCTGCGTTTCAGCGAGCAGGAACGGGGGGAAAGGCGAAAGGCAGCCTATGCCCCAGTGGAGGGAAAGCCGGCAGCAGGATTGCGGGCCTGGCGTGAGATTGTCACCCCCCACCCCGACGTCTCCAGCGGACACTACCAGTTGGCCGAGTTCGCCGCCGACCTGTGGCAGGTGTACATGAAAGAAGGGGCCGATGAGTACCGCGACCCGGTGGAGTTCTATCGCCGCACATTCCTGACCGAAGGATTGCGCCAACTGCTGGGTGGAGCCATCCGCCGCCTGGCAGGGACCGGGGGAGACCCGGTCGTGGAGCTGCAGACCAACTTCGGCGGAGGCAAGACGCACAGCATGCTGGCCCTCTACCACCTCTTTTCTGGGGTCTCTGCCACCAGCCTGCCGGGAGTGGATTCCCTGCTGGCCAGCTCTGGAACGGGAGTTGCCTCCGGCGTGCGCCGGGCAGTCCTGGTGGGAACCAAGATCGACCCCGGCACGATCGTCTCCAAGCCGGACAGGACCGAAATCCGCACCCTCTGGGGCGAGCTGGCCTGGCAACTGGGGGGCAAGGAAGGGTACGAGATGGTGGAGCAGGCTGACCGCCACGCCACCAATCCAGGGGACGTATTGCGCCAGCTCTTCAACCGCTATGCCCCCTGCCTGGTGCTGGTGGATGAATGGGTGGCCTATGCCCGCCAACTGCACGACGAAGTGGGCCTCCCGGCAGGAACCTTCGGCACGCAATTCACCTTCGCCCAGGCCCTCAGTGAAGCTGCCAAGGCGGCCCAGCGCACCTTGCTGGTGGTCGCCATCCCGGCATCAAATAACGAGATCGGAGGAAGCCAGGGACGCGCTGCGCTGGATGGCTTGAAGAATGCAGTGGGAAGGGTGGAGTCTTCCTGGCGGCCGGCCAGCCCGGACGAGGGCTTCGAGATCGTCCGGCGCCGACTCTTCCAGCCTATTACCGATAATTCCCTCTTCGTACAGCGCGATGCGGTGATCCGCCAGTTCTCCGAGATGTACGCCAGCCAGACCGCCGAGTTCCCGCCGGAATGCCGTGAAGGGGCTTATGCCCGGAGGCTGGAGGCTGCCTATCCGATCCACCCCGAACTGTTCGACCGCCTCTACAACGACTGGTCGACCCTGGACAAGTTCCAGCGCACGCGCGGCGTCTTGCGTCTGATGGCGACTGTCATCCACAGCCTCTGGGAGAACCAGGACAACAGCTTGCTGATCCTGCCGGCTAACATCCCTATTGCGGATTTGCGCGTACAGTCCGAGATGGCTCATTACCTGGAGGATCATTGGCAGCCAGTGATCGCCAAGGATGTAGACGGCGAACACTCCCTGCCACTCGCTCTGGACCAGGAGAATCCCAACCTGGGACGTTACTCGGCAGCCCGCCGGGTAGCCCGCACCATCTATATTGGCTCTGCCCCCACCCAGCAGGCAGCCAACAAAGGGATTGACGAGCGCCAGGTAAAGCTGGGCTGCGTGCAGCCTGGCGAGGCGGTAGCCACTTTTGGCGATGCCATGCGCCGTTTGACTGACCGCGCTACCTATCTTTATCAGGACGGCAAACGCTATTGGTACTCCACCCAGCCGACCGTCTCCCGCCTGGCCGACGACCGGGCCACCCAACTGGGGGCCGATGACGTGCAAGGCGCGATCGAAATGCTGCTGCGCGAGGAAGTCAGATCGCGGGGAGAATTCGCCAAGGTTCACGCCTGTGCATCCTCTGCCGATGTCCCAGACGAGTTGGAAGCCAGGCTGGTCATCCTCGGGCCTTCCTTTCCTCACATCGCCCGGGACGAATCGAGCCCAGCCCGGGAAGAGGCCCGGAGGATTCTGGAGACGAGAGGCTCCAGCCCCCGGCAGTTCCGCAACACGCTGGCCTTTCTGGCGGCTGACCAGTCGCGCCTGAACGAGCTGGAGCAAGCCGTTCGCGTTTCTCTGGCCTGGGACTCTATCCTGCGCGACCACGAGACGCTAAATTTGGATCCCTTTCAGTACAAGCAGGCCGTGACCAAGGCCAAAGGCGCCGGGGAAACCGTCAAGTCGCGCATCCCGGAGACCTTTTCCTGGCTGTTGGCGCCAATCCAGGCTGGGGCGAACGGCGCGGCCGGGTGGAGCGAGTCGCGCTTGAGTGGGCAGGATGGTTTGGCTGCGCGGGCTTCCCGCAAGCTGAAAGGGGATGACAACCTCTGCCTTGCCCTCGGCGGAAACACCTTGCGCATGTGGCTGGACAAGATCCCCCTTTGGCGGGGAGATCATGTCCGCTTCCGCACCCTGGTCGAGGACTTCGCCAAATATCTCTATCTTCCTCGCCTTAAAGATGAAAACGTGCTGCGGAAGGCCGTCGAGGACGGGGCGAAGCTGATGCTGTGGCGCACGGAAGGGTTCGCGTTGGCAGAAAGCTGGGACGAGAAGGCCGGCCGCTATAATGGCCTGCGGGCAGGAGCCGGCATTTCCTGCATCTTGACTGGGGAAAGCTTGATCGTGAAGCCAGAGGTGGCGGAAAGGCAGATGGAAGCCGATCGAACGGCTGTAAGGACGCCTCCCTTGCCTGTCTTTGGCGGGCTAACTCCGAGCGGTATAGAGGCTGATGAGGGCGAAACACATACACCTGGAACGATTCCGCTGGAGCCTCCCGTGCCGGCCAAGCTCAAGCGTTTCCACGCCACTGTACGCCTTGATGCCACGCGCATCTCCCGAGATGCCGGGGACATTGCCCAGGAAGTGGTACAACACCTGGTCTGCCAAACGGGAGCCGAGGTGGAGATCACCGTGGAGATCCAGGCCCACCTGCCTGATGGGGCGGACGAGAACCTGATCCGCACCGTCGGGGAAAACTGCCGCACCCTGAAGTTCCAGGACTTCGGCTTCGAAAAGGAGTGAAGGAGGAAGGGCCGGTTGTTGGAGGGAAGGATCCGGAGTTAAGGAGGCAACCGGCATGATTGATTGGGCGACGGTCTTCCGAATTGATCCCTTTCCTTTTCTGCTCGCTTCGGGGGAGCCAGCGGTAGCTTATTTTGCCCGGCGCGACCTGGCAGGAGAAAACATGCTGCCCTTGGAGATGGTGTGGGAGCTACCCGAGGTTCAGCGGCTGTTGCGTCACCAGCAGGAGGACGGTTCCTGGAAGGGAGCCAAGGTTTCCTTCGGTGTCAAGGATTCGTTGGTGGAAACGTGGCGGCAGTTTCGCTTCCTGGTCCAGCAGTATCAATTCGACCGCAGGCATCCGGCATTGGAAAAGGCAGCCGAGTTCCTCTTTTCCTGCCAAAGCGAAGAGGGGGACATTCGCGGAATTTTGGCCAACCAATACGCCCCTTATTACACCGGGGCCATCCTCTCCCTGCTGATTCAAGCCGGGTACGCCGAGGACCCGCGCGTGGAACGGGGGATGCAATGGCTGCTGCAGGTTCGCCAGGAAGACGGCGGCTGGGTGATCGGCAGCCCTGGGCTGCTGGGGATTCCCCACCTCAGTTGGAAAGAGCTTTGCGATCTTACCGGCAATCCCGCGCGGGAGACAATGCGCGCCTTCGATCCAGGCTTACCCTTTTCCGCGGCCGGCACAGGGATGGTCCTGCGCGCCTTCGCTGCGCACCCCGCCTATCGGACATCGCCCGAGGCGCTGCGGGCAGCCCAACTGCTGAAGTCGAAGATCTTCAAGGAAGACAACGGATCCTCTTATCGCCACCCGGACAACTGGATCCGTTTCCAGTTTCCTTTCTGGTGGAACAACCTAATCTCGGCTCTCGACTCCCTTTCGCGCATCGGTCTGGCGAAAGAGGACCCGGACATCGAGCGAGCACTGCAGTGGCTGATTGACCACCAGCAGTCAGACGGCCTCTGGAAGATGTCCTATTCACGCATTCACAAAGAGACTGCGACCTCGAGAACCCACACCGCCCAGCTTTGGATCACCCTCACCGTCTGCAGGATTTTCCGGCGATTCCTGGAGAGCTCGGACAACTCGTGATCTGGTTAGGAGGGCTTGGTTGGTGACGCCGCCTGGGGAGGGGTTTCCTCAAGGCGGGCCATCTGGTCGTGATCGGGGAGGCGATCCTCCAGGTTGCGCACAGCGGGAACGAAGAGGATCACCAGGATGACGATGGCGATATAGGCGATTCCGGCGAAGATGAACTGCAAGGCCATGCCGGAGCCGGGACCCGTGCCCACCAGCCAGCCAAAAGCAGCGGCCAGCGAGCCGCCCGATCGCATCGCCGGCTCGGTGACGCGGTCAGCCAGCAAGCCCGCCAGAATCGGGGTGATGGGTCCAGCCAAGAAAGCGATCAGCCGCCGGGCGGAGAAGACTCTCCCCTGCACATCCGGCGCCACTTTAGCCTGCCAGATGGCCTGGCTTGCCCCATTGGTGAAAGGGCCGAAGATGCTGCCGATTCCGGCAAAAGCTACCCACCATCCCAGGCTTCCTCCCAATCCGAAGAGGACCATGCCAAATAGGCCGGTCATCGCTTCCCCCAGGAAAACACTTTTCATCCTTCGGCGGAAACCTCCCCACAATCCGATCAACAACCCACCTGCCACCGCCCCGATGGCGGCCGCTGATTCGGCCCCTCCCAGGGCGGCGCTGCTGTTGCCGGTGCGCGAGAGGATGAAAGGGGCAAAGACCGGGTAGGCGAGGCCGATGACGAAATTCAAGGACAGGAAGAAGAGCAGCAAACCAAGCAGGCTGCGCCGGGCAAAGATGTAGCGGAACCCGTAAGCCGCCTCCTTCAGCATATTGCCGGCTGCCGCCTGCCCTTCCACTGTGCGCACTGGCTGAGGGATCTGCACCAGGAGCAGGGTAGCCAGAGCCAGGAAGAAAGTCACTACATCGATGCTCAAGACCCCGACCATGCCAATCACCGGCAGTAGAAAGCCCGCCGCCATCGGCGCCAGTACCGAGGGAGCCGATTCGATCAGCGACATCAGCCCGTTGGCTTTGCTGTACTGCTCTTTGGGAACCATCGTGCTGATGGCAGCGGAATAAGCCGGCCACTGAAAGGTGTTGCCCGCCCCATTGATGGCCGCGGCGAGGTAGAGGTGCCACATCTGCAGTTGTCCAAGGGAACTGAGGATGAGGATCCCCACGGTGGCTGTAACCGCGGCGAAATCGCTCACCGCCATCATCACCTTGCGGTTGTAGCGATCCACCATCACGCCTGCAATGGGTGACAAGACCAGGAAAGGGATAATAAAAGCGGTGCTCACCAATGCCAGGGCAGTGGCGCTTCCGGTCTTCTCGTAGGCCCAGATGGTCAGGGCAAATTGGGTCATCCCGGAAGCCAGGACGGAAACGATCTGGCCCGCCCAGACGATGACAAACCCTTGCATGCCGGTGAAGAGCTTTCTCCTGGAAGGAATTTCCACTAACGCAATCCTCGTCAGTCGATCCGAATTTCAGCGAGTTCTTGAGCACTCTTCTACATAGCGCTTCACCTGGTTTCCGGCGTGCTCCACCCGGGTCATGTACTCGCTCTGCTCGCTTGGAAAAAGATGAGCCCCGGTGGCAGACCACAATGCCTCATAGGCATGCCAAACCGCCTGGAACAGCTCCAACTGCTGCCATTGCTCGGCCGGCAGCGAGCGGATATCGGAATACCCAGCTTGAAAGGCATCTCGGAAAAGGGGGTAGGCCGAATCGTCCCGGAAATGCTCCAGGAATACGGAAATATCGTAGATCCAATAGCCGAAACCAGAATCGTCGAAATCGATGGCGCGCGCTTCTCCTTTCCAAAATAGGCAGTTGGCGTCGATGCCAAGGTCGGCGTGGATCAGGCCGTACACGTCGCGCTCCTGGCCCCATCTTTCCATGACACGCTTTGACTGTTGAGCCACAATCCGGCAGGGCTCATAGAGGTCTTGCGGAAGCAGTTTCCATGCTTCATTGGGCTGGAAGTTGGATCCGGTGACCTCCACGAAGAAACCTTCCCAGTTGTAGTGGCGTTTGGAGAAGCCAGGAGGAAACTGCCAATGTGCCGCATGATCATGCAGGCGGGCCATCAGTCGCCCCGCAGCCTGGAAATGGCCGGGCTGAAGGTTTCGCTTGATCATCCGTCCTTTTACCCAGCGAACGAGGGTTGCGTTGCGGGAAACCGGAACGGATGGATCGGCTACTTCAGCCAGCCATTTCCCTTCCCGCGTGGGAATCGGTTCTGGGACAGGCAGGTCGGCCTCTTGGCGCAAGGCGGACAGCCACTGCAACTCCGACACCACCGCCTCGGGAGTCTGGTAAGCGGGTTGAAGGAGGCGCATCAGGTACACCCCATCTTCGAACAATCCTTCTCTTTTGTGCGTGGGGTTTGGAGGTGAGTCCACCACGCGGAAAAGAAGGTTTCCCGCATCCCGGAGCAGCTTCATGCGCGCATTTTCCATGCCAAACACCGCCAGCGCCAAGCGAGCCAGCTTCGTCAACCTGCGGAGCCTGCCAAGGTGGGTTAAAGACTGATACGGTTTCATTCCTGTATACTTTTCCTTTCGTTGCAAGCGGTGGCTATCATTGCATCGGATCCGCCGGTTCATTCAATTCATGCTCCTTGCATCCCCTTGAGGCTTCACTCAAGATGAGGATTTCTCGAAAACCAGCTCAATTTGCTGCGCATTTTATTCGATGCACCCGGTTCTGCAAAGGTTCATGGGTATAAGGAGATCTGGCTGATCCCCTGAGAAAGCGCCAAAATAAACGAATCTGAAAGAGAAAGGTTTTCAGCCTTTGACAGAAGACAGTGCCGGTGAATCCACGATTCAACAGAAAATCGAGCGGAATTACCGCTGGAATTTTCTGGTCAATACCCTGGATGGAGCCTGTTTCTGGTTTGGAATGAGCTTTTTCTCCTCCGAGATCATTCTTCCCCTGTTCGTGAGCCATTTCACAGACAGTCCCCTGACGATTGGCCTGATCGCATTTCTCGGTTGGGCGAGCGTTCTCCTGCCGCAGATATTCATGGCCAATGCGGTGGAGCGCGCTCCCCGCAAGAAGTTCTTTCCGATGACGCTCGGTTTTTTCCTGGAACGCCTGCCCATTTTCCTGCTCGCCCCGATGACCTATTTCCTGGCCACCAGCCAGCCGATTTTAGCCCTGGTCCTGTTCTTTGTGCTGTACACCTGGCACAACCTCGGGGCAGGCGTGATCACAGTGGGCTGGGAGGATATGATTGCCAAGATTATCCCGGTGGAAAAACGCGGGCGGTTCTTTGGCATCTCCACCTTCATCGGTAATGGAACCGGCATCCTGGGGGCGCTGGCTGTACCTTTTGTGCTGGAAAGATTCACTTTCCCGCTCGGTTATGTCTTGTGTTTCGCGGTCACCGGTGGGTTATTATTTCTTTCCTGGGTGTTTCTCTCGCTCACGCGCGAGCCTGCCGTCTACAGCAACAAACCTCCGGTCTCGCAACTGAACTACTTGCTTTCCTTGCCAGAAGTTCTGCGCAGAGATCGCAACTTCCGCATGTATCTGCTATCGCTGATTATCTTTTCGCTGAGCGGGATGGCAACCGGTTTTCTGGTGGTTTACAGCGTGCAAACCTGGAGTCTGCCGGATGCGGTAGCCAGTGGATTTATGATTGCTCTGCAAATTGGATTGGCGCTGGCGAACCTGTTTTTTGGCTTTCTGGGAGACCGTAAAGGTCATAAGTTGAGCTTGGAGATCTGCCTATTATTGAGCGCCTTGGCACTCGTTCTGGCGATTATTGCACCAAGCCCATGGTGGTTTTTCCCTGTCTTTTTCTTAAGTGGAGCTGTTAGTGCGGGAACCTTGATCTCTAGCAGATCCATTGTTTACGAGTTCACTGACGCGGAAAATCGCCCCACCTACATCGGTCTTGCCAATACCATTCCGGGCATCGTTGTCGCTGTTGCTCCTTTGCTGGGCGGTTGGCTGGCCGGAGCCATGAGTTACCGGTCGATGTTTGTCTTTGCTGCGATCATTGCAGCGGTCAGTTGGGCATTGCTGCGTTTTGCGGTGCGTGAACCTCGCAAAAAGAAATGAGAAGAGTTCCACTTTTAGAGAAGAGAGCCCGGAGGTTGCGCAGGAGCCTTGACATCCTATAATGAAGGCCGGAATCGAGATCGGAGCCAAATGGAAAGTCTCGCCAAATATCGGGAAAAACGACAATTCGATCAAACACCGGAACCAGCCGGAGGAGAGAGCGGTCCCTGGAAGGGTATCTACGTCGTCCAGAAACACAACGCCTCCCACCTGCACTATGACTTCCGGATCGAAATAAGCGGTGCGCTGGCATCCTGGGCGGTCCCCAAAGGTCCATCCATGAGCCCGAAGGACAAGCGCCTGGCTATGCGCGTGGAAGACCATCCCCTGGAATACGCCCATTTTTCGGGCGTCATCCCGGCTGGAAACTACGGCGCAGGCACGGTAGAGATCTGGGATCACGGCCATTTTCAACCTTTGGCTGATCCAGCGCAGGGGATCGCCTCCGGGGTGCTGGATTTCGTACTGGATGGCGAACGGTTGCGTGGCGGGTTTGCCTTGGTCAAGCTGCAGCGCAGCAAAGGTGATAGCTGGCTTCTCTTCAAGAAGAAGGACGAGTTCGCCGACCCCCTCTGGACGATGGGGTGAGCGACTGTGAATGACCTCCAGGATAGAAACTCACTCTTTTCGTTCTGGGTGCTCTTGGTTTTCACCTGTCCTGGGTGTAGCATTTTTCTGTGAATAGCAATTGAAACAAGTAGATGAAAGGAGGGAAACCAGGGAAGCAAACTGTTGTCGTACGAAAGAAAAAAAGGAGACGAGAAGAATGCGGTGGAAAATGAGCAGCCGAATGGTATTGGTTTTATCTTTGGTTGTTGTTGTGGCCTCAATGATCGCTGGTTGTGCCAGCAGTCAGACGCCAACACCGACCCAGAGCAAGCAAATGACGGTTGTAGCAGTTTTATACGGGCATGCCAGTGAAGGAACCTGGGACCCAGGAGCTTACCAAGGTTTGTTGAAAGCGCAGAAGGAAATTCCCTTTGACCTGCAACTAGCGGAGGCGGTTTCTACCCAGGACGCTGAGAAAGTGATCCGTGACTGGGCTGCAAAAGGACCAGCATTGATTTTTGCTCACAGTGATATCTACACCGATTCGGTATTGACTGTTGCGCAACAATTTCCCAACGTTATCTTTTTGTGTGAAGCCCAGATCGATCCACGCACGAAACTGGATGTTCCCGAGATCGCCAAATATGCACCGGATAAAACGCCAGCGAATTTCTTGTTCACTGGAGACACACCCTTTGAAGGGAACTATTTGGCTGGATATGCGGCAGCCCTTTTAAGTAAGAGCGGGATCATCGGAGTGTTGCAACCGTTTGAAGCCCCACCATTGAACCGCTATACCAACGCATTCTATTTTGGCGCACAGGCAGCGAAGCCTACCATTAAAGTAAATGTAGTCTATGTCGGGGACTATATTGCGCCAGCAGAAGCTCGTGACGCAGTAAAAGTAATGAAACAGCAGGGTGCCGATGTCATCTTCTCGCAGATGGATGACAACTCCGCAATTATGGAATGCGCTGCCCAAGGAATTTATTGCATTCCGATGTATATGGACAAGAAGGCTTTTGATCCTAAAACCGTTGCCACCAGCGTGGTGATGGAGTGGTACGGGCCGCTGAAGGCTGTGATCGAAGCGATTAACAAGGGTGATTTCAAGGCTTATCGCGAGAAGTACTACTTCCGAGGTTTAAGCTCCTCTGACGGCTCAGTTCACTTGGGCGAATGGGGTGACGGGGTTCCCGAGAGCGTGAAGCAGGCGACTGCTGCGGTAGAAGCGAAGATTAAGAGCGGAGAAGTGAAAGTACAGGTCGTAGACGAAGTGATGGTCAAACCCTGACAATGAGCCAGGTAGAAACGCTCTACGCACAAATCCGGCAAATTGTTCGGCCTATTGAACAACGGGTATTCGAGCACGAATTCTTCCACAACCTGGAAGGGAAACTTTACAGCAAGCATCAGGTCGCTTTCCTACCCAAAGAAGAATTCTATATCAATGCAAGTGACCTTCGTTCAGCTGAGCATTTAATGATCCGCTTCGGTCAAAGCTCGGCAAACCAGTTTTTTCATGACTTGGTGGAAGGTGAGCGTTTTGCCTTAGCCAATGTGGTTACACTCGCCGAAGCTCTAGGCTGCAAGAAAGAAGAGTTGGAGCAATACCAACCAGATGCCTATGCGCAAGCATACCCTGCTTACTTTGCCTGGCTTGCCCTGCAAGGAAGCGAGGCGGAAGTAATCGTTGCGTTAGCTGCCAGTTTTTCCGTCTGGTGGACCAATTGCGGTCGAGTGGCGATGGCGCTAAAGAGCCTTTACGGAGTGCCAGCAGAGGCCACAGCTTTCCTGACGCCATTTAATCTAGTGCCGCCGCCAGACAGCCCGTTGGATGACTTAACCTACGCTGTCCTGGAAAGTGGATTAAAGAAAGGTGTCCCCGCGGAAAAAATTATTCGGGCTGCCAGGTTGATTCAGTCGTACGAGTTGTTCTTCTGGGATTCGCTGGCTCGGAGTGCAGCAGAATTGAAGTAACAAGCAGAAGGGGGTGTTCTGTCCAAATACAGCACCCCCTTGACTGACCCGTCTATGACTGTACGCGTATTGAGATTTGCATAATTTATCAGGATAGGAGCCACCCAGTGACACGATAACAAGAGAGACACCGATCATCTGTTGGACGGCAGGGCAGTTATTACCTTGCTGGTCCGTAGATGATTGACTCGTTCTTGTCGTTTCCGTGGCCGGGGGCCCCATCCTATCATCAAGCAATTTGAAGATCTCCAGTCACGGCAATACGTGGCTGTTTTGCTTTCAGGGAGACTTCGATGATTCAAACAATTGTATTTCGAGATGTTGCATTTACCTTTGAGAGGATGTCAGGCTGGCTTTTTGAGGGACTTTCGCTCCATTTTGCCACTGGATGGACCGGTATCATAGGCGCCAATGGAGCGGGAAAGACGACACTGCTGCGACTGGCAGCGGGTGAGTTGAGGCCAATGAGGGGGATCGTGGAAATCGCCGTGTCGGCGGTTTATTGTCAGCAGCGGACCGACCAGCCACCAAAAGGATTGGATGGGCTGCTGAGGGAGAAAGATGCCGAAGCGCTGAAGATCCGGGGAAATTTGGGCGTCGAGGAGGATTGGCCGGAACGTTGGGAGACGCTCAGCCACGGGGAGCGGAAACGCGCCCAGATTGCTGCCGCCTTGTGGCAAAAGCCGGATCTGTTGGCGATTGACGAACCGACCAACCATCTTGACCGAACAGCTCAGGAGATGCTCCAGCAGGCGTTGCGAGGTTTCCGGGGAATCGGCCTTCTCATCAGCCACGATCGAGAACTGCTGGACAGCTTATGCAGCCAGTGCGTTTTCCTCGATCCACCAAGCGTTATCATTCGTCCCGGGGGGTATACCGTTGCCACCGAGCAGGTAGCTTGCGAACGTGCCAGCGCTCAACGGAAACGCGAGGCCGCCAAGGCGGAACTTATGAGGTTGCGCCGGGTTGCCACGAAAAGAAGGGCGATCGCTCAGCAATCGGACAGCAGGGTCTCCAAGCGAGGGTTGGATCCCAGGGATAGCGATGCGCGCGAGAAGATTGACATGGCGCGGGTGACTGGCAAAGACGCTGTGGGAGGAAAGTTGCTTCGTCAGCTTGATGGCCGGTTGCATCAAGCGGAAGAACGATTGCAGGGCATTCATGCGATAAAAACCAATCAACTGGGCATCTGGGTGCCAGGAGAACGGTCCAAGCGGGACCGGCTATTTTCCCTGAAGGCAGGGGAATTGGCCTTGGGCGAGAGAAGGCGATTGGTCTACCCCGATTTGGCGATGCGGCCGGATCAACGAATTGCCCTGACCGGTCCGAATGGAGGGGGAAAAAGTACGTTAATCGGCCGAGTGGTTACTACTGTGAACCTTCCTGCCGAGCGTCTTGTTTACATCCCCCAAGAGTTTGATCGGGAAAGTTGTAGGGATTTGTTGGAACGCGTTCGTCAGTTGAGCCACGAGGAAATGGGCAGATTGCTGGCGATCGTGAGCCGCCTGGGATCACGACCCTCGCGCTTGCTGGAGAGCGAAGACCCCAGCCCGGGCGAGGTGCGCAAGCTACTCCTGGCGCTGGGTATCGTCAAAGCGCCACATTTGATCATCATGGACGAGCCAACCAACCACATGGATTTGCCGTCCATCGAATGCCTGGAGGATGCGCTGCAGGACTGCCCATGCGGATTGCTGCTGGTGAGCCATGACCTGCGCTTCCTGAAAGCGCTGGTGAAATCCAGGTGGGATATTGAAGAGAAGAGCAACGGGCACTTTTCACTCTGTCTATCGGAGTTCTAGGTTCGTTTACGCCGGGACCACCGCCACAAAGAGAAGCCGAGGACAATCCCAACGACCAGACCGCCCAGAAGCCAGGGTAAAAGGGGAAGCCAGTCGCTATCCACGGAGGTAGGAATTGATCTCAGCGAAGAGGCGAGGACTCCCTTTTCGTCAAGCGCCAAGGATCCATTCCCCTCGAAACCTTTCTCCGTTGAGATGATCCGCTCTTTCAGCGACGCTTTCCAGAGTTTACTCTGATCCCCATCGAGGGCGATAAGAACTTCCTCCCGCTGAGGCAAAAAGACCATCGAGACCAGGGTAGGGGAGGCGCCGCTGTTGCGTGCCAGGTTGAGCGTTTCCATCGCCTGGGCGGCTCCAAAGTCATTCAGGTTGGACTGGATGAATGGCCAGGCCTTCTGATAGCGGTCTGCACCCGCCCCTCTTGTCTGTAGATAGTTTTGTCCGGCATAATCCGCAAGGGGAAAGTTGGTCATCACCAAAAAGCGGTCCTTAATCGGCGTAATCCGGTTTCCAGATACCCCCGGCTCCAGCACGAAAGACGTTCCCGTGGAATCGGCAACCAATACGTGCAGACTGGTTTCCCCTTCCACCAGGCGCCGGGAGTTCACTAGCGAGAGGACTGCCGAGGCTGAGGAAGACTGCTCCAGGGCATAGTCGGCAGCTGCCCAGATGTAGAGATCGTCAGGGCCGGCTTGAACAGCAGGGAGAACGGGGTAGAGCATCTGGGCGCTGGAGAAGACGCCATCACTGTTCATCCCCACCGTGGAATACCAGGATCCCTCCTGTGGGAATTCCATGCGAAAGACTTGGCGCCCCTGGGTGCTGGTCAGGCTGAAGCGGAGCTCCCGGGGTGGGTAGTCGAAGTTCATGCCATAAATTGGCTCGTTATCGTAAACGGCGAAACCGGTGCAAGCGAAAATGCCGCAAGTGTTGACCGCAAGAGCAACGGATGTGATTCCTGACAGGATGATCAGTGCGGTCAAGCTGCGCCGGAAGAACCAAAGCCATTGTGACCATCGTTGGCGGTATTCCATTCCGTTGCCCCTCTCTTCTGGTTTTGGAAATTAGATCAGGGCGGAATGAGCTTGGTTCACTCCGACTGAGGGAGGGGAGGCTGCAGCTGTGGTCTAGTTTTTTTCCGGCTGGGCTTGTCCGCAGAAGGCTACGGTCGCTTGATACAGTGTCTTGACGCCAAAGAGCAGGGCTTCGATGGGGATGCGCTCATCGTGTCCGTGGACCAGGCTGACAAAGTCCATCCCCTTCGGCAGTTGAATCGGAGTGAAGCCATAGCATGGGATCCCGGCATTGGCCAGGTGCTTGGCGTCGGTTGCTCCAATCAACATCATGGGGGCTACTTTGGCGCCAGGATCATTGCGCATCAGCACTTCAGCTAGACAATGGAATAGATGGGTTTGGCTGCTGGTCTCCAGCGCTGGGGAAACAAGGATCGGTTGGAACTCGAAATCAGGACCGGCAATAGCCCGCAATTCAGCCAGGAAGGATTCGACCGTTTGTCCGGGAAGGAGGCGTCCGTCCAATTCTGCCTCAGCCTGGGAGGGGATCACATTGGTTTTTCCCCCGGCCTGCAACACGGTGGGGCAGACGGTGTTATGAAGGATGGCGAAGATGGTTTCAGCGAGGCTGGGGTCACTCAACAAATGACGGCGGGCCCACTCGCTGGTGGCAGGGTAGAGGAGCAGGCGCAGGCCCAATTGGGCCAGACCGCCCAGCGCTGAACCGATCCCGTTGATCATATCCGAGGCAGCAGCCGTCCGATGAAAAGGGAGAGGGGTTTTGCCTAAACGGGCCACTCCGCGCGAGAGTTTGACGATAGCGTTGTCCTGATGAGGCCGGGATGCGTGTCCGGGAGAGCCGCGAGCAGTCATTCGCACCCAGCAGATGCCTTTCTCGGCGACTTGGCACAGATAGACACGACCTTTCCCCAGGTTGACGGGAAGGCCGCCGAACTCGGTCAGCGCATACTCAGCCTGGATCAAGTCCAAATGCTGATCCACCAGGAAACCAGCGCCAAAAATGCCACCCGCTTCCTCATCGGCAGTGGCTGCGAAAATCACATCTCTTTCCAGAGGCAGGCCAAGGCGCTTCAAAAGGAGCATGGTCATCAATTGCATGACCACTGCATCTTTCATGTCCAGTGCTCCCCGCCCCCAGATACACCCTTCAGCCACGACACCGCCAAAGGGGTCGTGGCTCCAGCGTTCCGCTTCGACGGGAACCACGTCCAAGTGAGAGAGGAGCAGCAGGGGCTTGCCTCCTCCTTGGCCGCGGTGGCGAGCCACAATATTTCCACGCCCAGGAGCTGATTGCAGCACTACCGGTTGATACCCCTCCCGCGCCAAGACCCCAGCCAGGTATTCAGCAGCAGCCAGCTCATTTCCCGGGGGATTGGTGGTGTTGATGCGCAGCAAAGCCTGCAAATGGGCGACGGCCTCTTCCCGGATGGCTGCCCAATCGATCGTTATTCTGTCTTTGTCATTCATGTACCTGAGTGTAGGTCTTTTCCAGGCTGAGTGGAATGGAAGATTCATGTCCCGAATGAAGATTGTGCAAGATGGACTGGCTGAGTAGAGTAGAGAGGAGAACTGCGGCCCCAGGGTCAAAAAGGAGAGACGATGCCCATATTTTCCGTTGCGCCGACCGGAAAAGTGACTTCGGAGGTTTTTATCATTTCCGGCAAAATGGTCAACTTCTATTTGATTCAGGGAACGGAAGGGGTTGTTGCCATAGATACCGGCCCTTCCAAGCCGGACGCGAGCGACCAATTGGAGACCTTGGGGATCGAGCCATCCAAGGTGGGAGCCGTTTTCCTGACTCATTCAGACTATGATCATACTGGCGGCCTGGCACTTTTCACCAAGGCCCGGCTTTTCCTGGGGCAAGGTGAGGAGGCTTTGGTGACCGGGAAGGTGCGCCGCATGTTTGGCCGCTTCAACAAACCGCTGGATCGGCCTTATTCGCTTCTGACCGATGGCCAGGTTGTGACGGAAGCGGGATTGATCATTCAAGCCATTGCCACTCCCGGGCATACTCCTGGTTCAACCAGCTATCGAGTGAACGAGAGATGGCTGTTTACCGGAGATACCGTGCGTCTGGTAAAAGGGCACGTTATCCCCTTCATCAATTTCATGAACATGAACACGCGCATCCAAATGGCATCGATCCGGAAACTGGTGCGATTGGAGGGGATCGAGCTGCTCGGTACCGCCCACCATGGCGTTAGTTACGACTATGCCCAAGCGATGCAAGCCTGGCGATCCGCAAGCTAACGACCATCCTGGCGCTCGAGTCTCTACTCGTTTTTCAATAATCTTCTCGATCTCGCCCGCAAGACCCGATAGTTCGCCACTTCTTAGGCGGGTCACCGGATAGCTGTCCCCGTTGGAGAAATCTACGGCAAATTAAATAAATCTGTCCCCTTTTCTCTAACACTAGACGAAAGTGGAATTGGCGGTTTATCAAAACTAATAGTAAATGCTACGTTCAGATCTTCGTAATGGATGTTGGTGACATAAGGATTGGAATCCGTGCCGTCATAAGCGTGGCTGTACGGCACACTACTGGGAGTAAAAGAACAACCGGAAGAAAAAATAACCCCAGCATCGCCAGTGTTAAAAAACGACTAACAAAGCGCTCCACCGGACGGCAATTCCGCTGCGCTGCATAGCGGGAGGTAAGTTATTATTGAGCGGCTTCAAGAGATGTGAATGCTATAATGACAGGTATGAAACCTAAGCTTTATCTTGAGACGACGGTTGTTAGCTATTGCATTGCTCGCCCCAGTCGCGATCTCATTACCACCGCACATCAATAGATTACGCAGGAGTGGTGGGACAGCCGACGTCAGGATTTTGAGTTATTTGTTTCACAGCTTGTTCTCCAAGAAGCACAAATGGGAGACGCGCAAGCTGTTCAACGGCGATTACAGGTGTTGGAAAAGCTGCCATTATTGCAATTGTCTGATAATGCGTCGGGATTAGCGCAGGCATTGTTGAAAGCAGGAGCAGTTCCGGCAAAGGCAGTCGGCGATGCGCTTCATATTGCCATAGCGACCGTTCACGGGATGGATTATTTGATGACGTGGAACATGAGGCATATTGCAAATGCGGCGGTGCGAATGGCGTTGCTATTGTTTGCCGGACGCATGGCTACGAGCCTCCCATCATACGTACACCGGAAGGATTGCAGGAGGGCTGAAAGATGTGGAATGATGAAATCGTTGAAGAAACACGGCAGGCCCGTGATGCGTATGCGGCGAGCTTCAACTATGATCTTATGGCAATATGCCGAGATTTGAAGGCGAGAGAACTTGAAGAGAAGCACCTGGTCGTCTCCTTTCCTCCGAAACCGCCAGTGTCATTGTCACTTTCCAAGGTGATGCCAGTGAACGCCGCCTAACAAAGGCATCAAGCCGACCCGCGCTCTGGCGAGGGCTCTGGTTGGAGAAGGTGGCTCCGCTCTTGGAATAGTCTTTCATCCAGCTACGTGTGGACAGCCTTTTATGCCCGCCGTTAGCCCGCTTGTCGTAAACAACTGCGACTACTTCGACACAACATAAAAGAGGCTCTTTCTCAAAAAGAATGGGTAGGGCAATCTGAAGGCAACAAGGCCCCTGAGATCATCGGCTTTCCTGGGATGGGACTGTGACGCCCTAGCGGCGCATCTGCAGTGACAAGACAGAAGATAACCGGCCTGTACAAAAAAAAAGGACAGATTTCCCGATAGTTCGCTGCTTTTTAGGTGGATCGCCGGCTAGCTGTCCCCGTTGGAGAAATCTACGGACAATTAAATAAATCTGTCCCCTTTTCAAGCAATCTTTCGAGAAGTTCCTTGAACTGCGCAACGTGAATGGCATCAGCAAAACAATGGTTTAACTGAACAGAATAGGGCAACAATACTCTCTCATTTTCCTTGAAGTATTTTCCCCACGACAATCCAGGCACGGAATCCTTCTTGGTGGCGACAATTGGATGAGACAACTGTGTGTAGGAGATCCATGGTATCGATGTGAGGTATATCAAATCATCTCGTTGTTCCTCTGCATCGGATGGAAAGTATTCCTTTTGATTTTCCGACTTGTTCCTGGCTTCAGCTATGAAGTCGTTGACATTGTCCTTCATATCGACCGTAACGATCTTGAATAGATCACTATCCCCATCCAAGTCAGTAAAAGATGGATTCACTACGTCATGCAGAATCACTTTCCCATTTCTATTCCTGTATTTAAATTCTTCAATTTGATTCGCACAATATGTCGAGCAATAGATCATTAAATAATAGAAGGGACCCTTTCTCTCTTTGATGTCTTTGATGAACGTCGTGATATCAATATTGAAGCTAACGCTATATTGCGGATAGTCAAAATTCCCGAAAAACTCGAAATGCGTTCTCCTTTTCCATGAACCGATGACTATTTCATGACCGCCTCTTTTCTCGGACCAAAACTCACTGCGCAAAGGTATCATGACTAGTCAACACGCGGAGCGTCAAGCCAATGTTGCGGCTTCCCCAAGGAAAATATAATAAATCTGTCCTCTCTATCCTGAAACTCTTGACCGGACGCCGCGAGCTGACTAGATTGAAGGAAGCCCGCTTGGGCGGAAAGGAGGCACGCGGTGGAACAGAAATATCCTCCGAAGGATGAAAAGGAAGAAGAAAAGCAACACGAAAAGGAAGATGAGAAGAAAGACGAGAAGCGTTGGGAGGAGAAGTACCATCAAGACGCCCTGAGCTCCATCACCTGGGCATGCATCCTGATCTGGCTGGGCATCGCTTTTCTAGCGAACGCCTTGGGTTGGTGGACCTGGTTCTGGAAGGTCGAGGCGATAGCCATTGGTGGAGTAGGGGTGATCGTGCTGATCGTTGCCTTGCTGCGTTTGGTGATGCCCCAGTATCGCATTCCGGTGACCGGCAGTATTGTCCTGGGTCTCGTCTTCCTGGGAGTAGCCTTTTGGATTCAATTTGGAAGCGTCTGGTTCTGGCCGGTCATACTGATCGTAGTCGGGGCACTCTTGCTGGTACGGTCGCTCAGCCGACGAAAGCCAAAATAAAATTCAGGTGATGAAGGATCTAGATTTGGTCTAGGTTCAGGGAGTAGATTTCCCGCCAAGCGTATTGCCAAGAAGTGTGCCAGCGATCACGCCCGATGCAACGGAAGTAGGGCGGGGTGTAAGCGCGGATCAGGTCGCCGATCTTATAGCGGGGAAGGATAGGAGTGGAAACAACGAGGCTGCCGGTCTCACCGGGGTTCATTTGGTGCAGCATTTTTACCCCGGAGGAGGTCTGCACCTCGAAGAAGAAGAGGTCGTAGTTGGGAGCCCAGGCGCGCTTTTCATCCATTTGCTGACCGAACATCCCTTCCGTCGCACCATAGATCTCACGAATCACTACGCCACGGCCATAAAGATCGGTTAAGGCCGGAGCGCGGTGGGTGTTGATCCCGGGCACGCTGCCGAGGGTCATGATCTGTACTTTCCAAAGGTCACGCGGGTAGAGGCGATGGTTTTTATGAAGAAAGAGAGCGAAGCGCAAAGCGGTAGGCGCTACCCCGCCAACCAGGGTCACATTTTGCTCCCGGCATTGCTGATAGGCTAGCTGGAAACGGGCATCCCAGTCGCGCATTGTGTTCCCACCCCCCAGAGCGTCAATGTCGTCCTGGGTTGGAAGGGAACGGATCGGCGTGGATGCCGAAACGTGTTTTACATAGATGCCTGAGCTGTATCCATAGGTCAGTTCATGGTCGCCGGCCTGGATGACGCCAACCACCGAGGGGAAATTCAGGTTCAAGTTGACCCCGCGGAAGAGGTCGAAGCGCTTGCTGGCGGCGACATAGGCCATCATCGCTCGGCCCGCCTGGACGCGCATCCGCAAGTCAGAGGGAGTCATCGGGATGAACTTTTTTTCGTCCTGTGTCGTTCCGCGCGTGATGGCCCAGCCGATAGGGTTCTCGTTGAGAAGGAGCTGGTTTTCACCTGCCATTACGCGTTGAATGAGCGGTTTGTAGTCCTCGTAGGTGGAAATGGGGAAGGAAAGGCGGTATTCCTCCAGGCTGCCCACCTGTCCGGCTTTGTGCTGGGCGCCATATTCGGTCTGGGCGTACGTGGCCAGAAGGGAACGCAACACTTTCTCTTGGCTGGCAGCGGGCTGGGCGAGGGATTCTTGCCATGGACGAAGAAAGGCATCGACAATGCTAAGAGCAGCTTGTGCATCAGGAACGATCATCATGGACCCTCCGTGGCGATACTTTGCCAGGATTATAGCAGGAGACGGAGGGCGCTCGATCTTCCGTGCCGGGGTTTTGCAGGCTATTGGCTCCGGATGGCTCCTCCTGATAGAATGCCGTGTGTTCGATCCGAGCCGACGTAGCTCAGTTGGTAGAGCAGCTGATTTGTAATCAGCTGGTCGGGGGTTCAAGTCCCTCCCGCTCTGGGAGCCACTTTCCCGACTTTTCCCCTGAAGAGGGGTGTCCACCTAACGCTATTTCGACTCTTGTTTTAGTCTCCTTTCGGAGCCATTTCTAGGGTAAGGTGAAAGAAGAAGAAAAGCAATAGTCTGGGGACATTATCACAATCTTTTTTGCTGGGGGAGTGTCCAATGGACAGATCAGAGCAGCCAACCTTGGGCACGGCTCCCAGCGTCATCGGTGACTTGGAGGGGTAAAGGGTATAGAGATGGCTTCAGAGGGGTAAAGTGGCTGTACGGGCTTCTGGGAGCATAGTCCAATTGTAAAAAAACATCAACGGCTGAAAAGCGAGAGTCCCAGGACTTTTCCCAGGACTCCGCTAGCAGAAAGGTGGTGTTACGAGATTGTCAGATTTTAGTACCCGAAGAACTCTCGGGCCTCGTCTTCCTCTTTGGTTGACTTGGCGCTCTGGGCTTCACCTAGTCGGGCTCGGCTCTGTGAAGTCATGCCGTACTCTTTCGACCATGCCAACATCTCGGCTTTCGCATCTCGGGCGATCTTCACAGCCGGGTGGGTCTTCCCCCCCAGCACCAGACCCTCAGCATTCAACAGTTCCTCGGCCTTGCGCCAGGTGGCAATGCTGGCAACCAGTGCGGTGAGCCCAGGCACATCTACCGCCGGATCAAGCCGCCCTGCTTCCCACAAGTGAGGGATCAAAGCATCCCACTCCCGGCGGGCGTCATCATCCAGCCAGGTCGGAGCGGTTGGGCATGGTTGCAGCATCTTCCTGGGTGCTGTAGGCGCACCTTCTTTTTTTCGTGAGGTTCCCCGCATCTCTTGAGTGCTGGGGCTTGCTATTGGTCCTCGAGTTCCCATGGTCCTGCCCTTTCTAAGCGAATTGGGTAAACCCTACTGTGATTACGTGTGATTGCCCCGCCCGATTGATTTTTTAGCACTGTGGAGATTTTTTGCCCGCCCTCCCTGGGGGGGTCATCCCCATCGCCGGCCGGTGGTCGCCGTGACCTTTGAGTGGCAGCGGTGACAGAGTGCCATCAAATTAGACTCGTCGTATTGCAGCGCTCGATCGCCATGAAACGGTATCCGATGGTGAACCTCAGTAGCAGGCACGGGTAACCTGGTCTCTTCCAGGCAGCGGCAACACAGCGGGTGTTGGGTCAGATAGAATCTTGCGTATGCTGTCCATCGCCCATCAAAGCCTTGTGCTTTACTGGTTGGGCGAGTCCTTCCTTGCTCTCTGTCCATCTGCCGCCGATGGGTCGGGCAGTAGGTTGTACCGCTGGGCACCAGCGCACTGCACCATGGCACCCGGCAGGGCTTGTTAGGCTTTGTCGGTGACATCAGAGTTGGCTGCTTGTTGCAGCTTCTCTACGTCCAGGTGCAGCCAATCGCAAAGTTCCACGCTGTAATCAGATCCCAGCCATGCCTTGGCTTCTGCATTTCCATTGGCAGCGTCTTTCAGCGCTCGGTTGATGATCCCGGTGTAGATGTTTTGATAGCGTTCACTTATAGACAGTTCAGGCATTTTCATCTCCTTTTCTTGGGGACCGACACAACGGTGAGCCGGTCCCCGTACGCGGCTAGTGGTTTAAGCGCGGTTCTCGATTACGATGCACCAAGAGAGGGAAGATCCCGTCTTGGGCGTGATCGGTGCAGCCCAAGAGCCCATGCCATCGGCACGAAGGACAGCCCTATAGTCGGAGGTGTCAGTGAGCCAGCCCACAGCCTGGCTCTTGTCGAGGTAGATTTCCTTGCGCAGTCCGATGAAATACTGGGAGAAGTCCACCAGCAACAGGTCGCCCTTGTCGCCCAAAGTGGGCACTTTTTCGGTGAAGATGATCGGTCGGCCTAGCAGAGTGCCGAAGCCAACACCAGCACTGGGGACGAAGACCGGCGCGGCAGAGGTGCCCAAGATCAGGCCCATCCCAAATAACGCCGGGATGCAAGTGTGATTGCTAACCCAGATGGCTTTCTCAGCACTTGCAGGATGCAGCCTCGCCCACATCTTCAAGATGTTCTCGTAGAGAATCGTGTCTGCTTGCTGTCCCGTTTCTTTGGTGACGGTAATCAACGAAGGTCCGGCCAGTACTCCCAGAGGTTGTCCTGCGCCAGTGCCGCACAAGAAAGCGTAGTCCAAACTCCAGCCCAGACTCTTCGTCATGGCAGACTGCAGTTGTTCCTCGAAGCCCATGCCGTCTGCTACTAATTCGTTCGATGCCGAACTGTAGACAGCCAGCTTATGGGCGTTCAAAGTGATCTGTCTCATCTTGCCGGTGACCTTGGAGGCGCTGGAGTTCTCACCTAGCCAAGTTCCCTGCAATCCCCCGTACAAATTGGTGTGGTCGCTGTTGTCCCAGGCTGGAACTTTCCGAGTGGCGCTTGCCATTGGCCATACAGTGGCGCGAGGTCGGACAATCTCGTTTTCCATCGAGGTGTCCAACATCATAGCGGCCAGCTCGTCAGGAACTAGGAAACCGCCATCGGCTGGCGCTCCTTCGGTGAAGGTCCGTTTGCCCAGGCGTGGGTCATGCCGGCCAGAGGCGACAACCCTGAAGAACTCCTCGGGGTTGGTGAAGTCGCTTTGTGTCGGTGCGCCGAACATGGCGCGGTAAAGTGGCTTACCAGCTGCACGGCCTTGAGTGTTTCCATTCATCTGTCTTTCCTCCCAACCTGGCGGGGGGGTAGCGAAGGAGCTATCCATCGCCATAGCCCGCTCCATTTCGATCTGCTGTTGCCGCGTCTCGCGATCGATGCGATTGGCAAGCGCTTCAATCTGTCTTTCCAGGGCGTCGAAACGCTTGGTCTCGGCGGCGGTCATGCCGCGATTGCCTTTCTCGGCGGCGTCAAGCAAGGCCTTGGCCTCGTCTACGAGCTCGCCTTTTTCATTCTGAAGTTCAGATATCTTGATCATAGGAGTGATCTCCTTATTGTTTGGGTTTGGTGTTCTCTCGGAGGCGCGGGTTGGCTGTACCAGCCCGTTCTTGAGCTGTGAAACCCCCGGATCAGACATCCTGGCGGATGTCCGGCTCTGGTCGTGCTCGCCATCGGGACGCTTCCCTCTGGTCGTACTGCTCCAGGCTCGAAGCCTGATTCTTCTCCAAGAGGGGCATACCCCAGCTTGGTGGCCGTTGGCCATCTTTCCCTTTTGCGCGCCATCCGGACGCTTCCGCAATGACGCTCGGTGCATAAAAAACTGCTTTGAATCTCCAGGAGGGGCATACCCCAACCTGGTACCCATCGGGCGGTGAATCTGCCCCCGGCGAGCCTCGAGGTGATGGCCATCATCCCTTGACCCGCCGGGTCTTGTTGGAACGACCACGAAAGGATTTCACCTATATTATACCGCAACCCTGTCAAGTGTGGAAGTCTTTTCTGGGTTCAATAGCGCACCCACGCAAGTTTCCCAGGCATCGGCAGTATGCAATCGCTGATCTGTGGAAGTGCTATCCCAGCCAATCAGCAAGGCGAGCTCAAGCTTGATCCATTCCCATCGAGCCGCAGTGATCCCTCTCGAACAGAGTGCCCTGGTCACTTCCAGAAGGTTCTCAAGTCGCGGCTCGAGTTCGACGAGTTCCGCCCAAGTGACCGAGGTGGATGAACTGCCGGATGATTCGCTTTCGTGTTCAGTTGTCCAAGTATTATTCATGTCTCCCTACTTTCTTCCCATGTAAACGGTTCCCTTTTTCGAGGGCATAACAAGGGGCATAACATAACACCCTAAAGGGTTGGGTGTTATGTTATGCTCATCCCCCGGCATAACATAACAGGGCATAACAAGTGTTATGGTGTTATGGGCTGTCATTGCACTATGCTCCAGCGTGAAGGCGCATCATTCGATTGGATGACCTTTTCAGCTTTGACCAGCCGGTGCAGGGTTGTGCGTACTGTGTCAGTAGTTGCCCCCAAGCTTGCAGCGATCCCCGCCACAGTCGCCGGGCCATCCTCTGCAAGATAGGCCATGATCTGATCGGCCAGGCTCGGCCCTTGGGTGCTTTGGGTGAACTCGGTAACCTTGGGCTCATTGGTCCGCCGGATGGCGACGGAGTCGCCAGAAAAAGCCAGCTCCAGGCCAATCGGTCTTTCAAGCCGTCCATCATTACACTTCCGGTGGAAGAGCCCCAATTTGATGGTGTCGCTGCCTTCATCCTGCAAACGACGCATCTCCCAGACAGATCGAGACAGGGCGGTAAAAAAAGTTGAGCCGAAAATAGTCCGCCGATTTCCCTCTGCACTCTTGGCGCAGTGGGCAATCACCAGTGTAGTCGTCCCCAGTTGCCGAAGGGCGGTATAGAAACGTACGGCAACCTGAGCCTCCAGCATGTCCAAGCCGGAGGCAGGCGCTAAGGAATCCACGATCAGCAATCCGATTTTTTCCCGATGGACGATCTCCGCCAGCGGTCCAATGTCATCAGCCAAAGGCAAGCAGCAATGGCGGTATTTCATCCGGTGATCGAGCGGCAGTCCTGTGCCCTTGTTGATCCGGTGGAAGCGCCAGCGAGCGGCTGATTCGCTCGCTTCCCAGTCAAGATATAAAGTGTTCGCTTGATGGGTGACCGGCATCGACAGCGGATTATTAGACCAGCCCCCAGCAACGGCCAGCCCCAGCACCGCAGCCAGGTAGGATTTTCCGCAACCCGGATCAGCGAAGATGGTAGTGGGTGCTCCTTCAGGTAGGAGAGGATAGACAAGATCAACAGGGGCAGTGATTGGCTCGGCAGCGGAGAAGGTAACAACAGGTTCACCTTCGCGCTCCTTTTCCAGGATGATGGGAATGATCTGATCCAACATCGAAGACCAGTTGTGTCCTGCATCCTTCTCTTGCAGCGTCTTTGACAATGATCTGACCGTTCCGGATGACAACAGGTTCAGGCTGCAAACATGGATGATTTTTCCAGCCAGGAGGAAGGTGAGCTCGGCGCTCGTTCGCCCATCGCTATGAGAATGTATCCGGCTAACGGTGAGGGTAACGTCCTCGCCGAAGTGGAAGCGGTGACCGGATGGCAGCCGTTCGATTTGAGGTTCCGGCATCGGAGCCGGTCCGTCTGGGGTAGGGGTGCCGCTCATACCTGGTGGTTGTGCCCATGCTGATTGCAAGCATGTCTCAGCTTCATCTGGGGGTAGTGGTGGGGTGCATTGGCTGGCAGCTTCTTGGATCAGGCAGCGAGCCTCTGTGAGGTCCAAGTTGAGGGAACGGTAGCGACTAGCAAGCTTGAAGATCGAGGCATTTCTTTGACCTTCTACCGCCCCCTCTTTCACCAAGCGAGGCAGCTTAGGCGGTTCATCCTGTGTTGTATTGGATGGCTTGCGAGCCTTCAGCAATTCCACCAACTGTGGGTGTATTGGTCCGGGTTCCGGTGTTCTGGTACTCCATCCGCCGAATTGCTTATATTCTCCGGCTTCACTTCTTGAGGGTGGCAGGATGATATAACCCCCACGTCCACGAGTGTCGATCCCCGGGCCAAGCTTCCCAGTGGTGCTGGGGATGTCTCCGGTGAAGATCAGATGGCTGCCGCCCGATGGTGTCTCAGTGATCCAGGCGCATTCCATACAGTCGATCCCCAAGGCGGTCCAAGATTCCAACCCATTGATGTTATTTTTCACGTCAAGGTCAATAACGGCCAGACCAGACCGCTCGCAGTTGCAGCCGATCATGGCATCAGGCCATTTTTTCCACCAAGCCGTAATTTGAGAAGAGGTGTGGGCAGCGTCCTTTAGACCGTGGGCCGTCAGAGGTGCCTTGTCGGGTCCGCAAGGGAAGATGTCCCAGCCACTTGCACCGTACTTTAGAGCCGCTTGTAACATCGGTGCTAAAATAGGCTTGGATGTTTTGTCCAGGGGGTTGTCTGCGCCAGCGGGTAGCCCCCCTTCTGGTTTCATTACTTCCCTCCAGTTGGCCAGATGTCGGTCGGTTGAACGCCCAGGGCGGCGGCGATCTTTTGCTGAGTGTCCATGTTCGGGATGTGCCCGCATCGTTCAACGAGATTGACGGTTGTGGAGCTTAGGTGGGCCGTGGCGATCAGTTGCAACCTGGTGATCCCAGCTTTCCTGACGGCTTCGGTGAAGCGTTTGTTCTTTTCCATCGGGTGATCTCCTTTCCTTTTTTCTCTCTATCATATAGAATATAAATGGTAGCTTTCGGTCTTCTCTGAAAGGAAATAGTGATGAGAGAACAGATGACGATGGAACAGATCAAGCAATCCTTAGCGAAGAAGATGGGCATGTCTGCCGATGATTCCAATCTTGAATGGGATTGGCAGACCTTACTTGAAGGGATGCACCCCCAAGCTGTCATCGATGGGCATCTAAGCTTGGGTGATTACCTTCGTGAAGCGCTTAATTATCTTGCTTGGGATAAGGCTGGGAAAAGTGTTAAGGCTCTTCTCCGCAAGCCAAGAGCAGAAGAGCAGCCATCTGAGCCCTTCCTGCGCGAGGAAGAGCGTATGCGAGCGGAGGTCTTCAGTCGTCTATGCGCTGCTCGGGCAGGGTTGTCACGTCCTGTCATGGAATGGCGGCAGCGCTACACCAATGGACGTGTTCTCCCTTCAGAAGAGGCGGTGCGCTTTCTCCGATCTCCCGACAATGGCTTTCTATTGTGCCTGGAAGAGACAGACCAAGAGGTGGAGGCAACCCGGTTGCATCGAGATGGCGCCGTCAAGCTCTACCATCCCAAGGGAGAGGGATGGTGCATGATCCTGGTTCATCCCCTCAACTCCCTTGGGCAACTCTCCAAGCTTGGCCATGATCTCTCTGAGACTTGGGGATGGCCGGAGGAACTGTCCGCCTGGTTCGTGATCTCCGGTGAGATCCCCTACATTCCCCCACTCGCAGCAAGAGTCATGCAGACGATCCCCAATGGCATCCCACGATGCACTGTTACCTTGGAGATCGAGCCTTGGGTAAGCGGTCGATCTCTGCTCGCAGCGTATCGAGCCCTTCAGGTTGATCTGCTCGGCCAGGATAACCACGGCCTCGGCATGGCAGCGCTCTCAGCCGTCCACGCGGCGATCAGTTGGGATGATGGCAAGATCATCCTCGGCTCCCGTTCTCCCCGTAACGTCTGGCCTCGCATCTTCCAGTTGTGGCGATCCATCTATAGCAGCCGCTTCTCCTATCCTGACGCAGTTCGGTTGTCCAAGGTGGTAGCGGAGACGCTCAAGCGTTTTCTTTCTCCTCATTGGCTGAAAATAAAAGCCCCCAGCCGGTAGGCCAGGGGCACTGTCATGGGGTGATGGAGTCTAGGCTGTGGCGATCAGGCAGAAGTCCGGGGTAGGTTGATCTCGATCCCCAGTTCCTCGATCTTCGGGGCAACCCAATCGAACATCTTGATAACCTCTTCGTCTTTGCTGAAAATCTCGTCTAGGGTGTGCTGGTTCGCTTCCGTAACAACCCCGCCGAAAACCACTATCTTAGCCAGAGCCTGACGATACTCTTTCACACTCATGTCGTAACGTTTCTCAGTCATTTCTCTCCTTTTGTTGTCCATTCGTCCCTTGTTGGACGGTCTTTACAGCCATCCTCTGATCTGTGCGCCAGGAGCCCGCAGGAGCGAGGTTTACAGCGCAAGAGGTATCAGTACATGCCTTGCTGCCCAAAGTCTCGTCCTGCGCGATTCTAGGGGCATGATTTTTTTGCCCAAGTAGGTTATTCATGGGCACGGGTCAAGCGGCGCAGCAATTCCGCATGTAACCGCTCATGGGTCTTGGCCAGACGCTCAAGCTTCCGTTTCCATTCCGGCGGCCTTCCGGTAGGTGGGCAAGGTTCGGAAAGTAAGCGATCCCAATCGATGCAGCTTTGCTCGTACTTGTAGACCAGATCATGGTCATCCATCTCTGGGGTCTTCATCGCAGCACGTTAACCATTGATGTCCTGCGTTGAACTCGGGCAACATCACCCACGTTTAAGTGCAGGTAGTTCTGTGTGGTGGTGATCGAGGCATGGCCTAACAGCTTGCGGACCGTCTCAAGATCAGCACCGTTCTGAAGCATGGATGTTCCTGCACTGTGCCGGGTGAGGTAGGGGAAACATCGTTCCTTGATCCCGGCACTTTGACGAAGTCGCCGGAAGAGTACCACCAAGGTGGTGGGAGTCATCGCCATGCCGTCCTGGGTTTGGAAGAGCGGTGATCTTTCATTCAGGAAGGGGCGGGGTCGAAGGTAAGCCAGTAGAGATTTCTTGACCGAAGGACCGAAGGGAACGGAACGCGTTCCGGTCTTCCCGTCCAAGAGGAGAGTGCAGCGGTCAAATGTAACATCCGTCATCTTCAGATTGCACAGTTCCGACGGTCGGCAGCCGGTATCCAACATCGTCAAGATGATGGCTTCATTACGATCCCCGAGCGGACCCTTACGGGCAGCGTCCAGGAGGCGTTGGGCATTCTTCAGGTTCAACGGAGTAGGGGGGACTGGTCGCCCTTTCACCATCGGCACTTTCAGCAAGGGATGCAGACCTTGATCGGCTGCCCAACGGATAAAGACCTTGACGGCTCGGAGGTAGCAGTTCGCTGCCTGTGGGTTGTTGGTCTTGGACAGGTGGCGAGTGAAACCAGCGATCCCCTCGCCGGTGATCTGCCTACCGCTCAAAAAAGAGTTGTAAACTTGCAGCTTTTCCCTGTAGTATTTCAGGGTACTTTTGGTGAGTCCTTTGGTCTCGCAGGAGTCCAGAAAAAAAGAGATCAGTAGACCGGGTGATTTTTCTCGGTCGGTATCGGGTGCCTTGACTGCAAGATTTCCTGCACTCAGCATCCAGAGCCACTTTCCGAGCCGACGTAGCTCAGTTGGTAGAGCAGCTGATTTGTAATCAGCTGGTCGGGGGTTCAAGTCCCTCCGTCGGCTCCAGGTATTCTTGCTATTCTGGTATTGAACTGGCAGGGTGTATAGAACGAATCAAGGAAAAACAATAGACAGGGTTTGTTTTCTAATCTGACGAGTAGGGAAAAGATGGCGAGTTGGGTCGAAAGGAGGCGCAGATGTCCTGCTATACAAGACACCTTGGTGCAGTAATGGCTGAGGTAGGGCTGGAAGACAACAAGGAGAACCGCAAACGGTTGGACCTCATCCTGCGGGAATTTCTCGGCTACGCCCTCACCGATGAATGCTCATTGGTTTGGAAGGAAATCCAGCGCTATTTGGATGATCCTTTTTTAAAAATGAAAATGCTGGAAAAGATTCAGCGAAGAATGGAGGTTTCTGAATGAAGAAAGGAGTTACCTGGTTCCTTATGACAGCTCTCATCGCAACCGTTTTTCTTTCTGCAGGGGGGTGCGCACCCAGTGGAGGTGCTCTGCCAAGTTCAGCCTCAGTCGCGCCGGCGCCGGTAGTAACCATCGAGACCAACAAAGGCATCATTAAATTCGTGGCCTACCCCGATGTTGCCCCCAATACCGTGAAAAACTTCGTTACCCTCGCCCAGAAGGGTTTCTATGATGGCTTGACCTGGCATCGCGTGGTGGAGGGTTTTGTCATCCAAGGCGGCGACCCGAACGGGAACGGCAGTGGCGGGCCGGGCTATTCCATCAAAGCCGAGTTTGGCAGCCGTAAACATTTGGATGGAACGGTGGCCATGGCTCGCTCCAGCGATCCTGACTCAGCCGGCTCCCAATTCTACATTTGTCTGGCTGCTCAACCGGGCTTGGATGGAAAATACACCGTTTTCGGTCAAGTCACAGAGGGATTGGATGTCGTCCATCAAATCGCCGTTGGGGACCAGATCGTCAAAGTGACAGTGGCCAATGCCGATAACTACCCTGCGCCGGAGGTCATCAAGTAGGCACTATTCATCATAGCTGGTATCCAAGAGGCTCCTATCAAGGAGCCTCTTTTTGTATGGTGCGCGTTGTTTAGTTTAGGTAGCGAGATATCTTTCCAGCAGGCGCTGAGGATCGGAGTGGAATGAGGGATCAGGTGGGGAGGAGCTGGACAAGAGACTTTCCAATAGTGCCAGAAGAGGCAAAGAGAGGCCATGTTCCCTTCCCAGGCGCAGAGGAACGCCTAACAAGGCTTCAGCTTCCAGAGGCCTGCCGGCGTGGAGATCCAGTAGAAAGGAAGGGAGTTTCCCCCCTCTTCCTTGCCCCAATATGCGACGCCATGCTTCCCGCGGCATGTGCAGGAAGAGAGGGAGAGCACGAACCGGAAAGCCAGGCAGGTTAACCAAAGGAAGGCCAAGGGAGCGAAGGAGGGTGAGTCCTTCGCGCAGCAAAGTTCTTTCCAACCGAAAACCAGCTTCTGTGGCAAGGTATCGTTCTGGAGACATCTCCAGGGCGGCGGCGAGTGGGTTGCCCAGCACATTCAATAGCCACTTGCCAGCTTTCATGGCCGGCCAGGAAGGATACAGCCGAGTGGCCAGTCCACCCTTTTGGAAGGCGATGGCGAGGTCGATGGAAAGATCCCCTGGAGCCAACCCAAGGCCGCCTCGTCCAACTTGCAGAACGCCCGGCTCACCAAATCGGACGCTGCATGTCAGCGCAGCGCCGATCACCGGGAGACCAGCCTGCTGAAATGCCTCCTCGTTTCCCAAGCCATTCTGCACCACCACCAGGATCTTGCTGGGGATCTGGCCTGCCAGGGGGATGGCCTGGACATTGTGGAACGACTTGAAAGCGACCAGCGTATAGTGGAAGGGGCCCCTCCGTATCGCTTCTGCCAATGTGGAAACGGTTTTTAAAGGGCCGATTTGCTCGATCATTCGCCGCCGGTGCATGCACAGACCACTACGTAAGGGCGCCAGTAAAGTTTCTCGGCCGAGGAAAAGGACTTCCACTCCGGCTTGCTGCAAAGTTCCCCCAAGGAGCAAACCCACCGGGCCGGCCCCCCAGATCAAGATATTCAGCGCGGCACCATCCGGATGGCCTCTTGCGGACAAGCCTCAACGCAGAACCCACAACCGTAGCAATGCTCCTTTTTCAGGGCCAGGCTGCCTTCCACAATCAGTCGCGCTTGGAAATGGCAGGCTTCCAGGCAGTCGCCGCAGCCGTCGCAACGAGCCAAGTCGGTGCATTCAGCCCGGCTTCCCGGATCACAGGACTCCTCCTCGGGGTGGAGGAAATAAGCACAGCAATCATCACAACAGAAGCAGATCCCCTCCTCTTGCTGGAAGGTTTGGGGATCGCGGAAGGGACGGCAAACCAATCCCTTTTGCTGAGCGTAGTCGACCAAAGCTTCCGCTTCCAAGCGATGAATCTCGCGCAACTCTTGTCCTCCGCTGGCTGACTGGGGAAAAAACTGCAGGCAAACATCCGACTTGGAGCGGCCGCAGGCAAAGCCAAGGGACTCGCGGCAGCCGCAATTGTCCACCCAGAAACGGGTTTGCCGGTTGATCAAGTCGCGCGCTTCCTGAGGGGTGCAGACATAGTGCATGTTTGAAGTCTGTTCGTTCATTTTCTCCTCTTCAAGGGTTTTCTACTGTTTCTATTCTGTTCATTCTCTCAGACTGGGCTGGTTTCCTGTCCTATGAGAATGAAGCTTGATGATGATTTGTTTGAGCCTTGCTGTAGCCATATAATGGCTGTTTGAGGAACTGAGAACAAGAAGGAGTAACGATGAGAGACTCACGCCTAGAAAAACTGGCCGGATTGTTGGTGTGTTACTGTGCGGATGTGCAGCCCGGTGATGTCGTACGAATCCGTAGCTGGCCTCAGGCTGCCCCATTGATCTTGGCTGTTTACCGGGAAGTGCTGCGCGCAGGTGGGTTTCCCTGGCTCCGCTTGTCTCTGGACGGCTGCGATGAGATATTCTACCAGGAGGCTTCGGATCAGCAATTGGATCAGATCCCAGCTATTTTGGATTTCGAGTCGCGTCACCTTCAAGGAGCGATCACAATCGGAGCCCGATCCAATTTGCACGAGCTGTCCGGGATCGATCCGAAGCGCATTGCCCGCCGGCAGAAATGCATGGAACCTCTTTGGGAGCCCTTTTCCATCCCTCGCGAGTCGGGCGGAGTGAAATGGGTAGGGGTAGAGTACCCAACCGACGCCCTCGCTCAAGAAGCAGGCATGTCCTTAAGCGCCTATGAGGATTTTCTCTTCAAAGCTTGTCTGCCTGACCTGGAGGATCCGGTGGGGCACTGGCGGAAAGTCCATGACGAGCAGGAGGTCCTGAAATGCATGCTCGATACTGTGAATGTGCTGAAATACGAAGGACCGCAGATTGACCTCGCCGTTTCCGTTAAAGACCGCATTTGGATCAATTGCGACGGCCTCTCCAATATGCCGGATGGAGAGATCTTTACGGCCCCTCATGAGGATTCTTGCGAGGGTTGGATCTTCTTTGATTACCCATCCGACTATTATGGCAAACCGGTAGAAGGGGTCCGGTTGGAATTCCACCAAGGAGTGTTAACAGGCTTTTCTGCCCAAAGAGGTGAGGAGTGCCTAAGGGCTGGTATCGAGATGGACGAAGGCGCCCGGCGCATTGGAGAACTTTCTTTTGGCACCAACTTCGGGATTCAAGTGGGCACACGGAACACCCTTTTCGATGAGAAGATCGGTGGGACGATCCACTTGGCGCTTGGCGAAGCGTACCCCGAGTCAGGGGGGACCAACAAGTCCGCTTTGCACTGGGACTTGATCAGCGAGATGCAGAACGGTAGCCGGGTTTTGGCCGACGGCAGACTGATCTACGAGAACGGACACTTCTGCCTGTAAAGCGCCTCTCTGCAGATCGACCAATATAGCCAGTGAGGGATTGGCTAATGCACTATTCCCTGCATCCTGTAGTTCGATCATTTCATTGATCCCTTCATGGAAAAACTTCCCGTCTCCGTGGCTCTCCCCCCAGGAAGAAGAAAGTTTTAGCGCACTGGAGAAGAGAAACAACGTAGCTTGTCTCTAGGGGTGGCCAAAGAGTACACTGGAACCGAAAAGAGTGACACCCAATATGGATCGCATTTAATTTTACGGCCTCTCTTTCCATGGCTTGTCTAAGGAGAGATGAACATTGAATCTCCGAAGAAGGATTGCACACCCAGTACTCTCATTTTCACGGGATGAGGTGAAATGATCACCCTCAAAGTACTTCTCGTGGAAGATGATCGGGTGGACCAATTGGCCTTTGAGCGATTCGTGGAAAGACACGGCCTACCCATCACTTATATACTGGCGGGGTCGCTGAACGAAACAAAATGCCTCATGAGCCAAGGGGAATTCGATGTCATCGTCGCGGACTATTCCTTGGGGGACGGAACGGCCATGGACCTGCTGCCTTTCGTACCGGGAGTTCCCATAATCCTGATCACGGACGTGGGGGACGAGGAGATTGCCGCTCGGGCTTGCACAGCAGGGATCTCCGATTACTTGATCAAAGACATCGGTGGCAACTACCTGGAAGAGCTGCCGGAACGAATGGAGAAAGCCGTGAGAAAACGGATGCGCTCGGCGGAGAAACTGCAGGAGAATCAAGCACTGTATCGCCGTGTCGTGGACACGGCCAATGAAGGAATCTGGATCGCAGACCAAGACTATAACACCTCCTTCGTCAACAGTCGGATGGCAGAGATGCTCGGTTATCAACCGGAAGAGATGGTGGGACGACCGATCCATCATTTTCTTTTTCCCGAGGATCTCGCGGATTTTACCGACAGGACCAGCGCCCGGGGAAAAACTGCACCCTCGCAATATGAAAGTCGGTTTCGAAACAAAGACGGGAGCGCTCGTTGGACCAACATTTCTACGACCACTACCGTCAACGAGCAGGGTGAATTTCACGGTTCATTTGCCATGGTTACCGACATCACCGATCGCAAGCGGACAGAGGAGGAGCTGCGGCAGGCTAAAATCCGCCTCGAAGCCGCCATCGAACGGGCCAATCAGCTAGCCTTTGAAGCCCAGGCGGCTAACATCGCCAAGAGCCAGTTCCTGGCCAATATGAGCCACGAGATCCGCACGCCCATGAACGGGGTCATTGGCATGACTGGATTGCTCCTGACGACCAGTCTGTCCGATGAACAGCGTCGTTACGCCGAGACGATAAGTGCGAGCGCCGAGACCCTGTTGAGCGTTATCAACGACATCCTTGACTTCACAAAGATCGAGGCAGGTAAGCTGGAGCTGGAGGAGCTGGATTTTGACCTACGTTCGACGTTAGAAGACGCAGCGGAACTGCTAGCCCTTCGCGCCCACGAGAAGGGGCTCGAGTTCATCTGCCGCATCGATCCTGAAGTTCACACTTTCCTCCGGGGCGATCCCGGGCGGTTGCGCCAGATCCTGATCAATCTGGGAAATAACGCCATCAAGTTCACTTCCAAGGGAGAGGTCGTGATCGAGGCGAAGGTGGAATCAGAGACCGATGACCGGCTGAAAGTTCGTGTTGAGGTGAGAGACACGGGCATTGGCATCTCTCGAGAAAGGATCGGTCTCCTGTTTACCGCTTTCCAGCAAGCGGACGCCTCGACGACTCGCCGGTTCGGCGGCACGGGCCTCGGGTTGGCCATTTCCAAACGTTTTGCCGAGCTCATGGGCGGGGAAGTCGGAGTCGAAAGCGTCGAGGGCAGGGGATCGACCTTCTGGTTCACGGCCTTTTTTTGTAAGCAGCCTCGCCGCGATCGAAGGGAAGGTTTCCCACTTGTCGACCTCCGCGGTGTACGGATTCTTGTTGTGGACGACAACGCTACGAATCGCCTGGTTATCGCTGAGCAGCTGGAGTCATGGGATGTGCGTCACACAGAGGCTGAAAGCGCCATAAAGGCGATCGAATGGCTGCGAGTCGCCCGCACCCTGGGGGATCCCTTTAGCATCATGATCACGGACATGCAGATGCCGGAAACGGACGGAGAGTCCCTGGGCAGGGCTACCAAGTCAGACCCAGAATTGTGCGACACGCAACTGGTGATGATGAGCTCCCTAGGGGTGCACGGTGATGCCAAACGACTAAAAGCCATTGGTTTCTCCGCTTATCTAACAAAACCGGTCAAGCAATCCCAGCTATATGATTGTTTAGTCATGGTCCTCGCCGGGGGCGCGGCGCTGGCCAAGACTCCGGAACCCGCCCTTGCCACCCACGATACGCTTTCTGAAACCCGCCGGCGCAAGGTTCGCATCCTGCTGGCCGAGGACAACCTGACCAATCAGCAAGTGGCCTTAGGCATTCTGGAGAAACTGGGCTTTAGCGCCGACACCGTGGCCAACGGCCGGGAGGTCATCCAAGCCCTGGAGACGGTCTCCTATGACATTGTGCTGATGGATGTACAGATGCCGGAGATGGATGGTTTTGAGGCGACCCGGGCCATTCGCTCTGGAAAGACCGGAGTCCTTACTCCGAAAATTCCCATCATCGCCATGACCGCCCATGCTATGAAAGGCGACCGCGAGCACTGTCTGGAGGGCGGCATGGACGATTACATCTCCAAGCCGATCGCGCCACAGGCCTTGGCGGAGGTGCTCGAGAAATGGGTGGAAACCCTCCAGGAGCGATCGCTCGTGGTCGCTACACCCAGAGGAGCGGCCAAACTTTCCGCAGGTCTGTCTGTTTTTGACCGGCAAGCGTTCATGGCCCGACTGATGGGAGACGAGGATCTGGCCAAGGACATCATCGCAGGTTTCCTGGAGGACATTCCTAAGCGGATTCATACCATGAAGACACACCTCGACCAAAGTGACGCAGGATCGGCCGGCGGTCAGGCGCATGCCATCAAAGGCGCGGCAGCCAACGTAGGCGGTATGGCCCTGAGTGCTGTGGCCTCCCAGATAGAGGAAGCTGGCAAAGCCGGCCGACGGGAAGAGATCATCTCCCTCGTGCCGGAGATAGAGCGGCAGTTCAATCTGCTGAAAACACACATGCAGGAAGGGAACTCATGAAGATCCTGATTGCCGAAGACGACTTCACATCGCGGAACATCCTGACCGCGGTTCTGAAAAAATGGGGCTTTGATCCCGTCGTTACGGAAGACGGTCGGGCAGCCTGGGACGTCCTCCAACAGCCCGATGCGCCCCCGCTCATTCTTCTTGATTGGAACATGCCGGGCATGGACGGATTAGAGATCTGCAGACGCCTGAGAGAAATCGGCTCGAGCAATCCTCCCTATGTTATTCTATTGACTGCCCGGGGCGAGAAAGGCGATATCGTTCAGGGCCTGGAGGCGGGAGCCACTGATTATGTGTCCAAACCCTATGATAACGAGGAATTGCAGGCTAGGATCAGGGTGGGGCAGCGCATGCTGGAGCTGCAGTCCCATCTGCTGGAAGCGCGGGACGCCCTGGCTCATCAGGCGACGCACGATTTCCTGACCGGCGTCTTCAACCGCCGCGCTATCCGGGACAGGCTTAAACAGGAGATTTTGCGGGCAGGAAGGGAAAAGGAAAACCTGAGCGTCGGGATGTTGGATATTGACCATTTCAAGGACATCAACGATACCTACGGGCACCAGGCTGGAGACGAAGCGCTGCTCGTTTTCACCCAGTGCATTCAAGGAGGGTTGCGAGAATACGACTGCGTTGGCCGGTATGGCGGAGAGGAGTTCCTGGTGATTGCTCCGGGGTCCATCGGGTTGAAAAGCGAAAACCTTTATGAACGACTGCGGGCTCGGATCGCCGGGGCCGAGATTGCCACGAACGCTGGATCGATATCCTTGACGGTCAGCATCGGAGTTGCCCCGGGAACGAGCCAAAGCCTTGTTGACGTTCTTCTCGCCGCCGCGGACACCGCGCTTTATCAAGCCAAAGCCGGAGGGCGAAACCGCGTCGTCTATGCGACTCCCTGACTTACCCTCGCCTTGCTCGTGGAAGACAACCCCGTCCATACGCGGAAATACCTCCATGCAACCAGGAGAGAGCGCACCCCTTTGCGTGGGCTTACGAGGGCCAGGTGCTGGCGGAAAAAAGGTTGGCAAATATGGAAAGAAAAACTAAGCCCATGATTGTGCGGAAGTCTTACCCGGTATGGGACGAGAAGTCACCGGCGATAGCTGTTACCAGCTCACCATAGAGACCTCGTTCGATCACATCTTGAATTATTTCTGTGGAGATGACCGTACCACGCTGCAAAACCAGTTTTCCCTGGTGGTCGAAAATGTCTCGCTCCAAGGTGAGGCCACAGAGGATGGCCAGCTCGTCTTGAATCCAGGAAGCGGATGGGTCATCCGAAACAGGAGCCGATTTGTCTATTTGGCCTGATTCGCTTTCGATAGAAGGCTGCGGTGCAGACAGGCTGGGGCGAGGGAGGATTTCCAGATCTGCACCTAGACGGCGAACCAGCTCGCGAACATCAGCTGAGACCTCCTGAGTCATCGCCTCCACATGGCGCTTTGCCAGGACGGAGAAACGGTCGATTACAGCATGGCTCTCATGTTCGTACCCAAGCAGGCGAGCTTCGTAGAGACGGCGATAGTTGGCCAGCTCGTTTTCGGTTGCCTCAAGACGGCGCGAGGCTTGCTCGATGAGAATAGAAGCCTGGTCCGCTGCGTTGGATTTCACCAGGCGGGCTTCGTTCTCGGCTTCGGTGCGCGTTAATACGGCGTTCTTTTCAGCTCGAAGGAGAGTGGCTTTCAGCAGCTCTTCCTGTTCCTGCAACAAGGCTGATTTGCGTTCCAGTTCTTGAATCTGCTTTTCTTGCTGTTCGATTTGAACTCCGGCGTGAGCTAACAACTCGTCCACTTCCGACGGCGCATAGCCGCGGAAGGTACGATGAAACCGGACTGATTGCAGTGTTTTTAGAAAATCTTCAGCGTGGGCCATGGATGCTTCCTTCTTCGCGATAGTGTAGCAGGATCTGGTCGGCTAGTCGGTCCTTCCCGATCAAGTAAAGCAGAGAAGCCAGCTTCCAGGAAGCGACCTGTCGAGTGGCCTGGTCTGTTCCCTTGCTGGCGATGCATTGGCGCAGGAGGCTGATGGCGGATTTGGTCTGACCGCGGCTGGCCAGAGTAGCAGCCTCACTGAGCAGTTGCCTGGAAGAGAGCAAAGGAACAGTCTCGACCGCAGGCGGCAAGGGGGTGAGCGGCAAGGAAGGCGATGGTTCCACCCTGGGAGGAGTTTTCTCTGGAGGGGAAGAGGGTGTTGGTTCCTCAGTCGGAGGAAGGACAAAGTCGGGAACAATCGTCTCCACATTGCGAATAGAGGGGAGGGAGTAGGTGATGAAAGCCACCAAAGCCCCCAACAAGCCCATCAAAAAGATCATCAGCGACATCCCGGCGCCGGCGCCAGTACCCAGGAAAGGACCTGCTATGACAGCTAATACACCTCCCGGGAGCATCCCAGGCTCGAAGAAGTAGTCGGCCAGAGGGCCGGCAAGAAGCATCGAAAGAGGGCTGGAAAGCTGGGCGATGAGGCGCCGTACAGAAAAGACCTTGCCTTGAATCTCCGGCGGGATCTTGGACTGCCAGATAGCTTGGTTGGAGCTGTTCACCAAGGGAAGGAAGAAGCCGACGCAGAACATAGCGGTAGCCCACAGCACTACCCCTTGGGAGAAACCCAGCAAGGCCATCCCGGCGAAAGTGAGGAACCAACCACCGATCACCCCTCGGATTCGGCGCTTGGGTCCGCCCCAGATGCTGATCAGCAATCCGCCCAAGACACCGCCTATCCCTCCGACCGATTGAACCAAGCCCAGGATCGTAGCGTTGTTGGCGGTACGAGCCAGGATCATTGGAGTAGAAACAATGAAACCGAAGGTGGCCAGCAGGTTGCCGAAGAAGAAAGTCAGCTGCAACCCCAGCAAGGAGGGAGAGCGGAAGATATAGCGAAAACCGAACAACGCTTCCTTTAGGAGATTCCCTGAAGCCTCCTTGGTAAGTTCCGTCTTGGGTGGCTGGGGGATTTTTACGGCGAGCAGGGTGATGATCGCCAGGACAAAACTGGATGCATCCAGCAGGATAATTCCAGGGATGCCGATCGTCACGACCAGGATAGCGGCAATCATTGGGGCAAGAATTCCGGAAGCGCTGTCAGCTACCGAGAGGAGAGCGGAAGCGCGGGCAAAATGCTTCTTTTCCAGCATGGTGGAAATGGCCGCTGAATAGGCCGGCCATTGAAAGGCCATGAAGATGCCGTTGAAGATGGCCAGAGCGTACAGATGCCACATCTCCAAGTGCCCCCAGATCAGTAAAGCAAGCATCGCGGAATTGACGACAAGACCGGCGATATCTGAGAGCATCATGGTCAACTTGCGATTCCAGCGGTCTACCAGGGCTCCGGCAAAAGGGGCAAAGAGGATATTGGGCAAGGCGCCGAAGAAACCAAGGAGGGCGAACGAGGTAGCCTGGCCGGTCAGCTGCCAGATGTAGATGGCAAGGGCGAAGTTGGCCATGGCAGTACCCACCAGAGAGACCAGTTGGCCGGACCAAACGGTCAGGAAGGCCGGCATTCCGCTGGGTTGTCTGATATGAAAGGTGGGCATTGGCCTAGTTGGGGGCAAGGATTCTCCTCAATGGGCAGTTTTTATCGAACATAGGACGATTATCAAGCTTTTGCGCTCTCATTGGCAACCCAGCGATCCCAATCCCGCCAGCATCTGCCGCATTCGCCGGCATAAACCTAAATATTCTTGGGAGGATTGGGTACAGTCTGCATCGCAAAAAGGAGGCGTTCCAGCCAAGCGCATCGCCAATCCCTACTTTTCGGTGAAAAACATCCAGTGAAAAGCATAAACAACCTTTCTATGCTTCCTTCCTAAGATTACAAAGCCTTAGTGAAGCAAGAAGAGAGAAAGAATACGCTGTTATTAATAAATACCTTTGATTAGGAACTTTAACTCAATGAAACGAGGAGGGTTTATGAAAATCCTGTGTCTTGGCGCGGGTAGCATGGGGGCGCTGGCGGCAGAGACACTGGCCGGGTTTGGTGAAATCCATCAGATTACCATTGCCGATCTCAATCTGGATTCTGCAAAGCGGGTGGCAGGAACATGCCTGGGAAAAGCAGCGGCCTGTGCTGTCAGTGTGGAAGATGCCGAAGGGTTAACGACGTTGATGCGAGGACACGATGCTGTCGTAAATTGCGTAGGAGCCTGTCGCACAACTCCTGGAATATCTCCTTCCTCCAGCCCCCAAGCCATTCACAGCCCTCCCATCAGTGGTAGAATAAGGCCAGTCCAAGAACCGTTTCCAGGAGGCCCCCATGCCGCAGCATT